>VAPG01040948.1_pt1 | contig 10777 bp, 10 predicted proteins | sample 3393851 | NCBI WGS metagenome assembly VAPG01 (sample SAMN08290438, study PRJNA428436) | hydrothermal vent metagenome | isolation source: Deep-sea hydrothermal vent chimney | place: Atlantic Ocean: South-mid Altantic Ridge | depth 2194 m m
GTGTATCCTATTTCCTCTGCTATTTTACATGGTTCTGGTTCAATTTTTGATGTTTTACTTTCTTTTTCATTAAGTAAAAATATAATAGACCAAGAATTTGTGAAAAAAGCATGGGTAGCTTTGCGTGATTTTGCTAATATGTTGTTCATTTTGGTTTTGATTGCTGTTTCTATTTCAATAATTCTTGATTTAGGTAAACTTAAGTCTAAGGAATTGATTTTTAGAATAATAGTAATTGCTCTTTTAATTAATTTTAGTTTGTTTGCTTCCCGAGCGATAATAGATGCTGGTAATATAATCGCCCTTGGTTTTTATGATGCAATTAGTGTTAGTTCAAACAATAATGATATTCCGTTGAACGACGGCTCTGGCGGGTCAACGACTGTAAAAGGAATTTCAGGTGGTTTAATGGCTTCCATTAATCCAACAACACTTTTTGATTCAAATAATTTTGAGAAATATGTAAATAATAAAAGTAGCACTGATTTTGAGGCAGACCAATCAATTTCAAGTATATACGCATTAGTTTATATTATTGCGATAGGGATAAATCTTTATATGGCTTATTTGTTATTTCTCGCTGGCTTTCTTTTTGTCGCTAGGGTTGCTTGGTTGTGGATTCTTATGGCTGTTTCTCCCCTTGCTTTTATTTCTTTTACCATTCCTGCTTTTAAGGAATATTGGGATAAGTGGTGGAAAGAATTATTTAATAAATCTTTTTGCATCGTTGTTTTCTTATTTTTACTCTGGCTTACCTTAATGATTTTAGGGGGTGATTTTTTTGGAGCTCCGTCTAGTGATACTTCTTTGATTGCCTTACTTGCAATAATTGTATTACAGGCGGTGGTTGTTTTTGTTTTGTTAAAAATTTCCTTAACAGAAACAAAAAAAATGTGTGATGACGGTGGTTTAGGAGCAAAAATTGTTGGTTTGGTGGCATTAGTTGCTGGTATAGCAAAAGTAGCAGCAACAGGAGGAATTGGTGTCGGATTAAGGGAATCATTGGGGAATGTCGCTAGTCGGGCAGACAAAAAAATGACAGAGTCTGGCAGAGGAACAAGTGCTGGTGGTAAATTAGTTTTGAAAACTTTGAGAAAGGTTGGAGATGCTCGTTATGGAACAAAAGAAAATTATGCTTCACGGCAGGAAAGAGGAAAGCAAAAACATGAAAGTTATATGAAGACACTTAGTAAAGAAAAGAATTTTGTTTCTAAAGACAAGAATGGTAATGTTATAATGGATAAAAATAATAAACCAGAAATGATTAGTGCTCAACAACAATATATAAATAATTTGAGAAATCAAAATATACTTCAATCAATGATGAAAGGTAGGGTTGGCACGAAGCGATTTGTTAGCGAACAAGGTAATATATCTCAAGAAAAAAGAAATCTTCTTTCTTCAAATAAAAAATTATCTGAAGCGAAAGAATCTTATGAACAATATAAAGATAAAGTAAAAACAGGAAGGCTAGTAGATCGTCCAAATGCTAGAATACAAAAAAGAGAAAAAATAAATAAGGCTCAAGAGGAAGAGAATAAAATAAAAGAAGAAAATAAAAAAGCAGAAGAAAAAAGAAAGAAAGAAAGAGAAAAAATGACATCAGAAAAAAAAGATAAATCGGTAATGAAAGATTTTTTGAAAGAAGCAAAAAATATAATAACTAAAAAATAATTAAAAAATTTAAATTATGAAATACACAAAAGAAGAATTACAAAATAAATTTAAAAAACTTCCTGAAGATATTAAGGAGGCCATTTCTTCTCTTGAAATATCAAATATTATTATTGATATCGGAGAAAAATATAAGTTACATGTTGATCAGATTGGTGGTTTAATAGATGAGGTTGGTCTTTTAATGTTGGGTTTAAAAAGTTCAATAGAATTCATTGATAATCTTGCCGTTGAAACTGGCATTCCTCAAGAAAAAATTACTGGGATAGTTGATGAAATAAATAAAAAGGTTTTGTCAGAGATAGAGCCTCTTGCTAGAAAAATACACGAAGCTCGTCTAGAAAAAAAAGAGGAAAAAGTTGTTTTAAAACCCGCTGAAATAGTAAATAGTTTTGAGGAGGTTGAAAAAGAAAAAGAAAAAAATATTGAAAGAAATAAAATTTTAGATGAAATAGAAAATCCAGAAAGGATAGAAAATGATTTTTCTAATATAGGTGATGTTGGTGTTAAGGAAAAAAGCGAGGAAGAAAAGATTATAGATAAAAAAGAATATTTTTCCACTTCCCAAAATTTAAAGAAACAACTTGATAATAACGAAGAGAAAACAAAAGATGATATTATAGAGAACAAACTCACAAAAGTAACATCGTTACCTCCCAAAGAAAAAGAAATTCAAACAGACCCATATAGGGAACCAGTAAGTTAAAAAAACCAAACAATAACATTTAATTTCAAAACATTATGAATTTTCAAGTTCCACAATTTATTGAGATAGAGGATAAGATCTTTGGTCCCTTAACGCTAAAACAAGGTATTTATTTGGCAGGAGGTTTAGGGTTGTCTTTTACTGTTTATATTATTTTAAATAGTCTTTTTTTTACCATATTATTTATGGCACCTATCATGGCTTTTTCTGCCGCTTTGGCTTTTTACAAACCAGCAGGAAGACCTTTTGTAAGGGTTTTGGAATCTGGTTTTTGGTATTTTTTCAAAAATAAATTGTATATTTGGGAGAAAAATCCAAAAAAAATTAAAAAAAGAGAAGAAAGTAATACGGTTTCGCAACTTAGTATTCCAAAATTATCTGATAGCAAATTAAAAGACCTTAGTTGGAGTTTGGATATAAAAGATAAGTTGGAAGATGAAATGAACAACAATTGAGTTTAGAAATTTATTTTTAATTTGTTATTTAATGTTATTATGATAAAACACAGTGCAACACAAGATTTTGTTCCAATAAAAGAAGTTAGGGACGGAGTTGTTATATTAAAAAACGGTTCTTTGAGAGTTATTCTTATGGTTTCTTCTTTGAATTTCTCTCTTAAATCGGTTGACGAGCAGGAAGCAATTATAAGTCAGTTTCAAAATTTTTTGAATTCACTTGATTTTTCAATTCAAATTTTTATTCAATCAAGAAAATTGGACATAAGACCTTATATTGCTGTTATGGAAGAGAGGTATAAAGAGCAAACAAATGAATTGATTAGGATACAAACGAAAGAATATATTGGTTTTATAAAAAACTTTACCAACAACATCAACATTATGTCAAAAAACTTTTTTATTGTAGTTTCCTATGACCGTGTATTTTCTGGAACAAAAAAAGGTTTTTTTAGTTTTAAAAAAGATAAAAATGAAAAAAAGGGAAATTTCTTTTCAGCGGGATTGTTTGAGGAAAATAAATCTCAGATTGAACAAAGGGTGGGTGTTGTAGAACAGGGGTTGTCTGCCATGGGGCTTAGGACGGCACATTTAGGAACAGAAGAAACAATAGAATTGTTTTATAAAATGTTTAATCCAGGGGAATCGGAGAAGCCAATTCAATTAAACTAAACAAAATAAAAATATGTCTTTATTTAATAATATAAAAAAAATATTAGGGTTAGGAGATAAGGTTAAAATCTCTCCGATGTTGCCTCAAGAAATATATGAAACAGGGGTTTTGGAATTACAAGATGTAATTGCCCCATCGGCTTTGAAAGTTACACCCAATGATATTAACTTGGGAGGGAAGTTGATGAAAACTTTTTTTGTTATTTCCTATCCTAAATTTCTTTCCAGTAATTGGTTTTCTCCAATAATTAATTTGGATAAAGAGTTTGATATTTCAATTTTTATTCACCCCATAGAAACAGCGAAAGTTTTGAGACATTTCCAAAAAAAAGTTGCAGAAGTTCAGAGTCAAATTTTAGAAAGGGCCCAAAAAGGTTTTGTGAGAGACCCTGAATTGGATACTGCTTTTGTAAATCTTGAAACACTGCGAGATGAATTACAACAAGCTCAAGAAAAACTTTTTGATGTTGGTGTTTATATTTCTCTTTATGCCAAAGATGAAGAAGAATTAAATAAAGTTGAATCGGAGATGAGGTCTTTGTTGGAATCTAAACTTATTTATATCAGGCCAGCTTTGTTTCAACAGGAGCAGGGTTTCAAGAGTATGTTACCTTTATTAAATGATGAAATAAGTATCCATTCAAAACTTAATTCCTCTCCTCTTTCTAGCATTTTTCCTTTTGTTTCTTTTGACCTTACCTCAGATAAAGGAATTTTGTATGGAATTAACCGTCATAATTCAAGTTTGATTTTGTTTGATAGATTTTCTTTGGCTAACTATAATTCTGTTACTTTTGCAAAATCTGGGTCGGGTAAATCTTACGCGATAAAACTAGAAATTTTGAGGTCTCTTATGTTTGATACTGATGTAATTGTTATTGACCCTGAAAAGGAGTTTGATTATTTGGCAGAAGCAATGGGTGGAAGATATTTTAGTATTTCTTTGTCTTCAGAAAATCATATTAACCCCTTTGACCTTCCTGCTCCAAGAGAAGATGAGTCGTCGGTTAATGTTTTGCGTTCTCATATTGTTAATCTCGTTGGGCTCTTTCGTATTATGCTTGGTGGACTAACTCCAGAAGAAGATGCAATTATTGATAATGCAATTTCAGAAACGTATGCTCTAAAAGATATTACCCCCGACTCTGATTTCTTAAATACAGAAGCCCCTCTTTTGTCTGATTTTGAGATGGTTCTTGCTGGTATGGATGGGGCGGATTCTTTGGTTCAAAAAATTTCAAAATATACCAAAGGAACTTGGTCTGGTTTTATCAATAAACCGACCAATGTTGATATTGATAATAAGTTTATCGTTTTTTCAATTAGAGATATGGAAGATGAACTAAGACCGGTGGCTATGTATATTATTACTCACTTTGTTTGGAGTGCTATAAGAAAAGAGTTGAAGAAAAGGCTTTTGGTTATTGATGAGGCTTGGCAAATGATGAAGTCAGAAGATGCGGCTTCCTTTTTGTTTGGTATGGCAAAAAGGGGAAGAAAATACTATTTAGGGTTAGCAACAATTACACAGGATGTCAATGACTTTTTGAAATCACCTTATGGTCTTCCTATTATTACTAACTCTTCTATCCAATTACTTTTAAAACAATCTCCTACCACGATAGATATTGTTCAAAGGACTTTTAATTTAACAGATGAAGAAAAGTATCTTTTATTGGAGTCCAATGTGGGAGAGGGGATTTTCTTTGCTGGGCTGAAACATGTCGCTATTAAAATTATTGCTTCTTATACAGAAGACCAAATTATTACATCGGACCCCTCTCAAATTTTGGCAATTAAAAAATCAAAAAAAGATTTGGAGGTTTCTCAAGAATAAAGTTATGGTAAAATTAAAGAAAATGATATCAATAATTGCAAAAAAAGAAATAATGATAACTTTAGGTGTTTTTGTTTTGTTTTTTATTCCATTGTTGGCATCAGCAAATTTAAACGGAACGAGTGAGGATATTATTTTAAAAACTAACCCCCAAATTCCAGTTCCTAATAAAATTATTTCTTTAAATTTAAGTAGTTATTTAACAGATTTAGGAACTTCTGAAATAGCTTGGTATAAAAATGGTGTTTTTCAAAGTAAAGGGTCTGGAAAAAGGAGTTTTAGTTTTGTGGTTGGAGGGTTAGGCTCTTCTAATACGATAACGGCCGTAATTTTAACTCAAGGAGGAAAGACATTTACTAAAAGAATTGTTTTCAGACCCGCTGAAGTTGATTTACTTTGGGAAAGCAACTCCACTGTTCCTCCTTTTTATGAGGGGAAAGCTCTTGCTTCCAAACAGTCTGTGATTAAAATAGTTGCCGTTCCAAATATAATTGATTTGAACGGAAAAAAAATAAGTTCTAAAAACCTTGTTTATAGGTGGAAAAAAGATTGGCAAGTCCTCGGAAGTCTTTCAGGTTTTGGAAAAAATGTATATTTTTTTGATAGCTCAAAAACATTTAGAAACGAGTTGATAACAGTAGATGTTCAAACTCTTGATGGAAGATTTAAAGCTTCTCAAAGTGTTATGTTTTCTTTTCACCAACCAAAGATTGTTTTTTATAAGTCGGACCCTCTTTTGGGAATAATGTTTGGAAAGGCAATTACTAGTAATTTTAATTTGAAGGGAGACGAGGTAACCTTTTTTGTTCAACCTTTCTTTTTTTCCAAAAGCGATGTTCAGAATAATTTAAAATGGAAATGGTTTATGAATGGAAAGGAAATTAAAGAACAACCAAGCGGGAATACACTTACTTTTAGAAAACCAAATAATAAGGGATTTTCTTCTGTTGAATTGAATATTCAAAACATTGATAGGTTTTTGCAATTTGCGACCGGAGGCTTTAAAATTAGTTTTGGGGAGGACAAAAATAGTAATTCCTCTTTCTAATGTTTCCAAAAGAAATTGATAAGTTAATAAATAATAATGATTAGTGATAAAACAATAAAAATAATATTTTTTTTAACCACAGGAGTTTTTCTAGCTTTTATTGCGGGTTTTGGTTTGGTATCAGCGGCAGGGACTCCTTATGTAATGCTTGAAAAAATACCAGGAACATTTTCTGGTGGAACAACAAATTTTGAAACCTATTTTTCTGGTTTGTATAAGTTATCAATGGGTTTGGCTTTGGTGTTGGCAATGTTTCAATTATCTCGGGGTGGTTTTGAATATCTGACTACGGATGCTTTTGCAAAAAAGACTGATGCGAGAGAAACAATAAAAAATGCTCTTTTTGGACTTGTTTTAATTTTAATTTCTTTCTTACTTTTAAAAACAATAAATCCAGATTTAATAAATGTTCAACTTAAAATACCAAAGACACCAGTATCACCACCAACATCGGTAAGTGCTACCCCGTCCACCGGGGGGCGAGTGGTAGCTGGTAATGGTGTGTTTAATGAAGCTAAAAAGATTGATAATAATTTAACTTAAAATGACAAAGAAAATTTTAGTAACAATAGTAATAATTCTTGTTTTTGCCGTAGCGGGTGTGTTTTTCTTTATGTTGTTTTCTTTTAATGGGGGAAATGAAGTCGTTTTAGATAATTCTGGCAATTCAAAAGGTTTTATTTTCGGAAATAATTCTGGGGGAGAAGGTGGTAAAAATGGAACTATGGTTAGGAAATTAAATGGAGAAACAAAGCCGTTGTTGAGACTTAGAAAAATATCCCAAGAGCCAACTTCTGGTTTTGTTTCTTTTGAAAATGATAATGGTGAGACTATGGTGAGATATGTAGAAAGAGCGACGGGGCATGTTTACGAAGCCAGCACAGTTTCACCGATTATTAAAAGGATTTCTAATACAACAATCCCGAGAATTTATGATGTTATATGGTTAAATAAAAATTCGTTCATAATGAGATATTTGGGTGATGACAGAGAAACAATAAAAAGTTTTTATGCAAAAATAGTTAAAAACAAAGAAGATTTGAAAGAGGGAAAGATTGAGGGAGTTTTTTTAGTAGATAACCTTAAAGAAATTATTCCTTATGGAGATAAAATTTTAAGTATTTTAGTTAGCCACGGCGGTTCTCAGTTTGTAGTATCAAAAGTAAATGGAGAAGATAAATATGAATTATTTAGTTCTCCTTTAAAAGAATGGTTAATTCAAAGACCTAAATCTGGTTTAGTGATATTAACAACAAAACCATCTTTTCGCTCTTTGGGTTATATGTTTTTCTTGAATACAAGGACTTCATCAATAAGAAAGGTATTGGGGGGTATCAATGGTTTGACAACCCTTTCTGGTTCAAGAGCGAAAGAAGTTCTTTTAGCAAAGGGTTTGAATTTGTTTTCGTATGATGTGGAGAATAAAAAACTAGAAAATTTGGGAATAAAAGGGTTACCAGAGAAGTGTGTTTGGTTGAGTGATTTGAAAAATGTTATTTGTGGTATTCCAACAAATGCCCCAACCGCAGAATATCCAGACGATTGGTATCAGGGAATTGTTTCTTTTTCCGATAATATCTATAAAATCAATTTGGATAAAAAAACCAAAGAGCTTTTAGTTTCGCCAGAAGATTTTTCTGGTGAATCAATAGATGTTATCAAACCAGCTCTTGGTCCTAACGGAAAATATCTATTTTTCGTAAATAAAAAAGATTTGTCCTTATGGAGTTTAGATCTTAGCGAAAAAGTTAAAGAAGCAACAACCACTGAAAAGGTCATTAAATAACAAGAAATTACAGAAATAACTTCATCACGGGAATTCAAGATAAATATAGAAGTTTAACGGCTCGTTTTTTTGAAAACGAGCCGTTAGATTTTGCTACCCGAAGTTTTTAAAGAAACCGAACGAGAGTGATTTTATACCGTCCCCCAAAAAACTAGTAGCTATAATTCTTCAAAATTTCAGCTGAGACGAAGAGAAAATTTGTGTGATATATTAAGAAATTTGGTGGGACGTTCGACGTCCCACTTTTTATTTTTTAAAAAAATAAAAAGTGGTGTCAGGCTCGCAGAAACAACAAAAGGAAGAGAAATAACAGAGGAGATAAAATCAAAAAGTTTAACGGCTCGTTTTTTTGAAAACGAGCCGTTGTTTTTCTATTTGGAATTTTTTAAAAAAATTGAATGAGAATTTTTAGTTTAGGGGTTCCTTTTCTTTAAATTTTATGCATATTTTTCTTGAAGAACCTATTCCAAAAGAAGCTGTTTCTATGTTTTCATTATCGGCAAGGACTGAATGAACGATAAGTCTTTCAAACGATGTCATTGGGTCCAGCTCAATATCTCTCCTGAAGAAAACAGCCTTTTTTGCCATTTCTAACGCTTTGTTTTTTATTCTTTCAATATTTTTTGTTTGGTAATCATTTACATCAACAAAAAAGTTTATATTTCCTATCTTTTCATTTTCGTTTTTTCTAACAATTTGTTTAATAATATGGTTTAGGGCTTTGATATTGTTTCCTTCTGCTCCTATCAATATCCCAGAGTCCTTTGATTTAATGGCGAACCTAAAATTATCATTTCCGTCGTCGCAAATGGTAATATCCTCAAAATCAATACTTAATTTCTGTAAGATTTTTTCTATAAGTTCTTTTATTACTTTGTTGTTTTCATTTTTCATTTTTAGTTAGTGGTGCTTTTGTTGTTGTTTTTCTTAAATAAAGTTCTTGACCGATCATAAATAAATTACTTGTAGTCCAGTATAATGCAACCGCTGATAACAGTCCATATGCAATTACAAAAATGATGATGGGCATTATATATTTCATTTGAAGTTGCATATTTTGGACGAGGTCATCTTTTAATGTTCTCTCTTTCTTTGTTTTTTGAGGGGTTGTTTTTGACATCGTCAATTTTATTTGAAAAAATTGAGAAACTCCCGCTGCCAAAGCTAAAAAGATGCTTTTTTTTGTTATATCAATTAATCCTAAAAAATTGACATTGTTTATGTGGCTGGGGGCGTGAATGAAAGAATAAAGTATATTAAGGTCAACTTTGGGTAAACCCCCTCTTATAAAAACATAGTAAAGGGCGAACAATATGGGGAGTTGCACCAATATAAGAAAAAAGTTAGAGAAAGGGTTTATTTCGTTCTCTTTGTAAATTTCCATAATTCTCTTTGCTTGTGTTTCTTTGTCTTTTTTATATTTTTCTTTTGCCTCTGCTATTAAAGGTTCAACTTCTTTCATTTTTATTTGGGTTTTAATAGACCTTTTTGTAAGGGGAAAAAGTATTAATTTAACAATAACCGTAACTATAATTACGGCTATTCCCAAATCTATCCAAGGGAAAGATGAGACTAAAAAAATTAACCCATTGTAAATAGGGTTATAGAAAAATGTGTCAAATAAATAAGAAAACATAAGATTAAGTATAAAGTATCAGCTACTAAATATCAAATGAATTTGTTCTAAATTGTTTTAATTTGTTTTTTAGTTGATTTGTTGTATTTTTTGAAATAGTTGCCTTTGTGTTTTTGCGAGAAAGATTTTACAGGCAAGATTTTTTAAATTGTGGGCGGTGCGACCGCCCACAATTTAAAAAATTTTGCCTACCTGTAAAATATGGTGGTGTAATTCAGTGTTAGTTTAGCCGTTTTTGTGAAAGCGAAGAAGGTTTGCTTTAGAAAGGATTTTTTTTATTTCAGTTTCCAGTTGTTTGAAGGTTATTTTTTCAGAACCCTTTTTTATAAAAAAAATTACAGCTACCCCTGATTTTATATTAGTCAATTCCTGTTTGATTATGGAAAAACCTCTTCTTTTAATTAAGTTTCTTCTTACTGCTCCCGCTAAGTTTTTTTTCATTACAACAAAAGAGAATTTACTTACCCCGTTATTTTTCAGTGTTTTTATATATAAAAAATCGGAATGATATGTTTTTCCTTCCTTAAAAACTTTGTCAAAAAGCTTTTTATTGATTTTGTTGGTTTTTGGTAACATATAAACATAGTGTAAAGTAGAGGGTGACAAGTGGCAAGTATAAAATCTTAAATTACGAAATAGAATTCTATTTCGTAATTCTTTATAATTCAAACTTTTTTAACGGCTCGTTTTCAAAACGAGTCGTTAAAACTAAGTATATAGTAGTATCCAACCACTACTATTTAACAAAGAAACAGCGTTTCGCAGGGTTTCGAACCCTGCAAATTTAGATTTAAGAAAATTGATTAAATAGTAGTGGTATTCAATAAAAGAAAAAGAAAAAACAAAAGAAACAATAAATACGGGTGTCCGACACCCACAAAATCAAAAAACCTTCTCTAAATGCAGATGCCCAACATCTGCAAAATCAAAAAACCTTCTCAATTTGAGTGACGAAGACTCAAA
>VAPG01009828.1_pt1 | contig 10774 bp, 8 predicted proteins | sample 3393851 | NCBI WGS metagenome assembly VAPG01 (sample SAMN08290438, study PRJNA428436) | hydrothermal vent metagenome | isolation source: Deep-sea hydrothermal vent chimney | place: Atlantic Ocean: South-mid Altantic Ridge | depth 2194 m m
GGGCCTCTGGTGCTGAGACGCTTATCCAGATTAAAGAGGAACTTGGCCAGCTCAAAGCGGCCATAGATCAACAGGCTCACCCTAAACTCGGCAAGGCCGTTATGACAATTACACTGATTGCGGGCGGCAACGGCAGGCCGGCTGATTTGGAAAAAGATCGCATTCTAATTGATATAAGGCTGCTGCCCAACCACCAGCCGGCCAAAATTCACGCTTATATCGAGCAGCTGGTCGGCGGCAGAGGCCGGGTTGTTCCTCTGTTCGCAGCCTTTGGTCTTGATTCTGATCCTGATGACCGTCTCATTCAGGCCTTTCAGGCCAGTATTCGAGCCCAGAATTTCCCCGATAAATTAATTGGCGTTCCCTTCCCATCAGACTGTTCACGCTTAAAAAAACGCGGTACCTGTCTGGTGTGGGGGCCTGGTAACTACAAAGCGGCCCACAAACCGGATGAATTTATTGAGATAGGGCAGTTGGCCGGGGCCTGCCGGGTGTTAAGTCATTTTCTAACATCGGCAGGTAAAGACTGAACTAACCAAGCCCCCAAAGCCATGATGACAATATATTTCGACCTCAAAAATATTCTGTAAATCCTGGACAAAATCATAGCCAAACTCGTAAAAAACCAGATAATCCGCCAATTGCAGATTATAATCTCCATGGAAAGAGGCTCTGCTTAACAGCTCAACCATCCCCTGGCAATTAATCTTAGCCTTAACGACTGTTGTACGGCCGCTGATCCATGGTACTGTGAAGATAAAAAAACCATCCGGCTTTAAAACTCGGTAGATTTCGTTCAGTGCCTGTCTATAGTCGGGAACGTGTTCCAAGACGTCTGAGGTCAGAACTACATCAAAGCAATTATCCACATAACTCAAGCTCATTAAATCCTCTGAGCTTATCTCCGGGTCGGTAGAATCATACTCGGAGTAACTCAAACCGGGTAAGTTGCCTAAATAGTTATGCAATACCCCACAATTATTGATTTCCGCAAGACGCAAATTGGTGAGGGATCGCCACTCGACATCACCAACAAACTGATATCTACTGGAAAATTTTAGATTAATCACCTCTAACAGGGTAAGGGCAAAATTCATTATTCGGGTAGTCGCCCCGCAATGCCGGCATGAACGACCTTCCCGGTAATCAAAGGCGCGGCGCAGTTCAGGGGACAACCGCCAGTCTTCAGCAAGGTCATCACAGATTGCCGCCCGGGATATCAGCTCTTTCACCCTGCCGCAGACCGGGCAGCGATGATCGACACCGTAAATTGTCTGAAAATCGCGATATAATTCTTTCAAAGCTGATTAGGTGGTTATAAGTTGATGCAAGCTCATAATTGCGCCGTACATTACTGCGTTTTAGCCGCATAAATCAAGAATTCTCCTCCGAGACAAACCATGCAGATTATAAAAAGCCTCTCCCGCCTCTTCAAGAAAAAAATCTTTTTATCCGTGATCTTTGTGGAGTACGAACGTCACGGCAGCAGTTCTAATAAGGTCTTTGAGATACTCCAAGGTTATCTCGCCGGTATTCAGGACTGCCGGATAACCTATCTCCGGGTAGATAATAAAAGTGAGCAGAAGATCAAGCGGGACGGTAGTGTTTACACCATGGGCGGCAATAATACCTGCCGGGAATTCTCCGGCTGGCAGAAAGGTCTCGAAGCCATTAATTCACTTAAACTTAATTGTGATTTGCTATTGATTACCAATGACATGTTTCTTAAACCGGGGCCGTCATTTCTGCAGGATTATTCCAGCAAAGAAATATTAAAAAGATGTATAGAAGGCAATAAAATTATCGGCCGAATCGACACGGTTAATCAACAATACAGCGTTTTTGGCTATGATGTGTCAAGCTGGATATGCACCAACGCTTTTTTCGCCCCCAAGCCGGCCCTGGATCAATTAAAGTCAGTTATCCTGATTGATGACAATATTCACGATATTCTGGTAAGAAACTATAACGACAGACATTTACAGTACAGGATATGTCTGACTCCGGCTGATTTAGAAAATGATATTTTCTCCATGGAAATAGACCTGCGGAATAATTCTCCCAAGGAAATTAGATTTAAACTTGACATGGTTTCGTCAGACGGCGTGATAAGAGCTGATGGCGATATATCATTGGCAATAATTCCGCATGCCATCACCTATAACGGTAGTACCTGCTCCAAAGAAATTTTTATCAGAGGTCTTGATAACCGCCGAGGCCAAAGCCGGACTGCCCAATCGTTTTTGATATCTTTGCCCCGCGAACCCGGCAGACTTATCTTAAAAGGGCTTGTCCCGACTGATATTTGTGCTAAACTTCAGCCGGACTTATTACAGATATCCATCTATAATGACTCGTATCTGTATCAGGAAGACGCACCGATAAACATCGCTTATCAACGCTGGCTTGTCGAATGGCTGACTGAGCACTGGCATAGCCGGTTTGACATTAACGCCAATACCTGGCAGCTGTTCAAGACTAAGGCCGCGGCAATTATCAACGAGTCTTTACTTACCGCAAAACTGGCTGAATTAGGATATAAGTCTGAAAGTTTTGCTGACAGAAAATATTATTAATGTTGGACTCATAACGAGTCCAAAACACTATAGAAGATGGCTAAGTAAGATTTTCGCCCTGACCGGTGCTGATATACATAAAACGCGCACAGCGGGGCGTTCCTGAAAGGCCGATGCCGCCTCAATTTTTAAAATCCTCTTTGCTTTCTTCATCATAACGCAGTGGGTCACCAGGCTTGCGGCCATGAATATAGTGATGGCATTTGGTGAATGAACTACGCTGGCAGAACATCTTAATATGCTGCGGTAAGGGAATGTAAATACCGTCATTGATCATCAGGCAGTCAGCGTCGTTAGAGAAATATGGGCATGAAGATGGTTTATTGCCAGTCATGTTTTTTGTTAATTTTGGTAACGAGTTAAGGGTAATTTACAGCCCTCACTAAATAGCTACGTTTTTCCCTTTAACGATTTAGGAGAGAGACCGTATCTTTTTAGTTTATCGTAGAAGGCAGTCTTGCCCACGGCAAGTTGTTTAGCTGCCTCTACGACGTTGCCCTTATTCTTGTGCAGGATATGGATTAAAAGATCTCTTTCCAAAGCTGACATAATATCTTTCAGCGTTTTATTGAGACTGCTGCTAATGTAATCGGCCAGGGAGTTCCTGTTGTTTGTATCCGTGACATTTTCAAAGACAATGTCATCTTCGGTTATCATGTTGCTCTTTGACATCAACACGGTGCGCTGGATAACATTATCAAGTTCCCGAACATTACCGGGCCAGTCATGTTGCAGGAGGAGATCAATAATCCGGTGGGGAAGAAAATCTATTTGTTTATTAAATACCTGGCGATATTTTTTAACAAAATGGGTGGTCAACTCCATAATATCTTCTTTTCGCTCTCGGAGAGGCGGTAGAGCGATACGGATGATGTTAAGGCGGTAATAGAGATCAAGACGAAAGGCCCCCTCCTCCACGGCCTTGGCGAGATCAACATTGGTGGCGGCGATGATCCGGGCATCGACCTTTATGGGGGTGTTTCCTCCCACCCGGGTAAGTTCGCCGCTCTGTAATATTCTGAGGAGGGCGCTCTGCATGCGGGGCGAAATATCACCGATTTCATCAAGGAAGATGGTACCGCCGTCGGCGATTTCGAATTTACCTTTGGTGCGCATGGCGGCCCCGGTAAAGGCTCCTTTTTCATAGCCGAAGAGATCGCTTTCCAGGAGATTCTCATTAATGGCGCTGCAATTTACCTTTAAAAATATCTTATCACGCCGCTGACTGTTACGGCGCACGAGGTCGGCTACCAGTTCTTTGCCGGTACCTGATTCGCCGGTAATCAAAACAATGGCATCTGTACCTGCTACCTGCTGGATTGTGTCCAGTAATTCCCGCATCTTACGGCTGCTGCCAATAATCCCGCCGTTATTCTGTTTGATCTCAACCTTTTGCTTTAAAAGATTGACCTCCCGCGCCAGTTTGTTACGCAAGACCTCACTTTCCTTTAATTCATCAATCTTTAAGCGCAGAATATGATCAATATTTTCGTTGAAGGATTTAAGTTCATTCTCCTGGTGTTTACGTTTTGAGATGTCCCGCAACAAAACCATGGTCAGATTATCACCATTATAGCCCGCGAAGGGGACGGTGGTGCATTCAACGTGCATGTCCGCTATCTTTGCCTCAATAATATCATAGCTGTGAGCGGGCATATTTATTGGACATCGATTCTGGCAGTTATTACCGCAGAGGGCCTTGGCGCATGTCTGGCCGCGGACATCGCCAAAGGTTTTTTGAGCGCTCTGATTAAGGTATTCAATAACCTTGTCATTGCGGACGCACAACACCATAATTGGCATTATATCAAGCAAAGAACGCCAGTTCTTGACCAGTCTCTTGACCTCGGCTCTGGATTGATGCAGTTCCTGGCTGTTATTTTTATTTGTAGACGTAGTTGTCATTTGTATTTATACAAACTTCGTAACTGCTCAGAGTTTAGGGCAATTTACAGTCATACCTAAATAGTTACCAAATTTCGCGGTCAGCGGCCGATACTGCTGTAGATAAAACCCGCGGCCCGCATAGCCTCTGGTTCATAGACATTACGTAAATCAATAAAAACCGGTTGTTTCATTATCTTTTTGAGCCGTCCAAGATCAAGGGCCCGGTATTGATTCCACTCGGTGAAAAGTACCACGGCATCAGCATTTTCACAGGCTTCATAGGCTGAATTAGTATAATGAAAATCCGGTAGCAGCCGGGCTGCCTCCGGCATGGCCTGGGGGTCGTGAACCTGAATTCGGCCGCCTCTCTCTAGCAGGGGGGGCAGAATGGTCATGGCCGGGGCCTCCCTCAGGTCATCGGTTTCCGGCTTAAAGGTTAACCCCAGGGCGGCAATCGTTTTACCGGCCACAACACCGCCCAGGGCATCAATGATCTTTTTCACCATGCGGGCTTTTTGAGCGGCATTAACCTCTACCCCGGCCTCCACGAGACGAGCGGCAACTCCATTTTCCTGGGCAATACGCAAAAGAGCTATGGTATCTTTGGGGAAGCATGAACCTCCGTATCCAGGCCCAGGATGAAGAAATTTACTGCCAATGCGGCCGTCTAAGCCCACCGCCCGAGCCAGATCAACTACATCGGCACCCACCTTTTCACATATACCGGCAATTTCGTTGATAAAGGAAATTTTAATGGCCAGAAAGGCGTTGGCGGCATATTTAATGAGTTCTGCCGTCTCAAGATTGGTGGCCACAATAGGGGTTGAGATAAGATATAAGGGGTTGTAAATCTCGCGCATGACAGCGGTTGCCCTGGCTGACTCAGTGCCGATTACCACCCGGTCGGGCCGCATAAAATCGTTAATAGCCGCCCCCTCCCGCAAAAATTCAGGGTTGGAGATAATATCAAAATCCGCCGTTGGATTTTCTTCCCGAATAACTCGCGCCACCTGACTCGCAGTACCTACCGGGACTGTACTTTTATCAATTACCACCGTGTAATCACGGAGATAATGAGCCAGCTCCCGGGCTGCGGCATAGATATAAGTCAGATCTGCGTAGCCGTCACCACGTCTGGATGCCGGGGTGCCAACGGCGATGAATACCGCCTGAGCCGATTCAACTGCCGCTTTCATGTCCGTGGTGAAACGCAGCCGTTCCTCCTTGACATTACTGGCTACCAGTTGTTCCAGGCCCGGCTCATAAATGGGGATGTTCCCTTCGTTTAAGGCCCGAATCTTTTCAGTTGCTTTGTCCATGCAGGTTACCTGATGGCCGAATTCAGCCAGGCAGGAGCCTGTTACCAGCCCCACATAGCCGGTACCAATCATAGTTATATTCATTTTATTTTTTTGTTTTTTGTCTATTACAGATAATAAACTTTGTACCAATCCACAAAGCGCCGCAGGCCCTCCTCTATGGAGGTGCGCGGTTTAAAATCAATGGCGCGTACCAGATCATCCACATCGGCAAAGGTCTCCTTAACGTCGCCATTTTGCATGGGCAGGAATTCCTTGACCGCCTTCTGGCCCAGGCAGTCCTCTAATACCTCTATATAATGCATCAAGTCTTCCTGGTGATTATTGCCGATATTATAAATATGATAAGGACACCAGCTGGAGGCCGGATCAGGATTAAGTTTGTCCCAGTCTGGATTTGGACGCGGCGGTTGGTCGATTACTCTTACTACGCCCTCTATTATATCATCAATGTAGGTAAAATCACGCTTCATTTTACCATTATTAAAAATTTTGATGGGTTTACCACTTAATATGGCCTTGGTAAAAAGAAAATAAGCCATATCAGGCCGCCCCCAGGGGCCGTAAACCGTGAAAAAACGTAAGCCGGTAGTCGGCAGGCCGTAGAGATGGCTGTAACTATGGGCCATGAGCTCGTTGGCCTTCTTGGTGGCAGCGTACAGGGAGACAGGATGATCAACATTATCATGCACCGAAAAGGGGGTGCGGACATTGCCGCCGTACACCGAGCTTGAGGAGGCGAAAACAAAATGCCTTACGCCGGAGTGGCGGCAGCCTTCGAGAAGATTAACAAAGCCCACCACATTGGCATCCACATAGGAGTTGGGATTCTCTAAGGAATAACGTACCCCCGCCTGAGCGGCCAGGTTGACCACAACGTCAAATTTATGTTTGGCAAATAATTCGGCCATCAACGGCCGGTCGGCTATATCGCCCTGAACAAAGGTGAAGGGTGCTATAGGTGGTATTTGGGCCAGACGGCCACGTTTTAAGGCTGGATCGTAATAATCATTTAAATTATCAATGCCGGTTACCTCCCAATCCTGGGACAGGAGGCGCTGGCTTAAAAAACTACCAATAAAACCAGCGGCGCCGGTGATAAGAATTTTACGCATAGCTGTTCCTTAATTGTCCACGATCATCTCATGGTTGTTTGATATATGAAAGTTATTTTCGTGTTTCGTTGGGTCAGAGTAACCAGGTATGTCTGTTACTCTGATTATTCAACCGTGACACTCTTGGCCAGGTTTCTCGGTTGATCAACATCGCACCCCCTGGCGTTGGCAATACCGTAGGCCAGCAATTGCATGGGAATGGCATAGAGGATGGGATTAAGATCCTCGTGAATCTCCGGTAGCTGGATAACATACTCCGCGATGCGGGCCAGATTGTCGTCTCCGGCGCTGCCCACCAGGATCAGGCGGCCATTGCGGGCCTTAACCTCTTCAACATTGGAGATTACCTTGGCATATACCCCGTCCCTGGGAGCCAGGGCCAGCACCGGCATTTCCTGATCAATGAGGGCGATGGGGCCATGCTTTAACTCGCCCGCGGCATAGCCTTCGGCGTGAATATAGGAGATTTCCTTGAGCTTCAGCGCCCCCTCCAAGGCGATGGGAAAATTCACCCCCCGGCCCAGATAGAGGAAGTCCCGGCACTTCATGAACTTTGCCACAATTGGCTCGATATCCTTTTGCAGACGCGGCATTTCCGCTTCGAGAATGACGGGGATTTCCAGTAGGACATTGCCAAGAGAACGGGATTCCTCCTGGGAGATCGTGCCCCTGATCTGACCGAGATAGAGGGTCAGGAGAAAAAGAGCCGTTAACTGACAGGTAAAGGCCTTGGTGGAGGCCACGCCGATCTCAGGCCCGGCATGGGTGTAAATGGTGCCAGCCGCCTCTCTCGTGACGGTGGTGCCCACCACATTACAGATGGCGATTATTTTGGCCCCCATAGTACGGGCCAGGCGCATTCCAGCCAGGGTGTCGGCAGTTTCACCGGACTGAGAAATGGGGATAACAAGGGAGCTTTCATCAAGAAGCAGACGGCGGTAGCGGAATTCCGAGGCAATATCAACATCAACGGGGATGGCGGCCCACTTCTCCAGCCAGTATTTGGCCACGAGAGCCGCATGCCAGGAGGTGCCGCAGGCCACGAGAGATATCCGCTTTATGGCCTTTATCTCTGCGCCTGAAAGCCCTATCTCGGGGAGATCAACAATCCCCGTCTCCGGTTCAAAACGGCCGCGGAGGGTATTTAAAATAGCCTGGGGCTGCTCAAATATCTCCTTGAGCATGAAGTGTTTGTAGCCCCCCTTCTCGGCCATACTGGTATTCCAGGAAATCTCCTGCCAGGGGCGCTCCACGGCACTCGCATCCGTCAAGCGGCTTATGTGGCAGGAATCCCGCTGTAGGACGGCGAGATCACCATCCTCTAAAAAAACAACCCGTTTGGTATAGGGCAGGAGGGCGGGGATATCAGAGGCCATAAAATAACCGCTGCCCTCTTTAACTCCGAGAACAAGAGGACTCTGGTGCCGCACTGCCACCAGTCGGTCAGGCTGCGCGGCCCAGATGACCCCCAGGGCGAATGAGCCCTCCACCTGCTTTACCGCGAGACGGACGGCGGCGGTTAGGTCGCCGTCAAGATTCTCCTCAATAAGATGGGCCAGCACCTCGGTGTCGGTCTCAGAGGTGAATTTATGGCCTCTCTTGATCAGGTCACGGCGCAGGGAGTTGTAGTTTTCAATGATACCGTTATGGACGATGGCCAACTCACCCTTACAATCGCTGTGGGGATGGGCGTTGTCCTCGGTGGGTGAGCCGTGGGTGGCCCAGCGGGTGTGGCCCAGCCCCATGCGGCTGTCGGCATTGATCTCCTCCATGATGTCCGCCAGGTTGCTGAGCTTACCGGCGGCTCGATGCTTGGTCAGATGGCCGTCATCAAGATAGACCAGACCGGCAGAGTCATAGCCTCGATAGGCCAGCCTCTTCAGACCTTCGATAATTATGGGAACAACCCGTTTTGAACCGATATAACCGACAATGCCGCACATTATTTCCTCTTCTTGTTATAATTGTGAAAAAGCTACCGTCCACCCTTGCGGAACAATACCGTCTTGATGGTTTTAAATATAATCCAGCTGTCGAGAGACAGGGAGATATTTTTTAGGTAGTAGAGATCGAACTCCAGCTTGCGCAGGGCATCCTCTTCCGAGGCCCCGTAAGGATAACATATCTGGGCCCAGCCAGTAACCCCCGGTTTTATGTTATGGCGCAGGGAATAATAGGGGATTTTCCGGCTCAGCATCTCGACAAAGACGGGTCTCTCCGGCCGCGGCCCCACAAAACTCATTTCGCCTTTCAGGACATTCCATAACTGGGGGAGTTCATCAATACGTACCTGGCGAGCGAAGCCGCCAAAGCGGGTTACTCTGTTGTCGTTGGCCGCGGCCCAGACTGCCCCTTCTTTTTCGGCATCCTGGCGCATTGAACGAAATTTTATTACCTTGAAATTTTTACCGCGCAGACCAACCCTGGTTTGCAGATAGAAAACGGGGCCTGGAGATTCAAGCTTGATAATAATGGCGCTTACCAGCATTATGGGTGCCGACAGGACCAGTCCCAGGGAGGCTAACAGGATATCTATTCCTCGTTTTACTGCGTTTAGAAGCCGGCCGGTGGAAAATCCGCTGGAGTAGATGATCCAGTCTGGATTGACCCGTTCAACCATTATTTTGCCGGTCAGCTTTTCAAAAAAACTGATTCCAGCCAATATCCGCACCCCGTTTAATTTACAGTCGATTAAATCATGAACCGGCATGGTACCGCGGCGGTCGTCCAAGGCGGCTACGATTATCTCCGACTTATGCCGCAGGCAGATATCAGCTAAGTTTTCATTGTGCTTATAAAACGGGATATCGTCAATGGGAAAGAGCGGTTGCTCATGACCGACAATGGCGGCGATCTGGTAACCGGCATCAATACGGTTCATTATTACGTTGGCAATGTCGGCGGCCAGCTTACCGCTGCCCAGCATAATAACGGGCTCGGCCAATAATCGTTTATTTAAGGCGGTGATGTAAACGAAACGCCACAGGGCTAACAATACGCAGATTAACAAATATCCCAGCAGGAAGATGCGGGTGGGGATGATACTGGAGGGGAAGAGGTAATAAATTATGGCGAGTATGATACAGCCGAAACCAAAGGCCTGGGTCATGCGGGTGGCGGTGTCAGCCACGGATGAATAGACATCTAAGTCATAGAGGTCAAAAAAATAGAGGCAGAGCATGAACACTATGGTAACGAGCGAGGTTCGGAGCAGGCACTCGTTTTCGTGGAGTAGAAAGGCGTCCTGGCCCATGAAGAACATATGCATTAAAAAGATGGCCAGGAAAATCAAGGCTCCCTCGCCGAGAAAAAAAACAATCCGGCGGATTGGGTAATATTGACCTGAAATGTAGGGCATGGATCTTCTAATAGCCTCCGTAATGGCCGTAGGGCTCGTAACCGGTAAGTTTGGCGCTTAATATATCCTTTTCAAAGGCGTTGAATACTACGCCGATGATCTTGTCTTTTTTTAGATTTTCGGTCATCTGCCTGACCTGCTCACGGGCAGCTCTGCCCCAGCGTACCACGATGATGATACCATCCACCTGCTCGGACAGGACTGTCGTCTCGGCGGCCATTGGCAGGGGCGGGGTATCAATAATTATAAAGCGGTCATCATAGCGGTTGGACAGTTCATCGAACATCTCACCAACCCGCTTAGAGTCCAAAAGCTCGGCAGGGTTCATGGGTCTGGAGCCGCTGGGTAAGAGGGACAATTTCGGCAGTCCCGTCTGGCGGATTACCTCCCCAAGCTCACGATCATGCTGAAGATAATTGCTCAGCCCCTGGCTGTTGTTTACTGCCAGCATCTGGGCCAGACTGGAACGTCGCAGGTCACAGTCCACGAGTAGAGCGTGCTGTTCAAGGCCCTGGGCCA
>VAPG01000746.1_pt1 | contig 10755 bp, 5 predicted proteins | sample 3393851 | NCBI WGS metagenome assembly VAPG01 (sample SAMN08290438, study PRJNA428436) | hydrothermal vent metagenome | isolation source: Deep-sea hydrothermal vent chimney | place: Atlantic Ocean: South-mid Altantic Ridge | depth 2194 m m
AATGAAAAAACTTCCGTCTTCGGTCTTCTGACTTTTCTTAAGAAGTGTACATTGGACACTACAAAAATAATTTACCCACTAAAATGGTAGTAGAACCAAACTTTGTTGCAGACGCCGTACTGTTTCTTTGATTGGCTCAGCCCGGATTTGTACCAGGTCAATGTCCTCAGAATATCTGGGTTGTGGATTTAAGTAGAGCTTATGTAAGGCGGTACCTCCTCTAAAAGCAAGGCTTTGAGCCAACCATTTATCTGAGAAAATTTCTACTAAAGCGCGACAAATAACAAGGTCCTGTTCCACCTGTTCATTGGTCTGCCATGGCGTAGTATTGCTCCATTCGGTTATAAATGCTTGTGGGATCATTCGTCAATTTCTATTTCAGTGTTTACAATTACTTTCCATCTGTTATCCGGATTGTAGCTATTTGCTCCCTTAGAAGCTTTCAGGGTAATCCTGAAAAGTTGGATTTTGTTGCTTTTAAGCGATTCAAACAGGTAATCAGCTAAAAGTTTCCGGTTACAGGTAAATTCCAGAATATATCCCAGCCTTTGTAAAACCGAGACCGATACGTGGGAAATTAAATCAACATTAAAATCTTCAGGCTTTATGGCTTCTGCTAATTCATTGATTACGGAAGCAGCCCGGTTTATTCCACCAATGCGCTTTTCAAACTGAATCAAATCCGTGGCGGTGAGTCCCGGGTTGGAAATGTTCAGGTACCCTGTTTCTGTTTTCTTCTGCACCAGCAGGTTTGCCGGGATGCTTTTTTTACTGATGTAGTTAAGTTTCATTCCTTTTTTCCGGGTTGGCCTGAGGACAGGAAAACTGGTAACTATGAAAAACTCTTGTGGCTGCTGGTGAGAAGCGCCGTGATACCCGGCGGCATTCAACAAAGCCAAATAATATGGCCTTTGCAGAAACTTCATAAAAGCATCGAGAAAGAGCGAAGGAGGCAGTATCCCTTTAGAGGAATATTGTGGGGGTATGATAAGATAATAACCCCTGGAAATGGAAACTACTTTCCCTTTTTCTGTAAGGCGGCTCAGGGAGCGCTTGATTGCAATGGAAGTATTATCGGGCAACTCTCTATGAAGTTGTTCCAGCGAGAAAGTATATTTCCCTAACGACTGTAATTTTTCTACCAAGTCAAATAATCTATTTTCGTTTAGCCTTTTCATATTGAAGTAAATTTTTGCGCAAGGTACCACTTTTCGGTATTTATCGCAAAATATTACTCTTATTTTTACTCTTACCTGGCGCGCGTTTTCAAAACGCGTGACTTAACCTGATTAATTCACAAATTGATCTATTGCGAAGCCAAACTGCTTTGGTTAAAGGCAATGCTCGATTTCCGATTCTCGAAATAGCTATGGCTATTCCTGCGAGTCGAAAATCTGCGCTTACCTTTACTCTTCGTATTTTGACTTCTCATGACGAAAAACTTATGAATTATTCAGGTTAAATTAGCCTTCGCATTATTGGTCGAAGACCTTATTTCACCGGTGGCCATTGTCGAAAGCGAAAAAACCGCCGTGTCGTCGCCTTACCCAACCCCGGCGCTTACGACATCTGGCAACAAAAAGCCGCCCAATTCAGCTTCCCAATCCTGGTTTCTGACTACCTCGAAAAAAACGCTACCGGTGAACAACGAAAACAAGGACTGGATATTGCGGATTTTCTTTGTATTCCGGGCAACCCGTAAAAAAAACCGCCATTCAGAACAAATGACGGCAAAATGAAAACCAGGATAAATCCACCCGTTCCAAAAGCTCAACAGAAAAATCCCAACCTACTGCAAACCAAAGGGCTTACTCAGAAGTAAGTCCGGGAATTTAGGGGCAATATTTTGTGCACATACGAGGCAAAAAACACAAGCATAGCAGGGTTACGGTGAGTATTTTTAACGAAGTATGTGTGTAAAAGATGTTCATAAAAACCGGAAATTATTTTTGAGTAAGCCCTAAGCAAAACTTTCTTAACTTTGGAGCGATAACCAGCCTTCCTGAGAAAAACCATCTCAACAAGACTTCAAAAGAATAAAACGTTGAAAACAACAACACACATTCTTTTCTCTCTTACAAAGCACAACAGAAGTACGTCTTTCCGGTTTTTAATAAATATCAGGCACAGAAGCAACGATAAAAGACAAAATAGTGTGTTTAACAATATCTTCATGGGATAAACAGTATGAAATAGGTGGATAAAAGGAATTGTAGCCAATACTACGAAACAGAACTCGAGTACTAAAATTGAAAGAGAAACGAAAATGAAAAGCCCACGTGAAAATAGCAAATTTGGTTTTTGCCGACACACAAAATACCAACCCGAAAAAACCAAAAGAGCTATTTCTTGCCAACGCTCGGAGAAACAGCAACAGTGTCAAGTATTATGAAAGACGTAAACAAATATTTAGATATACTAACTGAAATAGCTGAAAGAAAACTAAAAAAGCAATTCAAGATAGATAAATTAGATTTTGACAGTTTAGGGTTCGTTAATTCGTATTTGATTTACCAAGCCATTAAGGATAAAAAGTTTAAGAAGAATACCCTGATAAATTTTCCTGACAAAGAAACGAAGTCTGAATTTTATATACCAGTAATCATTACTCTTTCATTACACAGTTTTATTGATAATTATATCCTATCAGAAAGATTGTCTAATACTGATAATGAATTATACAATCATTTCTTTTCCTACCAATTTAATATTGATTTGGATAAAATGCCGATTACATTTAAATCCAAGTCCATAATTGTAACAGAAAAACAATACGAAAACAAACTTAAAAAGTTCACATCATCTTTGTTCTATTTATCTATTAAAAAGTTAAAAAAACTAATTGATACAAATTCTGCAAATAAATTAAAACCTATTGAATATAAAATTTATGACAATAGGGAAGATTTCCTAAATGATATCATAGAGATAATTGGGAAACGAGACACAAATTTTTTTAAGGAAGAATTATTTAACTGCATTGAAAATGATATTCACAAAGCATTCCCATTTCAATACATTGCAAAAACCGGAAAAAATACTAACAATATTCCCATTGATCCAATGATTTATATTGTAAATGATTATCAAACTGCTAGAACTCATATCTTGGATAAAAGAAATAACATCAGTAATGTAATATTTATTGGAGCAAACAAATACAAAGATTGTCATTTAGAAATATCAGAAGATTTAAACAGTAAAAGAATTGAAAACTGTTTGCTCATTGGTAGTTCTGATATTTCAGAAAATGCCATTCCAAATTTGTATAAATGGAAATGGACATTATCTGAATTAAACCACTTCAATTACTTCACGACATATCCAATAAACAAGATATTGGTTGAAAACGAACATTTTTCAGACCTCCTGAAAGATTTTGATTGTTTGTTGACACAAATAGAGAATGATCATGGCATTATCTTGCAAGAGTTATATCGCTTTGTAAGAAATATATTACCTGTCATAATTCCATCTACAGATAGTAGATTAATTACGCAACTTGACAATACACTAATCTATTTCAGAAAATCAGGTGAAGACATTGTCGAAACTGCTTTTTATGAAATTGACGAATATGATTATGAAGAAATTTGGGAAGAAATTTTAATAAAATTTACTCTTCTGATTGATTGCAAAAAGGAAAGTCATTTAAAATTCAAAAAAATCCAGGAATTTGATAGAATTGATTATCTAATAGTTCCAAAAGAGTATTTGCAAATATGGGATGAAGAAGTAAATAAAGTCAAAATTCGGAATATTATTTCTTTTAAAGTCTTTGAACAACTTAGTGTTAAAAATAAGACGATTGTTTTTTTAGGTTTTTTCGGGTATAACCATTTAAAATCAATGCTGTATAACTCTAATAAAATAAACATCATTTTATACTCTCAAGAAGATGATCACTTTAAGAATTGCTTCAATCGTTTCAAAAGAGAAACTTATAATGAATTAAAAAGTTCTGACAGAAAAGTAATCTCTGATATTTCATTTAGAGAAACTGAAAAAATTGAAAATATAGAAGAATTGATAAAACGGCTTTTTGAGAAAGACGAAGAAACAAAAATCAATCCGGATTATTCTGAAACCTATTCAACCGATATTTATCGAGAACTAACTTTTGAAAATGATACAGAGACTTTAGAGTTAGATGAGAACAAAACTGTCTTGTTGAAAACCAATCGAAAAGAATATTTTGAAAAAGTGAAAAACCTTACCGTTGGAGATAAAATTAGAGTTTACGATAATTCATCAAAAGAAGAACTATATCAAGTTGCGTTAGAGTTTGATACTAATGGAGAATTTATGAAAATTGAAGGATTTTCGAGTCTTTGGAAAACAGAACTTAGAAACTATTATTTAAAATTCAAATCATTAGATGAATTATACCAACATCTTGTAAGTAACGGATTGTCCATTAAAAACAAATTCACGTTAAGGAATTGGATTAATATTGATAGTGATGTCAAATTTCCACAAAGTAAAAAGGATCTATCAGTCCTGAAAAAATCAATTAATTCCATCCTGTTTAACGAAAAATTTAGTGATATTTTAAAAAGCAGGCGATTATTCAATGGAATTATGATTGCATTGGGTAGAGATTTTAGTGATGAAATTTCTGATTATATCCGAAACAAGAGAAAAGGCGAATTATTAAAACAGTTTTCTGATAGACAAATTCAACAATTTGTTGACCAAAATGCAAAAGAAAGAACCATCAAAACAATAAAAGCGATTGATAATGAATAATAATCACGACGAAATAGCAAGGAATATTTTTCAAGAAAGAATCAAAAAAGGACTTTTGGGCCCTGGTTCAGATATTTTTGTTAGTAATGAAGATATAAATGAGGAAATTATTGCTGATTACCCACTTCAAAGATATTATACCGGAGTTCTGTTTCCTGAAAGGACAAGAGTGACTACACTAAGTGAAGCAGATGAAAATGATTTGAAAAACAATTTGCCAGAAGATAAAGAAGATGGTGCAAATATTTCAAAAAATGAAAGTATAGAAGATATAGAACCGGAAAAAGAGAATGACAATCGTAAAAAAAAGAAAGAAGCAAATGAAGATGACGAACTGAGAATTTCCCAAAATACATTTTTCCCTTCAAACATTGGCTTAACTTTTTGTGTTGAGAACAAAGTAAAAGAACTGGATGTTGAATTTTCTTTTGGTTTATATTTTCAACTTGACGAGAAGAACGAAAAACACCTAAATGAGTGTAAAATTATTTTTCCAGAACACCTTTATAATGAGACAATTTTATATAATGAAAAATTTCCCAAAGTCTTAAAACAAAAATTAGGTTATGAAGATGGTTATTTATTATTAAAAAAGAAAACTGAAGGTTTTAAGGGCGGCAAAAAGAAACGTTCAGGAGATTATATCATTTTTGATGAATATAAAAGGGAATTTCAAAATAGAATTGAAACTCAGAAAATTGAAAAACTTTTTGGGCGTAAATGGAAAAGAGAGAACATTACAATTAAAGAAACGATAGCCGTATCTGAAATTTCAAAGCCTGAAACAATTATTGAAAGGAATCTCACAATGGGAAACGGCAACTTCTTTAGGGCTTCTTACACTATCAGAACTTATGACTTCCCTAAAAATCCAAATAATATTTATGTAAAAATCCAATTAGCCAATACTTCTAAAAAACACCCTGCAAACAAGTTTTCTAATGCTAATGAGCGTTTGAATGCTAAAACTATTTTTCAAGCAGAAATAAAAGTTAAAGTAAAAGAGTTAAAACCCTATAAATCATATCTTGAATTAAATCCATTAGACAAGGAAGCTGAAATACTAAACTATCTGTATAAAGATAAATTCAGTTACGGAATTGGGCATAATTGTTCTGTGATTTGGAACAAAAAAGAGAATAGTATCAAAACAACGTTTTTACCTCAATATGACGTAAAAGACACTAAAAATAATTTCTCAGGAAAAGGCTTTCAAGAGAATCCAAACGACTTCCTGACTCTAAATCAGAGTTTGGATATTTATAACCTTTCTCATTTCCCAAATGACGATAAAACTCAAGTCATTAAGCGTTTAAATAACTTTGTAAATTTATATGAACAATGGATAGTGGAACTGAAACAAAAACCATCGTTCAACAAAAATATTGAAAAGAGTATTTTTAAAGATTTGGATTATAATCTAAACAGGCTAAAATCGAATATTGAACTTTTAAAAGACGATGCTATTTTCAGGGCATTTCAACTTGCTAATACCGCAATGCTTATTCAAATCATCATTTCAAATGACAATAACTTTTCCGGTAAGGAAAAAGATTTAAGTGAGCTGAATTCTGAGATAAACTACAAGGATATTGATTTTTTTAAGAACTATAAAAAACGAGAAGAAAAACGATTAAAAGATGATCCTGAGTATAAAGCTCTTGTTCCAAAATACAGACCATTTCAATTAGCATTTTTAATACTAAATATTGATAGTATTACTGTCTTAGATTTAGATGCCAGAAATAAAATTGTGGATTTAATTTGGTTTCCTACCGGTGGTGGTAAAACAGAAGCATACCTTGCTGTTACAGCATTTACAATAATCTACCGTCGATTAATGAATAAAACTGGATATGAAGGTACTTCTGTAATAATGCGATATACATTGCGATTGCTTACTGCACAGCAATTTGAAAGAGCTTCAAGATTAATTGTATCATTAGAATTTTTACGTACCCAATTCATATCAGAATTAAAAATTGAACCAATTACCATTGGGATGTGGGTTGGAATGTCTTCAACGCCAAATACTATTTCAGGAAATAACGGGGCAATAGAAAAAGTTGAAGAAATAAATGAAGAGTGTAATAAGAAAGACGGTAATCCTGAAAGTAAAAATGTCTTTCAAATTAGTTCCTGCCCCTGGTGTGGAACAAAACTTATCACAAGGAATGAGTACAATAACTGGGATTATGGATTTAAACTGACTGGGAAAGGGGAAAACACAGAATTCAAAATTAAATGTGTAAATAAAAGATGTCATTTTCATAACGAACTTCCAATTCAAGTAGTGGATGAGATGCTTTATGACAATCCTCCAACGCTTCTTTTTGGAACAGTTGATAAATTTGCAATGTTAGCTTGGAAAGCAAAAGGTAATCGTTTTTTCAACTCACTTGATAGCGATAAATTACCACCCGACTTAATTATTCAAGATGAATTGCACTTGCTTACAGGTCCTTTGGGCTCAATTACCGGGATTTTTGAAAGCGTTATCGAAATGCTTTGCACTAAAAACGGACGAAAACCAAAAATAATATCATCTACAGCTACAACTCGTAACACGCGTGAGCAAATCAAAGCTTTGTATGGCAATGATAGAGATGTAAATGTTTTCCCTCCTTCCGGATTAAGTTATGACGACAGTTTCTTTGCAAAGGTTTCTAAAACTGAAAGCAAAAGAAGGTACTTGGGTTTTATCCCAACCGGAAAGTCTTCAATTGACACTCAACTAAAATTGATTGCTAATTTATTTGTCGCCCGATTAGAAGTCTATAAAACATTGATTTTAAGTGGCGAAAAGGATTACAAAATATTTGACAAATATTGGACACTTGTTTCATATTACAACAGTTTGAAAGATGTAGGGAAAATACATAATAAAGTTGGTGATGAAATCTCAAATTTAACTAAAACTCTACAAAAGAAATTATTTGGAGACAATCTTTTTGATAATTTCAATTATGAATACTTGTACAATAGAGATGAAGAATTAACAAGTCGTATAGATAGTTCAAAAATCAAACAAACATTAAAACGTTTGGAAGAAAACACTTTTAATGAAAATACAATACAAAAATATCCAAATGGAAATACTTATGTTAAATATGGTATTATTGATTTGGTTTTGGCAACCAATATGATTTCAGTCGGGATTGATATTGACAGATTTAATATAATGCTCATAAACGGCCAGCCTAAAAATGTAACTGAATATATTCAGGCTTCCGGTAGAGTTGGGCGGAAATATAAAGGATTGGTAATTGATTTGTTAGATGCAAACAGAGCAAGGGACAAATCTCATTTTGAACACTTTATTCCATTTCATCAAGCATTTTACAAAAGTGTTGAACCTGTAAGTTTAACACCTTTTACGGAAAATACGCTTGAAAAAATGCTGACAAGTATTATGATTACTTATGTACGTCATAAAGTTCCCGGTATGGCCTCAAATAATTCTACTCAAAATTTTAAACCGGAAATGTTAGATGGTTTAAAATCTGAAATTAAGAGGCGATTTACTGACAATCCAAAAGTCTTTCAATTGTTTGAGCTGAAATTACAATATTTATCTGATGATTGGGTATATAAAATCGAAAATATTGAGTTAAAAAATTATGAAAAGATTGACACAAAATTTAAAGCAGAAATCGGTCTGCTTTCTAAACCTTCAGATGATCAATCTGATGAAAATAGAATGTGGATAGCAATGCAATCTATGAGAGAAATTGACACTAATTCGTTTATTAAAATTGGTCTCCCATATAAAAACAACAAGAGAAATGACTAAATATACCGAATTACAAACAAGGAAATTAATTAGTTCTTATGGTGGAGTGGGTTCTATTATTGAGACAATCAATGGTGCAATAATAATAAAGGAATTTGATAAATGGTTTTATTTTAATCAAATCGAAAAGGGGAAAATTGAAGTTGAAGAATATGAAAATATTAATGATGACCGTTTATTAAACAGATTGCAATATTATTTTCCTAAATTATATCAAATTGTAAAAGTACCTGCAAATTCATCAAAATATAATTCTCATTTTCCACGTAGGCCCAAACACATTATTGATGCCGAATACTTTCCAAAATGGATGTATTGCAAGAGATGTGATAGTTTCAAGCATATTGATGATTGGTATAAAGGGTGGAAAAATATTTATCCACGTAAAGATAAAATTGATAATGATTTTACTCCTCCAAAATGTTATAAATGCTATCAAAAAGATTTAAAACAAAACAAAACTAAACGATTACCATCATATAACCTTGAACAGGTACGTTTTATCTTGACAGCGCCAAATGGAAATATTAAAGATATACCTTGGAATAACTGGACATCCCTAACAAAGGAAAAAGACGAAAATGGCCAGCAAAAAATCATATTTAATGGAAAATGCTGTGATAAACAAGATTTAAAATACCTATCAGGTACGTTTTCTGGTTTTTCGGGAGTTAGAATTCAATGCAAAAACCCCGAATGCAAAACAAAGGGAAAACCTGTTCCTCTTACAGGTCTCCTGGGTTTGAGAGTTCCGGATTTTGATAGAAATGGCGAAATAAAAATTGTTACAGATAAAGATGGTAATGCTGTTTTAGACAATAAAGGAAATGAGCAAAAAATATTTTTCAAACCAGTAATAAGAACAAGTAATAGTGTTTATTATCCGCTGATAACAACCAGTTTGTATTTACCTCAGGCTCAACTTATAAACAAAGAAGATAAGAAAACAGTAATCAATCTATACAAGAACAAAAACAAGACAATTGAAGAAATATCATCTTTATTGGATATCCCTGTTCAATATCTGAATGAATTGTTTAACCCTGCTGATTTCATCAAGGAAGTTGATTACCGTTTAAAAGAGTATTTGTATTTAACAACAAGCGAAAGCCATGATGATAAAGACCTTATTTTTGAACAGGAAATATCTGAATCACTAAATGACTTTGGCATAAATAAACTTCTTAAAATAAACCGATTAAAACTAACATCCGTTCAAACTGGCTATAGTCGTCAGGAACCAATAGACAAAGATTTATTTGCGGAAAACTCAATGGATGATTTTATCAGGGTAAGCAAAGATATCATAAAAGCAAAGTACACTTCTTCGAAAGGGAAAAACACAAAACTATTGCCTGGAATAGAAAGCTTCGGGGAAGGAATTTTTATTGATTTTGATAAAGAAAAAATTTCAGACTGGTATAAAGAACAATCAAAAAATGGCAGCCTTATTAAAAGAATTGAAATTCTAAAAAAGAATGCTGATAACTCTGAATACAGACCTTCGGAAGAAAAAGAGAAAATGTCTTCTAATTTAGAATATTTAGCAACATTCATTTTCATTCATACCTTTTCACACATTTTAATAAAGGAATTGGAATTTTTAACCGGCTATCCAGCGACATCAATTTCAGAAAGGCTTTATATAAACGAGAGTGATATGCAAGGGGTTTTAATCTATACAATGGCAGGGGCTGAAGGTAGTTTTGGCGGTTTGGTTTCACAAGCTAATTCTGATAGGTTTATTAAAATTCTAAACTCAGCATTAGCGAGAGCAAAAGACTGTGCTTCTGACCCAATTTGCTATAATTCGGAAGGACAAGGAATAGGCGGACTAAACCTTGCCGCTTGTTATTCCTGTACTTTATTGCCAGAAACATCTTGTGAAGAATTTAATAGTTATTTGGACAGAGCATTATTAATAGACAAACAATTTGGATTTTATAATGAACAATAGTTGCCATCCCCAAAAGCCATACACATTGCCAAGTCGTTTGAAAAAGCCAACAGGACAAGCCAAAACTTGTCAATAAGTATGTCTTTTGCCAACGCACCGAAAGAAAGAAAAATTGTAGCAAATTTAAAAGAAAAATATATGGAAATGAATGAATCCCAGTGCCTAACAATCAGCGTTCTGATGGTGTAACCTATAATAAAGATAAGAGCAAGCCAATCATTGACCAAATCGACACGGTATTGGCCCAACACTATGG
>VAPG01019164.1_pt1 | contig 10687 bp, 9 predicted proteins | sample 3393851 | NCBI WGS metagenome assembly VAPG01 (sample SAMN08290438, study PRJNA428436) | hydrothermal vent metagenome | isolation source: Deep-sea hydrothermal vent chimney | place: Atlantic Ocean: South-mid Altantic Ridge | depth 2194 m m
CTGGCCTGTGCCGTATGTCATGCCAATAAATATTTCAACTGTACCAACTGTCACGTCTCGCTTGACTTCAAACAAGCCGGCCAGAAGCCCGAGGTTATTTTCCCATCCGATCCGCTGTTTACCTTCAAGATCGGCAGGAATATTGATCGGAGCCCGGCCAACCCCTATAAATACAACTTAGTACGTCATACCCCGGCCCTGAAAGACTCTTTAGCTTCATTCCGTTATTTCCAGAAGGTATTAAAGGGCGCCCCCGGCCCCAAGGATCTCATCGCCAATTATGACGCCCTCCCCACCTGGAATTCGGCCTCGGTACACAGTATCCAGCTTCGAACTCCGCAAAATGAGACATGTAATTCCTGCCATGGTCATAAAGAATTATTTTTGACCCAGTCAGATCTTACTTCCAAGGATCCAGCGGCTAATGAAAAAATCATCGTCCGGAAAATTCCTCCCCCAATCAAACGGTAAACGTTTGTCGGGAAACAAGGTATTAACAATTGGTTTTTTATTAAACAAGGAGGGATTCCATGAAGATAAAATTAATTAAAGCTATTTACATTATTGCTCTGTTGATTCCGCTGGGCTTTGTGCCGCCAGCGGCCTGCCGTTCCCTGCCGGCTCTTGTTGAGACGGGATGGCTGGCTAATAATCTCAATGCCAAAAACACAGTACTCATTGATACCAGAACACCATACAACTACAAAGTTGGCCATCTGCCGGGGGCGGTAAGCATGCCCTACGCTAAATTGAACGCCTACAATGACGATGAGGAATATCAATTACTGCCCCAGTCAACTGATCTTACCAAAAAGTTGCAGGCACTTGGCGTGAATTCAGACAGCCGGATAATCATTTACGACCAAGGTAACACCACCGGCGATGCCACCAAGGGGGCTTACGCAGTATGGGCCCTGGAGGCAGCGGGGCATAACAATGTCTCATATCTTAACGGTGGTTTTACCAAATGGACATTTGAAGGGCGGATAATAAACAATAAAAAGCCGACCCCTCAGCCTGGTAATTTCAAGGTTCAGATGAGCGACAGCAAAATAGCAACATTGGCTTATGTTAAATCCCATCTCAATTCCAAGCAGGTATTATTTGTTGATGCCCGCAACAGCGATGAGTTTTTTGGTACCCATAAAAGAGCTGATGTGGCACGTTACGGCCATATACCAGGGGCTGTTAGTTTGCCGGCACCCTTTCTGAATAATGCCGGGATTAACCGGGCTCCAGCCATAATCCTGCCCCTCAAAAAGCTTGAGGCCATGGTAGCGGGCATGGGTATTCCCCAGGACAAAAACACGGAGTTAGTTGTTTATTGTAACAGCGGCCAATACGCTGCTTTAGACTATTTTGTCCTGCATGATCTCCTGGGTTACCGGAACACGCGGCTTTATGATGGTTCCATGCTGCAATACGCGGTTCAGTACAAGCTGCCATTAGTAAAATATTCATGGGGCAGGTAAAGAGAATTCACCGCCCCAAAATCAAAAGTTGAGAGGAATAATTATGGATATAACCAAAAAATTCAGTACCATTCTACTGGGCTTGATTCTCAGTACCTCTTTGTTAGTCGGCACGGCCATGGCAGGCAGCAACTCTTTGCTGAGCGTAAAGTGGCTGGCCAAAAATATTAACCAGGCCAATATGGTCATTCTTGATGTGAGTGAATTCACTCATTATGAAAAGAATCACATACCAGGAGCAGTGAAGGCCTTTGGCCCCTGGATGACCATGAATCATAATTTTGTCGGTTTTATGATGCCTACAGCTTCTGACCTTATCACGATGATCAGAAGTTACGGGGTAAATAACAATTCATTTGTGGTAATCTATGACGAGGGTACTACTGCCGATGATACGGCCAAAAGTGCCAGAGCTCTGTGGACACTCCAGGCATTAGGGCATAATAAGGTCGCCATCCTCAATGGCGGATTTGCCGGCTGGGATCGCCATGGTGAAACAATTTCAACCCGTCCCGCCACCCCTGATCCCGGAAATTTCACCGGTAAGCTCATAAAGAGTATGGTAACTTCTTATAGTGATGTACAAAGCAAGCTCCATAGTCAGGGGGTAACATTTGTTGACAGCCGTCTCCCCAATCAGTACTTTGGTAAAGAAAAAAATAGTGAGATTGCGCGCTTTGGCCATATTCCCGGCTCCCTGCTGTGGCCGGCTTCATACCTGACCAATGCCGGGATCAATCTGGCACCGTCTTATTTTAAAGATGCCAAAATTCTACGGCAGATGGCAGCTGGAGTTGGAATTCCAACTAATAAAAACGCCGCAATTGTTACCTATAGTAACCATGGTAAGAGTGCGGCCCTGGACTATTTCGTCCTGCATGATATTCTGGGTTACAAGAATGTCAGCATCTATGACGGCTCAATGCTGCAATATGCCGTTACGAAGTCCCCCTTAAATACATTTCAGTGGGGAGGGCGGTAAGTAAGTAAACAGCATAATCAGGGGCAGAATGATTTTTTTTTTGTTAATTATCTCAATCATTCTGCCCCGCCCTTCCGCCCTTGACCTGAAAAGAGCGTAACTTCAGGCAGGAAGCCCGACACCTGCCAAAATCACCACGCTGCAAAACATTGGGGCGTTTATCCCTGTCCGAACAACTGTAAGCAGTCTCCTCACTTGATCTTAGTAGCAACCCATTGTAAACTCTTATCCATTAGCTGTCCGTCAGCCGAAGCCTGCTTAGCGCTCTATTTTATGGATTACCACATTGATGCCAACAAACTACGACATCGCCACGCCACCAGCCCCTGAGAACAAACATAGCCTGAACACGGCCTTTCTCTGGCTGCTCAGACTACGCTGGGGGGCGGTTATCTGCCAGACATTGCTGCTCATGGCGGTCTCGTTATTTCTCAAGATCAGTCTACCCTTCTTAATAATTTTTATTATCATCGCCTTCGAGACAGTCAGCAATCTTCTGCTGGCTCATTACAAAGAGGCTGGCCCGCACAGAATTAATCAGGCCGTGGTCGTTATCATGTTTCTGGATGTCAGCCTTCTGGCCTTGCTCATCCACTATACTGGCGGCCCCATGAATCCCTTCACCTTTCTCTTTCTGGTACATATTATCATCGGCTCGTTGATTATGCCCCCTAAATGGTCATGGACTCTGGCGGTTTTCACCATGAGCTGTTATGCCATTCTTTTTCTACTGCCGGCCCATTCAGGAACCACAATGTCACCACCTCAACTGCTTTGCCATCACCAGTCAGGCGCCATGCCGATACCTACTGCCATGCGCCTCCATCTCAAGGGTATGTGGCTGGCCTTTGCCATTACCAGTATTTTCATTGTTTTCTTCGTTTCCAAAATTCAGGAGTCCCTGGAAGAATATCAACAAACAATAGGCCATCTGCAGAGAGCCAGAGAAAACAGTGAACGACTGGCCGCCCTGGCCACTCTAACAGCCGGAGCAACCCACGAGTTATCAACTCCCCTGGCAGCCATTGCCGTTGCCGCCGGGGAGATGCAGCACACTCTGAACCAGGATAATCGGCAGGATGAAGTCCGGCAGGAGCTCCTTGATGACACCGTCTTCATTAAGGATCGAATTAAGACCTGTAAGGATATATTAGGACAGATGAGTTCCGATGCCGGTCATCCCATGGGCGAGCAGAGCGTTTCATTTAATCTCGCTGCCTGTCTGCGAGAGATAGTCAAATCATATAAATACGATTCATTATCCCTGAAGATAGAGGATGAATCGTTAACAGCCCACCTGCCGCCCCAGACTTTCAGACGGGTAATAAGGAGTCTTATCAATAACAGCGTAGATGCCTGCAAGTATGGTAAAGCCATTACCATCTCCTGTCTGAGCGCAAAAGACGAGCGTGAAATGATTTACATAAAAATCAACGATGAGGGCGGCGGAATGGATAAAGAGACCCTGGCCCGGGCCTCGGAACCTTTTTTCACTACCAAGAAACCGGGCAAGGGCTTGGGGTTAGGGCTGTTCCTCGCCAAGACTGTGGCCCGGCGTTATGGCGGTGATCTGCAAATACAAAAAATTAACCGGGGCACCAGGGTCATATGGAGCCTCGCCCGTGACCATATATCATGACAAGTATATTATTAGTTGATGATGAGGGCTTTTTCCGCCAACGACTGGCCCGGGCCTTCAAAAAACGAGGCTACGAGGTATTAGAGGCAGCTGATTATAACCAGGCCATGACCAGTATCAGCAACTGTCATCCGCAACTTGCGGTGGTTGACCTCAAGATGCCGGGCAAATCAGGACTTGAGCTCATCAGAGACGGCCTTAAATCAGTCCCTAAGCTCCAGATTGTGGTGCTTACCGGCTACGGTTCTATTGCCACCGCCACCGAGGCCATCAGATTGGGGGCCGTCTATTACCTGCCCAAACCGGCGGATGTTGATGATATCCTGGCAGCCTTTGCCAAAAATGATGGCAATGAAATTTCCACTCCTGCTGAATTCAAGGCTCCTTCGCTGGCCAGGGCAGAGTGGGAACATATAAACCGGGTCTTAGACGATTGTGGCGGTAATATCTCCGCCGCCGCCCGCCGCCTCGGCCTGCACCGCCGCACCCTGCAGCGTAAACTGCAAAAATATCCCCCTGCCACCTGAGCCATATCCCAGTCTGCTGCCGCAATAATTTGCCGCATTGTGATATTTTGTCATCAATGATAGTCTCCCCAAGACTATCATTGCGTCGTACTTATGCCCGGCATTTTTTCAGTGACTTCCAACGAACTCATTTTGCCATAAGGCTATAACTATTTGAAGTAACAGTTTAACAGTATTTATTTAGAGTGGTACTTTTTGTCTTTTGTAACTTAAGTTCGTTGTGTTTAGGATGCCGCTTGCGGTATAACTCAGCTTTTAATGAACTGCTTACAAAAAACTGCTTGAAATTAAGCAGTGAATTGAGCATAAAATTAAACTGTATCGGTTACGAGTTGAGGGTAATTTTCAGGTAAGCGCTCCATGAATACCCTGAAACGCTCGCATACGATCGTAGTCGTACCGCTACATTTCGAGATATTATAAAGTCAAGAGTGTGGTTTGTTGGGTGCTTATATTTTTAGCCCTCACTGAATAGTTGTGGTGCTTAAAAGTAAATCATTATATCTACCGCCCACGTCCGCTGGTGGGCACGGGCGGTGGTTTTTTTAAAAAATGTTCAAAGAGGAATAAAAAATGCTGATTACTATCACCTACTGCAACCAATGAAACTATTTACCCAAGGCCTCCAGTTTGCGAGACCAGCTGTCAGCCGCCATTGAGGCTGACATTGAATTAGTCCCCGGTTCCGGGGGAATTTTTACCGTTCAGGCCGATGGAGTAGAGATATTCTCCAAGAAAAAAGCCAAACATAATCCAGAGGCCGCCGAGATTATAGCCCTCCTACAACAAAAATTATGACATCCGGCCATTCATCTCTGGCCCTGCTTGACAAACAGGGCAACATTATCAAGACCTGGCCCCTGACCGCCCAGTCATCATTCCGCATCGGCCGGGGGACTGAAAACGATATCATCCTGACCAACAGCTGGACATCCCGCCAGCACGCCATACTCCAGCGCGAAGAAAACGGCCTCTTCAATGCCATTGATCTTGGCAGCTCAAACGGTACCTCAATCAACGGTCAGCGCATACACACCCCCACCCGCCTCTGCTCCGGTGATCTGATCGGGATCGGCAGCCGCACCACTCTCACCTTTATACAGGAAGGAATACCAGAACAGAAAGAAATTATTGCAGAGGACGATGAGCTGACTGTTGCCTTCCTGGAAAAAGATCAGGTGACCATCCTCATCTGCGATATTCGTGATTTTACCAGTCTATCAGAGGAAATTGGTGATAAAAGCATTTCTCAGATTCTCAAACTGTGGACAGCGCTCATCAAGACCGTCATAGACCGCCATCAGGGCAGTATCGACAAATTCATCGGTGATGCGGTACTGGCGACCTGGATCGGCCGCAATAATCTCTCCCGCAATATACACCAGGCCCTGTCCTGCGCCCTTGAGCTGTCACATGAGACCCTGAAACTTGGCAAAAGGGTAAATCTCAAAGAACCATTGCGGATTGGAGCCGCTCTGAATACCGGCGAGGCGGTAGTGGGTAATATCGGCGTGGAAGGCGGCCGGGATTACACCGTAATCGGTGATCTGGTAAATGTGACCTTTCGATTAGAGGAACTCACCGGCCGGATCGGCAAAGACGTTATAATCGGCGCCGAAGCCGCCAAAGAATTAAAGCCCCTGAGCCAATCACTGGCCAGGGGTAGCTATCAGGTCAAGGGCCGCCGGGAATCAGTAACGGCCTATGGGGCTGATTTCAACCAGTTAGAGACGCTTCTTTAACGACCGCCAAAAATTGCCGTTCCCACCCGCACCAAGGTAGCTCCCTCCTCAATTGCCGTCTCAAAATCACCGCTCATCCCCATCGACAGCCCCAAGTTATCTCCAAGCCTCAGGGTATTGCTGATCTCTGCCCCTAATTCACGCAGAGCGCGGAAATGGCGGCGGCTTTTTTCCACTTCCTGGCTATGGGGGGGAATGGCCATTAAACCACTTAAGCGCAAATGGGCGCAGGCCGTCACCTCACGGGCCAGATCCGCCGCCTCTTCCGGCATCACCCCCGCCTTCTGCGGCTCCCGGCCTATATTGACCTGGATGTAAACCAGCATAATTTTACCCATGGCAGCGAGATGACGTTCCAGAGCCAGGGCAATCTTTAAACGGTCAATGGTTTCCACCACATCAAATATCTCCGCCGCCAGCCGGGCCTTGTTGGATTGGATATGCCCAATACAATGCCAGCGGCAGGCCCCGGCCAACAGGGCAATTTTCGCCGCCGCCTCCTGGAGATAATTTTCACCGAACTCTAACTGCCCGGCCGCCAAGGCCTGCCGCACCATATCAGCGTTCTTGGTCTTGCTGACCGCCACTAAGGTAATCTGGTCAGGATTTCGTCCGGCCCGCCCGGCTGCGGCTGCTATTCTCTCTTTTATCCAACTCAGGTTTTCCTCAAGACTCATTTTCCCTCCAAAGCAAATAATTTTTCACAGTTCAAGGTGGTTTGCGCCGCCGCCTCTGCCAATGTAATACCCCTGATTTCAGATAGACACTGGGCAGTATAAAGGACATAGGCCGGTTCATTTCTCTTACCGCGATACGGGGCCGGGGTAAGAAAAGGAGCATCGGTTTCGATGATAAGCGATTCCAAGGGAATTTCCCTGGCCACCTCCCGCAGGGCTTCCGTCTTGTTAAAGGTCAAAACGCCGGGGAGGGAAATATAAAGACCCAAATCCACCACCTCCCGAGCCAGAGTCAGATCACCGGAAAAACAATGCATCACCCCCCGCTGCTGAAGGGGAGCCACCTGGCGAAGGATGGCCATCGTCTCCTCGTGGGCCTCTCGATCATGGATAATAACCGGTAATCTCAGTTCAGCGGCTAGCTCAAGCTGCTGCCGAAAGGCAGTAATCTGCTCCTCCCTGGGACAATACATTTTGGCATAATCCAGACCAATCTCACCAATAGCCCTGACCTTAACGGATCGGGCGAGCTGGCTGATCTCCGTTAGAGCGGCATCATCGGCCGCAGCGGCGGAATGAGGATGGATTCCCACGGCGCAAAATATGCCGGGGTGGGTTTCAGTTAGGCGCAGGGCAGCCCTGGAACTCGGCAGATCAATCCCGATGGTCATTATTTTGCTGACCCCAGCCCGGGCCGCCCGCTTAATAACCTCTGAGCAGTCAGCGCTATAATCCTCCATATCAAGATGGCAGTGGCTGTCAAAGAGCCGCGCCCCAGGCGGTAGCTCCGGCAGAGGTGCCCTGTTCTTCTTCTTTTTGACCAATTCTATTCCTCCGTTTTTCGTAATCTGAACCTGAAATCTTTTAGTGGATTTTCAATATGATACATAGTATAAATTATTAAATTTTGGATAAAATGGCTTTATATTAATCCTAAAAGTAAAATACAGGAGGTTAAAATGCTTAATTGTAAAAATCTATCAAAAATCGCCACGACAATACTTCTTGCTCTAAGCCTCACCGCCTGCGCCAATATGCGTACCGGCACCGGCAAAACTGGTTCAAGTGCTGCGGCCAAGGACACCACGGCCCAGAACGCCCCCTACTTCCCCACCAGCTTTAACGACTTTGAAGTGCCGGGTGAATTAAAGCTGGATTCCAAGCACACCATGTTTATCAACACCTCCTCCTTCACCGGCGGGGTTATCGCCCTTGCAGGCCGGGTTGAGATGGCCTCGCTGGCCGATTTTTTTGTCAACTCCATGCAGAAAAACAATTGGCGTTTAATCGGCGAAGTGCGCTACAACAACACCCTGCTGGCCTTCACGAAACCGAACAAGAACTGTATGATCTCCATCTACAGCGACTCTTTCGGCTATGAAACTAAGGTTACTGTTTATATAAGCGACAATAATCTTTCAAGCAACGGCCAATAATGGCCCAGCTGGCCGGCAAAAGAATTACCATCGGGGTCACAGGTGGTATTGCCGCCTATAAAACAGCCGAATGGATTCGAGCCTTAAGGCGGGAGGAGGCCGAGGTACAGGTGGTGCAGACCGAAGCCGCCGCCCGCTTCATCACCCCCCTGACCTTAGCCGCCCTCTCCGGCCGCCGGGTTTATGGAGACATTTTCAGCCCCGAGGATGCCGAGCTGATTCCCCACATCAACCTGGCCCGGCACTGTGATCTGCTGCTCATCGCCCCGGCCACAGCCAATACCATTGCCAAACTGGCCCATGGCCAGGCCGATAATCTGTTAACCGCCATCGCCCTGGCCACCAGGGCACCTGTGCTGATCTGCCCGGCCATGAACAGCAATATGTATCTCCACCCCGCCACCCAGGCCAATCTTGCTTCTTTACGCCAATATGGCTGTATAATTGCCCCGCCGGCCGCCGGAGCCATGGCCTGCGGCGATGAGGGGCCGGGGCGGCTGCCTGAGTGGCACACAGTTCGGGAGTATATTGCCGCCGCCCTTACCCCCCAGGATTTACAGGGTATCAATATCCTCATCACCGCCGGCCCCACCTATGAGGATATTGACCCGGTACGTTTTATCGGCAACCGCTCATCGGGCAAGATGGGTTATGCCCTGGCCAGGGCGGCCCGCCAGCGCGGCGCCGCAGTCACCCTGATAAGCGGCCCATCGGCTCTTCCTGATCCGCCCACAATCACCACTATCCGGGTGCGCAGTGCCCAGGAGATGGCAAAGTTCGTCCACCAAAAAGCCCCCCAGTCCCAGATTATAATCAAGGCGGCCGCAGTGGCTGATTACAGCCCCTTAACCCCAAGCCCCCACAAGATAAAAAAAGGCACCATTAGCCTTGAACTTAAGCTTACGGCCAATGAGGATATTCTTAAATCACTAGGAGAATTAAAGGGTGAGAATGCCCTTCCCCTGCTGGTGGGTTTTGCCGCTGAAAGCCGTGACCATCTGGCTCATGGGCTGAAGAAGTTAAAGGCCAAAAATCTTGATCTCATTGTTATTAACGACATAGGAAGCAGCCAAAGCGCCTTTGCCAGCGACAACAACCAGGTTATTATCATCAACCGCCAGGGTAAAAAATTAGAATTACCCCGACTCAGCAAAGAAGAAACCGCTCATCAACTTTTAGATCAAATACGCTCTATCCTGCCCAGTCCCTGACTTGCAGCCCCTTCAAACATAAGCGCCTGCCATTTTCCCGGTAACAGAAAACATTAATGACGAAACTGAGCCGGCGAGATTTGGTAGCGATTCATAATCTTTTGAAATGCCGCCCGGCTTAATCCAGAAACACCCGCAGCCTTGCTGACATTGCCATCCGTGCGGCGCAGAAGATTGACCATATAACGACAGCTGAAATTCTTAATAATCTTGGCCTTGGCCTCCTTATAACTGACTGTGTCCGGCAAATCAGCCATAATTTCATTAGCTGATTCCGGTATGCCGGGATAATAATTATGGTTCTTTATACTCTCCAGACCGATCTCGTCTCCCGCGCTGAAGACCACCGCCCGCCGAATTATATTCTGTAACTGCCGTACATTACCCGGCCAGGATCGACTCATCATCTCCTGGACAAATTCTGGTTGGAAAGCCTTCATGCTTACTCCCTGCTCTGCACAGGTCATTTTGGCAAAATGCTCCATTAAGCGCGGAATATCATCACGAATATCGCTCAATCTCGGGGGATGAATGGTTACCACATTCAGGCGGTAAAAAAGATCCTCCCGAAACACCCCCTGCTCTATTTTCTTTTCCAGATTCTGGTTGGTACAGGCAAGTATCCGAACGTCTAACTTAATGGTCTTCTTGGCACCGAGAGGACGGATCTCACCCTCCTGCAGAACACGCAACAATTTAACCTGCACCGAGAGGGGAATATCGCCAATTTCGTCAAGACAGATAGTACCGCCCCCAGCCTCGATGAAAAGCCCCTGACAATCACGATCAGCACCGGTGAAGGCCCCCTTCTTATGACCAAACAGCTCACTCTCCAGTAACTGCTCCGGAATAGCCGGGCAATTAACCATAATTAGATTCGCATCCCGGCGGCCGCTCTCCTGGTGAATGGCCCGGGCGGTAAGTTCCTTGCCGGTTCCTGACTCACCCCTGATCAATACAGTGTAATTTGCCCTGGCCACCGCCCTTATATTATCATAAAA
>VAPG01032725.1_pt1 | contig 10683 bp, 5 predicted proteins | sample 3393851 | NCBI WGS metagenome assembly VAPG01 (sample SAMN08290438, study PRJNA428436) | hydrothermal vent metagenome | isolation source: Deep-sea hydrothermal vent chimney | place: Atlantic Ocean: South-mid Altantic Ridge | depth 2194 m m
AAGTATTTTAAAAAAATAGAGATTCATTTTGAATAAAATTGAATAAAACAACATCATAAACCATTCTATTGTTCTCAAGAACAATAGAATGGTTTATGATAGTGATATAAAAACCTTAAGAGTTCTTGGTAAACTGTACAGTAAGGCATAAAGGTCGACGACAATTAATGTTTGTATGCCGTCAGTTATCAATTTAACAAAAAGAACTATGAACACAACAACATACATAGGAATGGATTTGCATAAGTCTACAAGCACTTTCTGTGTCATGGACAAAGAAGGAAACATAAAAAGAGAACAGCAGGTAGCAACAAGTCATTCTGATATCAAAAGATTTTTCAATTCTTTGGGGAAGAATCAGAAATCATCTCTTGCTATGGAACCAGTCAGTCAATGGTATACCTATGCAGATTTCATAGAAAGTTTGGGAGTAGAAGTACATCTAGCTCACCCACGAAAATTAAAAGCAATAGCAACAGCCACAAGCAAAACAGACAAACTTGATGCAAGGGTATTGGCAGATCATCTTCGCACCAATCATCTTCCTGAAGCATACTTTTCTCCTAAAGAAGTCAGAGGCTGGAAAGAAACAGTGAGAAGTAGAAGTGCCTTGGTCAATATGCGAACACAAACAAAAAACAGGATTCATGCAGTATTATTCAAAAATGGATTAAAATCACCCTTTGTGTCACTTTACACAAAAAGAGGAATTGAATGGTTAAAGATGCAAAAAATGGAACCTCACTTCAAACTTTCCATTGAAAAATATCTTTCTGTAATTGAGCATCTAGATGATGAAATTAAAGATATGGAAAATGTTATCAAACAAACAGTAAAAGAAACAAAGGAAATGTCATTGCTCAAAACAATTCCAGGTATTGGAGATATCCTTTCAGCAACAATCATGGCAGAAATTGGAGAGATAGAAAGGTTCAAGACATACAAACAACTTCAAGCCTATGCCGGACTTGTCCCTTGGGTGCGTAATTCTGGAGGTAAACAGTGGAGTGGGCATTTAACCAAACAAGGTTCTGCTTGGTTACGCTTCGCTTCCGTAGAAGCTGTGGTTAAAATTAAATGTACTCGTAAAAGTTCCGATCTCAAAGATTACTACCTTAGAATTCAAAAGAACAAGAATAACAAAACTGCTGTAGTGGCCACTGCAAGAAAACTCTTAGCCATTGTTTGGTCTGTGCTTCAAAATGAACGAGAGTTCAAGGCACGGTATTCAGCGATCTAACGCAAATTATTCGTACCTTCCTTTGTGAAGAGATACGCCTTGTGATACATCTAGACACTGAAGAATCCAACAACACTTTATGCGACAACTTTTGTTGTCAGCATCGATTGATACATGATTATTGGTTTCGTATATATATATGGTTAATCTTGCAGTGACCACTGCAACAGTTTTACTACTACCTCTATTTAGGATATCATATGAATGGTTATCCACAATAGTTGTATTATTAGGACTTGCAAGGTTTTATTGATATTATTTTAACAGATGCGAAGTTTTTATTTTTTCATTTTTTTTGACCAAATTGTTCCAGGTTCAAGTTTGAATTCAAGTGTGAACATTTATTCTTACTATGTTCGTGTTAATATATAGATGTATTAAATAATAAAAAATTATATGAATGATTTAGGATTATCTACCGCTGAAGCTAAAAAAAAGTTAGCTCAATATGGTTTAAACGAAATTTCAGAGAAAAAAACTAATAAATTAAAAAAGATATTTGCCCCTCTTTATTCCCCAATTTCCCTAATGCTTTTAGGTGCGGCAGCTTTATCTTTTTTTAATGGTAAATTTTTTGATGCTTATTTTATTTTATTTTTATATTTTGTTAATTATTTTATTCAAAAGTGGCAAGAGTTTAAGGCTGATAAAGCCATTGATAAATTAAGAGAGAAACTTTTTTTCAATGTTTCTACAAAAAGAGATGGGGAGTGGAAACAGCTAAATGCAAAATTAATTGTTCCTGGCGATGTTATAAGATTAGGTTTGGGGAGTATTATTCCTGCCGATGCTTCAATTTTATCATCAAGAAATTTAATGATAAATGAAGCTGTTCTTACAGGAGAATCATTACCGAAAGAGAAGAAGGAAGGTGATAAAATTTTTTCAGGTTCATTTATTTCAACAGGAAGTATTGAGGCTAAGGTTGAATCTACTGGTAAAAATACATATTTTGGAAAAACTTTTTTTTCAATTGATGCTAGTAGTAGGAAGAGTATTTTGGAAACTGATATTTTATTTATCACTCGTTTTTTAACTACTATTAGTATTGTTGCGGTTGTTATTTTAACAACAGTTTTTTTGTTTGAAGGGTTTCCTATCGGAGATCTTTTAACTTTAGATTTAAGTTTGATTATTGCGGGAATACCGATTGCTCTTCCCGCTGTCATGGCAATAATTTTAAGTATTGGTGCTGCAGGGCTGGCGAAGAAAGATGTTATAGTTAGAAGACTTTCTGCTCTTCAAGATTTAGCTAATGTTAATCTTTTGTTATCAGATAAAACAGGAACTTTAACAAAAAATGAAATTGAGATTGTTAATGTAATTTCTTATCAAAGAGATTTAAGTGTTGATGATATTGTTGAGTTAGCGAATTACGCAACTTTGGGTGAAACTCCTAGCCCAATTGATTTAGCTATTAAGGAAAGATTTAAGAAAACAGACCGAACAGAGAATGGATTGGAGGTTTTGAATTTTGTTCCGTATGATTCGGACAGAAAAAGAACGACAGTTCTTGTTAAAAAAGATGATAAAACAATTTTAATTAGTTTGGGAGCTTCTCAAATTATTCAATCTTTTGATACAATATCTTCAGGTGAGCTTAAAAAGAAATTTACAGAAGATATTAAACAAGCAGCCAATAATGGCTTTCGGGTTTTGGCATTGGCTATTAAAAAAGGAGGTAAAGAAGAAAAACAAATGAAAATTGTTGGCCTATTGTTTTTAGCCGACCCTCTTGACGAAGGATCTAAAGAAACATTAAAGTTTGTAATTGAAAATGGAATTAGTGTAAAAATGGTTACTGGCGATAATAGAGTTATTGCGGAAAGGATAGCAAAAGAGTTAAATCTTCAAGGAAAGATACTTCCACGAGATGAAATTGATAAGTTTTTTCAGAAAAAGGATTTTTATAAAGATTTTGATGATATCGCAGGTTTTGCTGAAATTTTACCGAAAGATAAATATGAAATTGTTAAAAAATCAAAAAAACACTATATAGTTGCTTCAACCGGTGATGGAATTAATGATTTACCCGCTCTTAAAATAGCTAATGTTGGTATTGCCGTTTCAGGTTCTGTGAGTGCTTTAAAAAGTATGGCGGATATTGTTCTTTTAGGTCAAGGCCTTTCGGTTATTACTAATGCAATTCTTGAATCACGAAAAATCTTTACTCGTCTTTATAATTATTCTGTCTATAGAATTTCTGAAAGTTTTCGTTTGATTATTACAATCCTTGTCATTGGGTTATTTTATAAAAGTTATCCTTTGGTTCCTCTCCAGCTTATTATTCTTGCTCTTCTTAACGATATCCCAATTATTTCTTTGGCGGTTGACCGAGTTAGACTTACAGCAAAGCCCTCCGAAATAAAAGCAAGGGAAAGACTCGTTATAAGTTTGCTCTTTGGTTTAACTGGTATTTTAGAAAGTTTGGTTTTCTTTTTTCTCACAAAAAATCTTTTGAATATACCTCTACCAATTATTCAAACAATGTTTTTCCTAAAATTAACAGTTTCTGGACATGCCTTAATTTATGTCGCTCATACTAAAGAGCGATGGTGGAAGTTTTTACCAAGCAAAGAAGTTATTTGGGCAACAACTTTAACTCAATTTTTTGCTACGATTTTGACCTTAACAGGATTAATGATGCCATCTAAAATTTCATTTACAGCAGTTCTTTTTGTTTGGATTTGGTCCCTCCTATGGATGCAGATTGCTGAGTTTATGAAGGTTTTGCAAAAATATCTACAATAACTTCTAATTTAGAGTTAACTAGAAGACAGGCTTTATCACAAAAATTTAAGAAAACCCGCAAGAATTCCTTGAGGTTTTGCCCCAGAGATGAATTGTGAAATAATAGATAAGTAAGTAGTATTTGGATTGTTTTGTTTCGTTTGCAAAGACTAAAACAAAAGATGAATGTTTCCATATTTGTTTCACTTCGTTCGCAGAGACGAATAGGTATTCGTCTCTGTAACAATCCCTCTCTGTGAGCGGATTACAAATTCGGAGCAATAAGTCTAGGGAGCTTAAGTCTTCGTCTCTGCGAGGACGAAGTCCGAAACAGTCTAGGGGAATTTCTAGTCAGTGGATATATTGTTTACGAAGTTTCTGGATTGCTCTACTTCGCTCGCAAAGACGAAAAAAAGACGAAAACTAGATTGCTTCAAGTTTCGCTTTCGCAAAGACGAATTTTGTTTAAATTCTCGTAAATAAAAAAATTCACTTAGTAGCTCGGCTACTAAGTGAATTGAATTGGAATAAAATACACTGAATTAATTTACTTCGTTCGCAAAGATGAAGGGTTTCTGAATTACTTTGTTATTTCGCTTCGCTTCACTTCGTTTGCAAAAACGAAAGCAAAGATGATGAAAGACGACGAGGACTTCGGGCTTTGAAAAAACCGAAGCAGTAAAAAGCTCCTCGTCGTCCAACGAAAAGAGAAGTTTAACAAAAAGAGAAATTTAACGAAAAGCTCCGCTTTTCGTCTTCACGAGCAAAGTCAAAAAAAGTAAGTTGGGGGCGGTGAAACCGTCCCCAACTTTTTTTTGAAGTGAAATTGACAACCGTTAAAATGTGGCGGTTGTTACCGCTACATTTTACTTTTTTGTTGGGACCGTTTAAATAATTGTGTCTGGAGCTACTTCATTTTTGGTAATTTTTTTTAAAAAATATTTATAATTGGGAACTGGTTTTTTCATAAAATTCTTTTCTTCAAACTCTTTGATAATCATAAAAAGATAATCAAGTAATCTATCAGGGGATTCAAAAGATAATTTGTCTATTTAAGTTTTCAATACTGTTGGTTGTGTAAATTATCTTTCTAATTTTTATTGGTAGACAAGGCTTTTACCAGTAAGAATTGTTTTTTGTAAATTTGGATGATATAGTTAAACTAGATTTTGTAATTCAGGATAATAAAAAATAAAGGAGAAGTTATGAAAAAGTTTCGGAGATTAATCAGAAGGTGTTTTTTGTCGTTGGTCTTGGGGTTTTTTTGGTTATTTTTATTATTTATAGACGCTGGTGATGATGTCGGAAGTGAATATCGTGCTCAGGCGGTTGATTTTATTACTTTGGGAATTTGTTTGCCGTTTATAATTCCTGGGTTTTTCATTAAATCAAGTTTGAGTTTAGGAAATTTGTTTTTTATCGGTGTGGTTGTTTATTTAATAATAGGTCTTATTGCTAGTTTTTTTATGAGAGCTAGTTTAGGAACAGATTTTTTCTTTCTTTCAATTAAAGACGATTGAGTAGAATTTTTTTTATTTTTAAACTTGGGGGCGGTTTAACCGCCCCCATTTTTTATGTTGAAATTAGTTTTGTAATTCAAAGTAATTCAAGGAAATAAGATAAAACTTTTTTAAAAAAATGAAACACTAGCTACACTAATGTGAGGTTTTTCTGGAATAGTAAAGATGGAAAATTTTGAAAAATTCGTAGTAGAAAGCAGTTTTGTAAGTTGAGGTTTTTAGATTAAAGTGTTTATTTTGTGTCTTTTAAATTCATTTCTATAGAAATTCCTCCCACCATAACAATTATTCCTAATACTATAAATAAGTAATTCATTCCAATAAATATAAGTAAAATACTCGCTATTATGGGGCTTAAAACATATGCCAATGGTCTGAGCACTCTGAATAAATTTAAAATGTTTGCGTTGTCACCGTCAATTTTTTTGAAAAAATAAGTTTCTGAAGAAACTTCTATCATACTTGCTCCAATTCTTGTTATAAATAATAATACCGCCCATAAAACAACATTATTTGATGTCATAAATGCCAAAGAAGCAGTTGAAACTCCCGTGATTAAAAAACCTAAATTTAAAATTTCTTTTTCGCCAAATTTTTTGTCAGCGAGCTTTCCTAAAGGCATTTCAAGTAAGAAAAATGGTAATAACATTATTGTAAACATAATTCCAATTGTTTTCCAATCAAAACCGATGTGGTCGTGAAGATAAATTGGCATATAAATTACCATCCAAGCATAAAAAAAACTAAGAAGAAATTGAGCCCAGAATATTTTTGCTAGATTTTTTCTTTTTAAAATTATTTTTAAAGTTTTTAAAAAATCATTTTTTTTATAAACAGGGTCTTTAAAGTTTTTGAAATTTTTTGTTAAAAGATATAAAATTGGTATCATCAATAATCCTGATACTAAATATATTTTCCAATATTCATTATTGTAAAGAATAAATCCTGATATCGCGGGGGAAATAAGCCATGCTAAGTTGGATAAAGATAAATAAGTCCCCCGTGTGCTTCCTGTGCTGGAATTTTTTGAATAAGATTCTAAAAAAACATCAAGATTAAAAGAGATTATTGTTGTAACAATAAGATAAAGTGTAAGTGAAATTGCAATTATAATGAAATTGTTAAAAAAACTTAAACCCGCCAAGGCAAGAATGTTTATTATTATTGCCCAAAATGCAGTTTTGTAATTACCTATTTTAACTAGTATTTTTCTTGCTCCTACCATCAGTATTATAGTTAGGGTAGAAGATATTATGTAGAATAAACCAACTGTTTTTTCAGAGATGTAAGTGCTTAAAAAAGTTGAATTTATGTAAGCGGGGATAGCGAGACCGAGAGAAAAAACAAATCCCAGTAAAAAAATCAATGTAACTTTTTGTTTATTCATAGTGGTTATTATAACAGATTGGTTTTAATATTATATTTGATATCTTGAATTCAAATTCTGACGATATTTTATCATAAATTTTAAAAATCAGAGAAAAAGTTAGGAATCGAGTTTCCATCTTTATTATTTCAAAATTTCAGAAATCTGCAGACATCCGATGTCTGCAAAAAAAATGAAATTCAGATTTTGTCTTGCGACTTTGCCTTGTTGAAATTGTAAACGCTATGTGATTTAGGTTAAAAAAAGTTATTAAAAAGGGTTTTTGTTTTTGAAAAATTTTGTTACAATAAAATTATCTTTTATTATTTTAATTTATATATTTTATGGATAAAAAACAAAGTATAATTATTGCAGTAGTATTATTGGTAGTTATTTTAATCACAGGTGGTTTTTTGTGGAATAAGAAAAAAGCCGAGGCTCCTGCTAAAACAACAGCAGAAAAAACCAATGTTGTTGAAGAAGTTAATACTCGTGTTGATATTTCTCCAGAAGAGGTGGTAAACAAAATTAAAAATAAAGAAAAATTTGTTTTGTTAGATGTGAGAACTCAAAAAGAGTATCAAAAATCGCATATTATAGGAGCAATTCTTTTTCCTTTGCAAGCTTTGAGTGAGCAATCACTTATTGACTTTGATTTGGGAAATAAGAAAGCTGAGTTTATTGTTTATTGTAAGTCTGGGGTAAGAAGTGCTAGGGCATATAAATTATTATCTGGGTGGGGATATACCAATCTCAAAAATATGACAGGGGGGATTGACGGATTCGTGAAAGCTATGGGAACTTCAACTTCTGAGTTTTTGGTTTCCCCAGATAATTTAAAATAATTTCAAAAAATAAAAAAACATTTTTTTGCAAACGAAAAACTTAAAAAAAACATTATGAATTTATGAATAAATTCATAATGTTTTTTTTGTTTTTGGCGTGGTTTTGAGGTATTATATAGTAGTGTTTTTATGAAAAAACAAGGAAATAAAAAAGAAAGAGCACCCCGTAACCTTTATGAGTAGGAGTTTTTTCATGGTAATTAGTGTTATAGTAACAAATATATAAAACTATGCAGGAAAAATATAATCATAAAGAAATAGAACAAAAGTGGCAGAAAATTTGGGAGGAAAACAAAGTTGCTAAAATAGGTAAAGACGATACTAAAAATAAGTATTATATTTTGGATATGTTTCCTTATCCGTCGGGAGACGGGCTTCATATGGGACACACAGAAAGCTATACTGCCAGTGATGTTTATTATCGTTTCAAAAAGATGCAAGGATATAATGTTTTACACCCACAAGGTTTTGATGCTTTTGGTTTGCCAGCGGAAAATTTTGCGATAAAGACAGGGATTCATCCAGCCGAAATTACCCAGAAAAATATAGATACTTATATAAAGCAGATGAAATCTTTGGGTTTGAATTATGATTTTGATGAAAAAATAATTACTTCCGACCCTAAGTATTACAAATGGACACAATGGATTTTTGAACAGTTTTATAAAAATGATTTAGTATATCAAAGTACACAAAAAGCAAATTGGTGTTCGTCTTGTCAAACTGTTATTGCTAATGAGCAGGTTGTTAGTGGAGAATGTGAAAGGTGCGGAACGGAAATTGAGTTGAAAGAAATACCGGGGTGGTTTTTCAAAATCACAGATTTTGCCGATGAATTGATTGAAGGGTTGGATAAAGTGGATTGGCCGGAGCATACAAAGAAAAATCAGAAGAATTGGATTGGGAAAAGTGAGGGAGCGAAAATTAAGTTTAAGGTTACAACTGACAATCAACAATTTGTAACAAAAGAAGATGTATTAATTCTACATGGCTGGGGAGACGATTCAGAGGGTGGTTTTATACCGGAAACCAAAAAATATTTAGAAAATTTAGGACATAAAGTTTTTGCTTTTAATCAACCTAATACAAATGAGCCTAAATTTGATGAATGGTTTAATTTTGTTGAAAATAAAATTAAAGAGAATGGCCTAGAAAATTTTTCTATTATTGGGCATAGTATGGGGGGACATTTAGCATTAAAGTTAGCAGAAAAATATAAGTTAAATAAGTTAGTTTTAGTTTCGCCTGTTGGTTTTACTCCATCAGATAAATATTTCAATCAATTTGGTAAAGATTTAGATGAAGAGGAGATAAATATTTTCAAAAATTATCAAAATAGAAAATTAGATGTTGGCTTAGTGAAAGATAATATTCAAAATATAGAATTTATTTTTGGTAAAAGTGATTCATGGATAACAAAAGAAATAAGAGATTTTTATATAAATAATTTTTCAGATGTTGCAAAAATACAGGTTTTAGAAAATAAAGGACATTTAACAGAAGATGAGGGGGTTAAAAAGATACCGGAATTAGAAAATATTTTTGATCAAAAAACTAATGTAATTATGATACATGGATGTCCGGGAAACGAGGAAAAAGCAATGAATCCAAAAACAAGAACTTATGATAAGCATTGGTTTCCATGGATCAAAAATGAGTTAGAAAAAAAGGATTTAATCGTTGATTTTCCTTTAATGCCAAATCCTTGGTGCCCGATTTACGAAGAATATAAAAAAGAATTCGAAAAATTAGATATAAACGAAAATTCAATTTTAGTTGGAACAAGTTGTGGGGCGTCTTTTCTTGTTCGGTGGCTTGGCGAAACTGATAGAAAAATCAATAAATTAATTTTAGTGGCTCCATGGAAAGAAGACAATCATGAAGAAAAAGAAAAATCTGACTTCTATAATTTTACCGTTGACGAGGATATAAAAAACAATGTGAAAGAAATAACTATTTTCACATCTGATAATGAAAAAGAAATAGGGAAGAAGACGGTAAAATTATTTTCAGAAAAACTAAACGGAAAAATTATTGAAATTAAGGGTTATGGTCATTATCTAGAAAAACATATGGGAACAAATGAGTTTCCAGAACTTTTAAACGAAATTCTAAAAACCAAAAACTATAAACCAAAAATTGAAATAGAGGTATTTACAACCCGTCCAGATACATTATTTGGTGCTACATATATGGTACTTGCACCAGAACATTCACTGGTTACTGAATTGAAAGATCAAATTACAAATTGGGATGAAGTTGAAAAATATATTGAGCAAGCTAAAAGTAAGACGGAGAGGGAAAGAATTGAAAATAAAGAGAAAACAGGTGTTAGGCTTGAGGGAGTTTTTGCTGTAAATCCAGCAAACAAAGAAGAAATCCCTATTTTCATTGCTGATTATGTGCTTGCTGATTATGGAACAGGGGCGATTATGGCTGTCCCGGCTCATGATGAGAGAGATTTTAAGTTTGCAAATAAGTATAAAATTGAAATTTTGCCGGTCATTTTTCCTAAAAAAAATGTAGGAGATGAAGATATTATTAAGTTAGGTAATAATTTAAGAGAAAATCTTGATGAATATAAAAAATATATAGAAAAAAATGGTATATTTGTGGGCGACGGTTATTTGATTAACTCCGGAAAATTTGATGGTAATGATAGTCTGAAAGCTAAACAAAAAATTACTGAATTTGTTGGTGGGGAAATGACATCTACTTATCGCTTGAGAGATTGGTCAATTTCACGACAAAGATATTGGGGGTGTCCAATTCCGATTGTTTATTCTCCTGAGGGCGAAGCAAAACTTGTGCCAGAAGAACATCTTCCTTGGACACTTCCGACTGATGTTGATTTTAATCCAACAGGAGTTTCACCACTTTCTGAATCAAAAGAATTAAAAGAAAGAACAGAAAAGATTTTTGGAAAAGGTTGGACTCCTGAATACGACACAATGGATACTTTTGTTGATTCTTCTTGGTATT
>VAPG01025124.1_pt1 | contig 10652 bp, 7 predicted proteins | sample 3393851 | NCBI WGS metagenome assembly VAPG01 (sample SAMN08290438, study PRJNA428436) | hydrothermal vent metagenome | isolation source: Deep-sea hydrothermal vent chimney | place: Atlantic Ocean: South-mid Altantic Ridge | depth 2194 m m
AGAAAAGAATCTGACTCCAGCCTGCAAAGATCCCTCGTTCCCACGCTCCCGCGTGGGAACGCATACGGAAGCAAATGATGCCGGCTGATATAAATAGTTACAAAAAAATTAGCTTTTATAAACTTAATTTTATAAACTGTAAAATAAGCCGTTATCTTACCAGTACCTGCCATTAACTAACCAATATGGTAACTGTTTAACGGCACTTCGATCTGAAGCACATCTAAGTAGTTACAGCTCGGCGTTTAGGGCAATTTACAGTCACACCTAAATAGTTCAATATGCTTATAAACAATAAAAACATCTGCTTACTCCTCGCAATTAGTTTTCTCCTTGGCGGCCGCTTAGCCCAGGCCAACTGCCGTCTGATCTATCCAGCCGACAAATCGCTGCTCACTCAAAGTACTATTCTGCTCGTCGGCATGTGCGACAGCGTCGTACCCGTGGCTGAAATTAAAATTATTAACTCACGAGGTCAACAAAATTTAAAAGTTAAAACCCATAATATGAGTTTCAGCCGCCGGTTAAGACTGATGCCGGGCTCTACAACCATAGTTGCCAATAATGGCACAGGATCGCCAATCACCATATTCCGCCCAACCGGCAGCCGCCCCGCCCCGCCAGATTTCCGGCCTTATTACCTCCATAAGGATCTGACCTTGAGTAGCAAATGCGGCCTCTGCCACGCTGTAAACCCCGACAACAAAGGGGATTACACCTATATTAAGGATAAGTTCTCCTGCCTGAACAGTAAATGCCATAATGATATGGGACATAAGAAGTTCCAGCATGGCCCATTTAAGAGAAGACAATGTGCCGACTGCCATAATCCCCACGGCAGCTTTAACAAGGACTTTACTCGTGCGGCCAGAAGCGCGCTGTGTTTCACCTGCCACAGCGCCGACAAGGATATGATTACCACTGGCAAGGTAGTTCATTTCCCGGTGGCCAAAGGGCAATGCACCGCCTGTCATGACCCTCATGAATCAAAGATTGAATTTCACCTAAAGGGTAATTCGGTGAGCGACCTCTGTTTCCGCTGCCATGATAAAAAGATGCTGGATTACAAATACGTCCATGAACCGGCGGCGGAGGGGGACTGTAACTCCTGCCACACCCCGCATACCTCAAAATACAAAAACCTGCTCTATAAGAAGGGGCAACAACTCTGCGTTACCTGTCACGAGGTGCGGAAGGATGAGTTTAAACGGCGCTATGTCCATCAGCCGGCTGGCAAGGACTGTAGCATCTGCCACGACCCCCATGCCTCAGCCACGAAGTATCATCTCCGCACTAAGAGAGATAAAAATGGCCGTTACACCAAGAGAAAATATGCCATAAAAGAATTATGTCTGGCCTGCCACACCCGGCTCAACCCGAAAATAGCCAAGGCCATTATTTCAGCCCCGGTGGCCCATAAACCGGTGCAGGAAGGTAAATGTACCACCTGCCACACCCCGCACTCCACCAACTTTCCCAAGCAGTTAAGAGCCGCCCCTCAGGACTTGTGCTTTTCATGTCACAAGAAGATGGCAAAAAAAATAAAGAACAGCCTTTATAAACACGGGCCGGTAAGAAGCGGGAGCTGTGTTCAATGTCATTTGGTGCATGGCAGTAAATACAAGATGTTATTACGTGCCCCCTTCTCCACCAAATTTCAGGGGGTCTTCAACTTAAACAAATTCCAGCTCTGCTTTAACTGCCATAATAGAAGAGTTTTTACCGATCCCCACAGCATAGAAACCGGATTTCGTAACGGTACGACCAATCTTCATTTCATTCATGTCAATAACCAGAAAAAGAGCCGCTACTGCAAATCATGCCATGATATGCACGCCTCGGATCAGGAAAAGCATATCCGCCGCTCATTCATCTTTAAAAAACATTTCAAGATTAATATAAAATTCACCAAGACCGCCACAGGCGGGCGCTGTGTTACTGGCTGCCATAAGCCGCGACAATACAACCACAGGTAGCTTGAGCAATGCCAACCATTACGATGCGAAAGCAACGTAAATGCTCAATATACTAAAAAATAGAGGATATGATCAAGATGTCAGCTAAAGCTATTTTGTTTTTTTCCTTATTCTGCCTTGTATTTACAAACTTTTTTACTCACGGAGCCCAGGCCGCCATAGGCCAGAATGCCACCCTGCGCAACTACAAGGCCGGAGACCGGCTGCCAGCTTTCAGGCTGCCCTCCATCCAGGGCGGCAGACCGGAAACCATCACTCCAGGTCATGGTAAACCCACCCTGATGATGTTCTTTTCCATCCACCCCAATTTCCGCAAGACAAGATCGCTGGCTCTTTTAAGCGCCCTTTCCGCCCTCGCTGACAAATATGGCGAATCTGTTAACATAATCGGCATATATTGTGACAACAAAGATCAAAACACAGTTATCCACTATATGCGTTCTTCGGCCGCCCATATCAAGGTTTATAACGATACATCCAAAGCCGTGTTAGACAACTACGGAGTATTCATGATGCCGCTCGTGGTGCTGACCAACGGCAAAGGGGAATTAAACGAAGTAATTCCCTACACCTACAATATCAGAGAGATTATTGATGGTAATATAAAATTTCTGTTAGGCAAATGGACCAGGCAGCAATTGTTAAAGGCCCTGGCCCCAAGAACCAATATCAAACGCAGTAAAAAAGAGAAGGAATATATCCGGCGGATTAATTACGGCCGCATCATGGCCAGCAAGAAGATGTACAGTCAGGCGGTGCGGGAATTTAATACCGCCATCAAGATTATGCCCAAGGTCATAAACGCCTATATAGAACTGGGATTTGTCCAGATCGCAGAAAAGAAGTGGCAGAAGGCTGAAGCGGCCTTTAAAAAGGCCCAAAGTATCAGCAAGGATTCCGATAATGCCATGGCTGGCCTGGGATTGAGCTATTACGGCCAGGGGAAGATCAAAAAGGCCAAAAAGATCCTGGAAAACGCCTTTATCGCCCCCCATCCCCGTTTGGAGGTCATTATCGCCCTGGCCAATATCTATGAATCCGAGGGCAATAACAAAAAGGCGAACCGTTTAAACAAGCTGGCCGTATCCCGGCTAATGACCATGTACGAACAACGCTGGAAATAAAAAAAATTGGCCTTAATAAAATTATTTGTATAAACTTATAAGGTAATTTAAGTTGTAACGGTTCATTAGGGGCACCAAAATTTTATGTTGTCTCCTCAGTACTGTAATAGTTCACCAGCATCTATAATTGGGAATCCATCGTGATAGCAAGATATAAAATCATATTTTATTTTATTGTTTTTTCCCTCCTTCTTTTCAGCTCCGGTCCGGCTGTTGCCGCCTGCCGACTTATATACCCACCTGCTAAATCGGTGCTTAATGTTGACCAATTTTTAATAATAGGTCTCTGCAAAGATAGTAGTAGGGCCGTCGGCAAAATCACCAACAAATCGGGAACGCGGCAGTTCACGGCTCAGGTAAATAATAAAGCCTTCAGCCAGCAGCTTAAACTGGCTCCCGGCCTTAATACTATCTCTCTCGTGGACTCCACCCCGCCGATGACAATAAATGTCTTTTATAAAACCAAGGGCGCGGCCTCTCCGCCAGACGGTTTCAGGCCCTATTTTCTGCACTTAGACTTATCACTGAATGGCAAGTGTGGCAGTTGTCATGTGGCAGACCCTCAAAACCAGGGGGACTACACCCATATGAATGAAAAATTCTCCTGCCTGAATCAAAAATGTCATGCCGACATGGGCCATAAAAAATTCCAACACGGACCATTCAAGAAAAAACAATGCTTACAATGTCACAACCCCCACGGCACCGTTAATAAACATTTTCTCCGAGCCGCCAAGAGCGCCCTCTGTTTCTCCTGCCACGCAGAAGACAGAAATATGCTTAAAGGAGCCAAATATATTCATTTTCCGGTGGCCAGAGGGGAATGCACCTCCTGCCACGCCCCGCATGAATCTGATATTGAATTCCATTTAAAAGGCCGCTCCATAAGCGCCCTCTGCTACCGATGTCATGACAAAAACATGTTTAAGTACAAATATGTTCATGCCCCGGTGCAAGATGGCAACTGCAGCGCTTGCCACACCCCGCACGTTTCCAAATACAAGGGCCTGCTGAGCGCCAGGGGTGAGGCGCTATGCGTCACTTGCCACGAGGTCAGAAAGGATGAATTCAAACGGCGGCACGTCCATAAACCGGTAAAACAAGATTGCGGTATCTGCCATGACCCCCATGCCTCACCGGTGGAATATCAACTCCGCACCAAGAAGGATAAAAATGGCCGCTATATAAAAATCAAACACCCAATCCAAAAGTTATGCCTGGCCTGCCACACCCGGCTCAACCCGAAAATAGCCAAAGCCATTATTTCCGCCCCGGTACCTCATCGGCCGGTTAAGGAAGGTAAATGCGTTATCTGCCATACCCCGCACTCCACCAACTTTCAGAAACAGCTGCGGGCGCGGGCCATTGATTTATGCTTTTCCTGCCACAAAAAAATAGCCAGAAAAATAAAAGGAAGTCTGTACAAGCACGGCCCGGTGCGCCAGGGGGAATGCTACCAATGTCACGAGGTACATGGCAGCAAGAATAAATTCCTTTTGCGGGCTCCATTCTCCACTAAATTTAAGGGCCCCTTCAACCTCGACAAATTCCAGCTCTGCTTCAACTGCCATAATAAAAAGGTTTTTACCGATCCCCACAGCATGGAGACCAGTTTCCGAAACGGGACAACCAATCTCCACTTCCTCCATGTCAATAACCAGAAAAACAGCCGCTACTGTAAATCATGCCATGATATACACGCCTCTGACCAGGAAAAGCATATCAGAACCTCATTTACCTTTAACCGGCATGTAAAGGTACGAATAAAATTCACCAAGACCGACCGTGGCGGCCGCTGTGTTACAGGCTGTCATAAACCAGAGAAATATAGGCGCTGACAACCAAACACCTGAAAAAGAACAACAGGTAAATTACCTCAGAGGATACTAAGGGATGCCACATACCAAGACGATTATCTTTGTTGCCCTGTTTTGCCTTGTATTTGCCGGGCTCACCAGCCATGAGGCCAAATCAGATACGGCCGTCCTGCGCAACTATCATATCGGCGACCGGCTGCCTGGCTTCAAACTCCCTCAACTCCAGGGCGGCAGACCGCTGACAATCATTCCCGGCCAGGGTAAACCTACCCTGATGATGTTCTTTTCCATCCATCCCAATTTCCGTAAAAAAAGGTCACTGGCCCTGTTAAGCGTTCTTTCTGACTTAAGCCAGAAGTATGGGAAGAAGGTGCAGATTATTGCTATATACAGTGACAATAAGGATCAGAACTCCGTTATAAACTTTATGCGCTCCACGGCTCCTCATATCAGGGTTGTTGCCGATTCCACCAGGGCGCTACTGGAACACTACGGCGTATTTATGATGCCCATCGTGGTGCTGACCAATGAGAAGGGTGAATTAAATGAAGTAATCCCCTATACTTACAATATTCAGAAGGTTATTGGCGGTAATATAAAATTTCTGTTAGGCAAATGGACCAAAAAACAATTATTAAAGGCCCTGGCTCCCAAGGCCAACATCAAACTCAGTAAAGACGAAAAAGAATATATCAGGCGGGTTAATTATGGCCGAATCATGACCAACAAAAAAATGTATAAACAGGCCGTAAGAGAATTTAACACCGCCATCAAGATTATGCCCAAACAGATAAACGCCTATATTCAACTGGGCTTCACCCTGCTCTCCGAGAAACAGTGGGAGAAGGCCGAGGCCGCCTTTAAAAATGCCCAACTAATTAACAAGGACTCCGATGATGCCATGGCCGGCCTGGGACTGAGTTATTACGGCCGCAAAAAAATCAAAAAAGCCAAGAGTATTCTGGAAAACGCCTTCATCACCCCCCATCCCCGCTTAGAGATCATTATCGCTCTGGCGGATATCTATGAATCAGAGGGGAACAATCGCAAGGCCAACCGTTTTAACAAGCTGGCAGTCTCCCGGCTTATGACTATGTATGAACAACGCTGGCAATAGTCCAAACAATTTAAAAAAGTTGGTATTTATCTTCCTCTGCCTGTTCCTGATTTCCCGACCTGCCAGCAGCCTGGCGGCAGAGAGCAAAGCCCCTCTCCTGTGGATCAAGGCAAATCATTTTACCTATATTATAGATACACCGACCCCGGTTAAATATTTCAGCTTCATTATTAATAAACAAAAAGTAGATATCAGTCGAATAGAGATCGCGAAATACCAAACCACCCTCCATGCCATTCTGCCCCTGCGTAAGGGAGAAAACAGCATTATCATTAAAGAGGGCGGTAAGATTATCCAGCAGACAGCCGTTTTTTCCGCTTCCAGTTTTGACAACGCCCTGGTTCCAGACGGGGCAACAGAGTTTTTCTTTCATCGGGCCGACCGCGAAAAATTCTGCCGTCCCTGCCACCGTTTAGATGCCAGGCGAGCCGATGTCAGGCCCAGGAACATAAAAAAACAAATATGTTACCCCTGCCACAAGCACGAGTTTGAGGGCTTGAAATACCGCCACAAACCGGCGGTAAAGGAATGGCGCTGCCTGATCTGCCATCAGTATAAGTTTGTGGAGACCGATGCCTCACCAGATGAACCAATAAAATTTACGGTAGACCAGGAAGATGGCGTGGCCTATCTCTGCTTCCGCTGCCACCGCCGCCAGCAACAACAGATCAAAATCTACACCTACGTCCACGGCCCCATCGGCATGGGAAGCTGTAACCTCTGCCACAACCCGCATGGCTCAAATTTTAAATATTTTCTGCAGAATAAGATTACCACCCTCTGTGTCAACTGCCATGAGATGCAGGACACCCTGACCGCCCCGGTGCTACATAAGGTAATCAAAACCAGGGGATGTACCGCCTGCCATGACCCGCACGGCAGTATGTACCAGTATCAACTCCATGCCGGACTTAACAAATTATGCTATAAATGCCACCCGGCCATCTACCGACTGCGCCACAATCATCCCCTGCAAGGCCACCCGGTGGCTGGGCCCAGTAACCCGGCCGCCAAGGATGAAAAATTCACCTGCGTAAGCTGCCACTCACCACATTCCTCAGATTATGCAAATTTACTGCCGGTGGCCGATGCCATGCAACTCTGCGGCAACTGCCATCATAATAAATAGACTCGTTCTGTAACTTTAAATGCATAGTCATAAGCGAAGGCGCTTCATCAACCGGCTGATTATCCTTGCCATATGGCTGAGCCTATTTCTGATTGGCCCTCTCCTGGTTCAAGCGGATCAGCCAAGCCTCCTGCATTATAAATTAAATGCCAGGCTCCCTTCCTTCCAGCTCAACAAGATCGGCACTACAGGGCAGGATGGCTTGTCCGCCGACGGCAGGCCTTCGGTGATAATGTTTTTCTCGACCACACCATCCTTCAGGGCCATACGATCCATTAAACTGGCCGAGATTATGACTCGTCTAAACAAAAAATTCCAACGGCGCGTTGATTTTATGGCAGTCTACTCCGGCAGAGGGGATATCAGAAAGCTCAGCAATTATATAACCAGGGGCTTAATAAACATTCCAATTCTTGACGACCGTAATCAGGAGATTTACCGACGCTACGGCGTATTCATGCTGCCCATCGCGCTCGTAACTGACCAGCATAACCGCCTGCGGGCTATTGTTCCCTATACCGCCGGTATAGAGAGGATTGTCGGCAATAACCTCAAATTTATTTTGGGAGAATGGGATCTCAAGCGCTTCAAAAAATCACTGAGAACTCGTGGCAATCAGGAAAAAAGCAAGAAAGAGAAGGCCTATATCAGAAGAATTAATTATGGGCGGGTAATGCTGGCCCGTGGTATTTACTCGGCAGCCCTGCGCGAATTTAATACCGCGGCCCAAATTATGCCCCATTCGTTAGAGGCCATTATCGGCCGGGGACAGGTCTTGGCTAAAATGGGAAAATGGCAGCAGGCAGTTACAGTTTTCAGGAAAGCCCTGAAATTTAACCAAGATAACGACAGTGTCTTATCCGGCCTTGGTTTCAGCCTATATAAACTTGGCGATACGAAACAGGCACTCCCCATTCTGGAAAACGCCCTCATCTGCCCCAAGCCCAGTATCGAGGTAATTATAACCTTGGCGGATATCTATGAGAAAGAGGAGAATTTTACCAAGGCACTGCGCTTGAATAAACTGGCTGTAAGTATATTACGGGGGGAACTTGGGCAGGGCGTATCGCAATACGCCCCTACGCCTGGGCATTGACCGGGTTGATGTATTCTGCGGGACAGATGTATTTAATATGTCCCCGCATAGGCATTCATTCTCCTCTGTCCTCTGGATCAGGCCTTCGTGACCTGATTACGACCATTCTCCTTGGCCTTATAAAGGGCGTTGTCAGCGGCCTTTAAGACCTTATCCGGCTGCTCACCATGATCGGGATAACAGGCGGCGCCCATGGAGATGGTGACATGAATTTTATGCTCGTTATATTCCAGCCTCAGTTCCTCATCGACCATCTTTCTTATTAACTCGGCGCGCTGGGCTACTAACTCCAGGGGGGTGCTGGGCATAATAATGACAAACTCCTCACCGCCGTAACGGCAGACAATATCCTCTTGCCTGACATTGTCCCGCATGAGACGGGACAATTCCACCAGCACCAGATCACCAGCCTCGTGGCCGTAGGTATCATTGAATTTCTTGAAGAAATCCACATCTAACATAATGACTCCCACTTTAGCCTCATGGCGTTTAGCCAACTGAAATTCCCGATTCATGGTCTCTTCCATATAACGCCGGTTAAAGAGACCAGTGAGACCATCACGTACCGAAAGGTTCTGGAGCCGGGTCATGAGCCGCAAATTAGCCATGGTCATGGCCAATTGATCGGTTACGGTGAGCGCCAGACGATAAAGATGGTTCAGACGACGGCTCTTCTCATCGGCGCTCAGATGCTTAACTTCCCCGGCGCATTGCAGATATATCATGCCAAGCACCTGAGCCTGGCTGCAGAGAGGCAGGCAAAGGGATAAATGCTCCTCACCAACAGGCTGGATATGTTTACAGAGGGGCTGCATACCGGGACGTTCGGATAAATGAATTTTATTGTCCTTGAAGGCCAGGCATTGAGATACAGCAAAATCGTCCTTTCCCGACTCATAACCACCCCATGATATCACCTGGCTCAAGGTCTCACCCTTGCTGTCAGCTATGGCCAGCATCCCCCCGCATTGCGGGAAGAGCCTGACCATGGCATCAGCCACCACCGGCGGGGTATCGGCCAATTCATTACAGGCCTGGAGCTGTTCGGCCAGAACATTAAGATAGGTAATCTCTTCGTTATGGCGCTCCAGACGATCCACCATAGAAATCAAATCCTCATTGGCCAGGTTTAACCTCCGGGTACGCTCCATAACCTTATGATCCAACTCCTCAATATTCTCCCGCAGCCTCTCCACCATGCGGTTAAAAGCCCGGCCCAGAACGCTTATTTCATCATTGCCCCTTTCATCACAACGGGCCAGCAGATCGCCCTCCTCAACCCGGCCGGCAGTTATGGACAGACTGCGAATGGGCATTAAAAGCCGGCCCATGAGCAAGGCGACAATAAAAATAGACATCAATACCACCACGGCACCGATGATCAAAATCTGGTTCCGCAACATATAGGAACTGGCATTCAACTCATCGGTATAGACCGAGGCGACGATATACCAGTTAAAGCCCTTGACATGCTGCACCCAGTCAATTTTATCGTATATATAATGTTTAGGATCAAAAGGTTTATTCCATTTATAGACCAGTTTCTGGCTCTTGGTGCGGGAGGCGGCGATGAGGTCATCCACCAGTTTATGCTTGGTTAGAGGGTTAATCAGGTTGGAGATATCGGTATTTTCCAGTTTTTGATCGGGATGAATAATGACATTATTCCAGGCATCAAATATATAGATATAACCGGTTTTACCAACAACAATGGGTTTTAGAATACGCCTTAATTCCCCGATCATCTTTTCCTTACGCACCAGAATCTCGGCCTGCAGGTCATCAATAAATACCCCGGTACCGATGATCCACTCCCATTGCGGAAAGACCCTGGCGTACGATAATTTTTCGGCCGGCAGATCAGAACCAGGCCGCTGCCACCAATAGGAGTGATAGCCCTCGCCTTTAGCCAGGGCCTTCTGAATCAGAGGGGTAAGGATGTAATTACCAAAGACATCCCGCACCTCAGAAAAATCGGTTTTATTCATCTTGGGGTCGGGATTGGACAGAAAATAACCGTTATAATCCGACACCCAGACAAAATTTTCCTTCTTGGGACCATACTTAAACTGCCGCAGCTCGGCAAGGGCGGAGGCCTGGGCATCCTTCTTGCTGATCAACCCCTCATTGACCTGAGCCACCTTGTTTTTCAGATAGGTCTCGGCAAAGAGGGTAATATTCTTCATCTCCCGGCGATGAGCGGACATGACCGATTTCTTATAGGCCTCGGTGGCATAATAATTAGCCTCAATAAGGCTGTGAATATCATTCAAATTGGTCATTACCGATTTTTCTTCCAGGGAATAGACCAGATTTTTGAGGTAGGGTACGGCAAGGAAATAAATGGCCATGGTAAAGACCAGCATGGTAAGAACGATGGGGGCCAGAAAACG
>VAPG01014678.1_pt1 | contig 10649 bp, 6 predicted proteins | sample 3393851 | NCBI WGS metagenome assembly VAPG01 (sample SAMN08290438, study PRJNA428436) | hydrothermal vent metagenome | isolation source: Deep-sea hydrothermal vent chimney | place: Atlantic Ocean: South-mid Altantic Ridge | depth 2194 m m
ACAGCGGGGTTAAGAGACCTGCCAGCCCTAATCGTTAGAGGGTTGAAGGACAATCACGGTCTGTTCCGGAACAGCAAAGCAATTCCGGCCGTTGCTCAGATAAAAACTGTTTAATTTTATTTTCTCATGCTCACCAAGAGACGGAATTTTTATTCCGTCTCTTTTTTATTTCAACAGAGAAAACCTTGCCCTCTTGGCGAGGGAATGGTAAGCGAAACAAGGACTCGTAAACTCAATTCCATTTTTTTTTGCGAGATGGATTCTTTATTTTCATTGAGGCGTTCGGACAATGTACAAAACCCTTCTCCTGATTTTTCTCTGTTCCCTCATGTCGGCAGGCTGTACCCGGCAGCAGTTAACACCAACCATTACGCTCACTAAATTCCAGGAAGAAACAGCCGCCTCGCATGTAAATAAAAACAACACTCCATATTCCGGAAAAATCCTGACTCCGGCCCAGGCCGTAGCAGATGACAACGATATCAGTGATTATATCCTGGGTCCGGGAGACCTCATTACCGTCAAGGTATTCGAGACATCTGATTTGAATACCGAATCGCGAATCAATTCACGCGGCGACATCACCATGCCCTTACTGGGGAATATCCATATACAGGATCTGACGGCGCGCGAGGCTGAACAGAAAATCGAACAGGCCCTGATGAAAAATTACCTGAGGGTGGCCCATGTCACCCTTTTCGTCAAAGAACGAATGGACCAGAATGTAACGGTTGTCGGAGCGGTCAAGCACCCGGGTACATTTGAAATGCCGGCGCGAAAAAGACTCATGGCCTGTATCGCCATGGCCGGTGGCCTGGCGGATTCAGCCGGAGACACCTGCTATGTCACCAGGAAAAATACTCGCACGCACACCAGCAAGGTCTTCCTGGTGGATTTGAACCAGCTCATCAACAACGGCCAGGTGAGCATGGATATCCTCATTCACCGCAGTGATATCATTTTTGTGCCGCAAAGCGACATGGTTCAGGTTGACGGGGCGGTAAGAAAGCCCGGCGCCTATAAGATCGACGGCGAGATGACCATAGACGGAGCCCTCGCCGCGGCCGGCGGGCTTGCCATGTATGCCGATGCCAACAACATCAAACTGATCAGAAAGAAAAAAGACGGCACGCGCGAGATCCTGCAGCTCAGCATGAAGGATATTATTGCCATGAAGAAAAACCAGAATACAAGTATCAAAAACGGCCCGTGGCACAACCTGTTGCTACAAAACGGCGATGTTATCTTTGCCGAGGCCAGCGGTTCGAGAACATTCTACAGCGGGGTCGGTTTCAGTCTTGGTTTCCTGGGAACAGGCATAAGTTACAAGGCTCCGCGGTATTAAACAACCGTCTGCCGTCACTTCATTCGTGCATTTGAAACAACCTGTTTTACTGACATTTTTTTTTGTCCTGGCGACCATTCCCCTCATCTTCGGCGCCAGGCATCCCCTGGTCCACGGCTTGTACTCCTTCTGCCTGCTCATGGCCGGCGGCATCTGGCTGGTGCTGAATTTTGCGGAAAATAGAACAAGACTCTTTTCCTTCAACAGTCTCGCGCCCCTCGCCATCATTCTTTTCATCGTGGTCTCGGCCCTGCCCCTGCCCCTTGTCCTGGTCAGGCTCCTCTCCCCGGTCCGGGCCGAGAACCTGGCCGCCGCCGCCCGGATCGCAAATCTCCATGACCTGGTCACCTCGCTCAGTTATTATGCCCCCGGCTCCATGTTTTACGCCGTATACGGCCTGGCCCTGTTTTTCTTTTTCCTGGCCGCCTCCAGCCTGTTACGTGCCGGCAAAAACCGCCGGACAATCCTCTGGATCATAACCCTTGTCGGCGTTTTTGAGGCGGTATACGGCCTCTTGCAGGCCATGAATCCCTCCCTGGGCATACTTTGGCTGCCAAGCGATATCGCGGCCCGGGGATGTGCCAGGGGGACGATCATCTACCGTAACCAGTATGCGGCATTTCTGAATATGTGCTGGCCCATGGCTCTGGTTCTCGGCATATCACTTTATAAACCGCTCCTGAGCAAACTTGAATCCCTCCGCCAACAGAAAAAGAGGCTCTCGGTTGCGGACAGGATTGAGTTTCTGTTTCACAAGGCAACCGTGCCATTATGGAGCAGTGCCTTCATGATCCTGGCCCTGATCTTTTCGAGGTCCAGGGGCGGCATCGTGGTTATGCTCATCCTGGTCGGTCTCCTGATCTTCCTGCTGCCCTTTTCCAGGCGAAGCAAAGCCTTGTCAGTCGCTTTATTATCAATGTTTATTTTCGTCTATGGCGGCATGATCGGCTTTCAGGTTGTCACCGACCGGTTTATGTTCTTTTATAACAGTGCGCTTTTCCGCTTCCATCTCTGGTTCGCAAGTCTTGCCATGCTGAAGGATCACCTCGTAACCGGCATCGGCATGGGCAGTTACCAGTTTCTGTCGCCGGTCTACCTGAAAGACGTGCCTGACCGGCTCTGGTTTGACCATGCCCATAACGAGTATGTCGAAATGGCCATCGAACTGGGTCTGCCGGCCATGCTGCTTTTTATGGTCTGGCTCGTGCGGGGCATGACCGGTTATTGGCGACAGATCATGCAAGGCAAAAAAATTACGGCTGATGTGCGGTCGGCACATATTGTGGCTATCGGCGCCTTCTGCGGCATTAGCGGCTTCCTGCTCCACGCCGCAGTTGACTTTATCTGGCGGCTGCCGGCCAACGTCGTCTACGCCGTTGCCCTCCTTGCGCTTCTCAATGGTGCCTTAAAACAAAAAAAATCCGCTGAAGATGAAAAGTATGGACGGCTTGATTGATATACACAGTCATATCCTGCCCGGCTTTGATGACGGCCCGGAGGACATCGAGCAAAGCATCGAGGCGGCGCGTCGCTATCAAAATATCGGGGTGAATTGCGTTATCGCCACCCCGCACCGGATCGACGGCACCCGCTGGTCTCCGTCTCCGGGGGCGGTCATTGCGGCGGCGGAGAAAACGGCGGCAGCGCTCAGCGACGCCGGCGTACCTTTACAGATCCTGCCCGGCATGGAAATAGCCTGCCCGGAGGATGGGAACGCGGACTTTTCGTCGGCGCATTTTCTCTCCCTGGGGCGCAGCGGCTATTTTCTTATCGAATTTCCGTTCACGTCTGCTATAACAGATCTTGTCCGGAACGTTATGGACAGGGCACAGGGTAAAAAAACAGGGATCATTGCCGCCCACCCGGAACGATGCGCCCTCTTCCAGGACGACGACGCCACCCTGCGGCAGGCGGTTGCCGGGGGCATGCTGGCCCAGGTGAACATCGACAGCCTCTTCGGCGAGTTCGGAGAAAAAGCGGCGGCAACGGCTTTCGACTTTCTGCGCCTGGGCCTGGTCCACTTCCTGGCAACGGATTCCCATGGTCGCGGCCACCGGCTGCCGCCTGACCCCGGGCAGTGGCAAAGGCTGGTCAGGCTTCTCGGCAAGGATGCCGTCGACACCGCCTGCATGATCAACCCCGGGCGCATGCTCCGTGGTGAAAGGGTACCGCCAATCACCTTGCCCGAGGAAACGATGCGGAACATACAACCGCCGGGGCACCACGGCAATATCATGGAAAAATTGATCAATATATTCAATAAATAAAGGCGCCTGCTCCGGCCTGGCGATGCGCAGACGCATCATCAGCGGAGCAGACCGACAACAAGCAGGAACAGCAGGAACATGAATCATCAGACAGAACCTATCGATAACGCAGGCGAAGACAGGCAGGCCATGGTGGCCGCCGGAGAGACCCATCTGCCGTCAACCAGGGTGTACGAGACCATGCCTCCGGTCGAGGAAGAAATTAATCTGCGCGATTACCTTGATGTTATCCTGCGCCGCAGATGGGTCATTATCATTACCCTGCTGGCCACCTTTGCCCTGGTCGCTATCTACACTTTCTCCTCTACTCCCCTGTTCCTGGCCAAAGGGACCTTAAAGGCCTCGCCCAGGGTAGCCAGCATTACCAATTTCAAGGGAATAGCCCAGGGGATGGATGAAAGTTTTATGCAGTCCAAAGAGTTTATCGCAACCCAGGTCAAACTCCTGCAAAACGAGGGCCTGCTGATCAAGCTCATCAAAAAGATGGACCTCAAGGACAATGTTTTGTTTACCGGCAAGAAAGACGATGATGCCGGGAATGGTATTATGGGCGGGGTGCAAGAGGCTTTCGCATCACTGAAAAACATGATCAGGCCCCAGCTGGCCAGTGACCCGGCCAACAAGATGAACCGGAAAGTCCAGGAAAACATAACCCTGAACAATAACCTGGGAAAAATAAAAAACGCCTTAACCATTACGCCGGTAAGGGGCACCCAGCTTATCGATATTTCTTTTCAAGACCCGCATGCCGGCCTGGCTGCCGAGATCGTCAATAACCTGATGAAAGAATTTCTCCAGGTCAATGCCGCGCAAAAGCTTGCTGCATTTCATTCATCCGGGGTTTTCCTGGACAAGCAGGTAAACGCGTCAAAAATCAAGCTCGAGAAATCGGAAAAGGAGCTCAATGCCTATGCCCGCCGCACCGGGATCATCTCGCTGAATTCAAAACTGAACCTGGTCATGGGCCAGCTTGAAGCGGTCAACGAGGCCCTGGCCCAGGCCGTGACCGCGCGTATCAGCAAGGAATCCCTTTACCTGCAGGCCAGGAAGAGCAGCGGCAAAAATCTGCCGCAAATACTAAACAATCCGTTGCTCCAGGACCTGAACAAACAGTACAGCGATTTACGTTCCCAATATAAGGTCCTCAGCACCGTCTTCAAGGACGAGTATCCGAAAGTCAAGAAGTTGAAGGCCCAGATGAAGGACCTGCGAGCCCGTTATGCCCAAGAACAGCAACGGGTTTTAGATTCGATCAGACTGGCGTATGAGGAAGCGCTGGAGAAAGAAAAACGTTTGACCAGGAAGGCGGAAACACAGAAAAGGATGGCCATTGAACTCAACAGCAAGGCCACGCAGTATAAAATATTGCGGCGGGAAGTGGCCACCAATAGAGAGGTCTACAGCAGCCTGCTGTCACGCTCCAAGGAAATTGAAGCATCGGCCGGTTCCGACAACGGCAACATCATGATTGTCAGCATGGCCCGCCCGCCGCTCTACCCCTACAAGCCCAAGGTCGCCCGCAACCTGCTGCTGGGCATCCTGCTCGGCTCGTTCGCCGGCGTGGGCCTGGCCTTTGTCCTTGAGTACCTGGACGACACCATCAAGAGCCCGGACGAATTCCCCCAGCGTTACCACATCCCCGTACTGGGCCTTATTCCCTTCAGGGAAGCCGAAACTGATGACGCATTCGACGAGGTCGCCCTGACATTTTATAACGAACCTAAGGCCCCGTTGTCCGAGGCCATACGGACGGCCATGGTTTCCATCAACCTGTCCACGGCAACGACTCCGCCCAAGACCATACTGATAACCAGCGTCCTGCCAGATGCCGGCAAGAGTACCCTGGCCAGCAACCTGAGCCTGTCACTGCTGTCGTCAGGCGCAAAAGTCCTGCTGATCGATACCGACCTCCGCAAACCCGGCCTGCATAAAATTTTCGGCCGGGGAGACAATTCCGTCGGCCTGTCAAACTTTCTGGCCGGCACCGCCGCTATCGACGAGGTTATCCTGAAGACGGAATTCCCCAACCTGTTTTTCATCCCCAGCGGCCCGATTCCGCCAAGCCCGGCAGAACTGCTGGCATCTTCCACGATGAGAGCATTTATTGCCGCTGCCGCCAGCGAATATGATTACCTGATTCTTGACGCCCCTCCTTTTCATGGTTTCGCGGAAATACTCATCCTCTCCAACATGGTTGACGGTGTCATCCTGACGACCCAGCTCAACCGGACCCCCAGGGACGGCGTGGAATACTTCAGGAAAGCGGTAACCAATGTCGGCGGCCGCATCCTCGGCACCCTGGTCAACAAGGTCCCGACCGGCAAAGCCGGCTCCCGTTATTACGGCGGTTATAAATATTACAAGTACTATAGTTACAATTACGAATATGGCCGTGACGCATAAGCACCATCCGCCTGCGATACGCCGGGACCGGCAAAAAAACAGTCACCAAGGAGGCCTGAATCAAAAGATATGGGCGGGTATGGCAATTATCCTGTTGCTGCTGGCCGGATACGCCCACCTCAAATACGCCTTTCTCGCGCAACTCGCCCTGGCCGACAACAGCCAACGACCGCCTGCTTTCAGCCGTTCGCAGACCGATCCGGTCGCCCTGACGGCCCTGGCCCGGCAGGAACATCTTATCAACGGCAACCTCGTCAAGGCCCGCTTTTTTTATGACCGGGCTCTTGATTATTGCGTCCTTTATGTCCCTGCCTGGCTGGGTCTTGCCGAGCTGTTCAATGACCGGGGCGAAAAAGACCGGGCCTTGGCTGCCCTGGAGTTTGTCGAAAAAATAAGCCGCGGCAGCGGCAACCTGGCCTGGTCCAGGGCTATCCTGGCCAACGAGCTTGGCCGTGATGATATCCTTACCGCCAACCTTGCGTGGCTGCTGAAAAACAACCGGGGCAAAAAAATGGCGGCCATCTCCCTTGCCGACCTGAGGTGGAAAGACCCGCTGGTGCTGCTGCGCAAATTCGGCGAGACCATTTCACCAGCGCTTCTCAACTATTATATCCGGGTCAGGGAATTAGCAAAAACCAGGGTTGTCTGGCAACAGCTTGAACAGGCCGGACTCAATAATCGTAAAAATTCCTTAAAATATATCAACTACCTGCTTGCTCATGGCAAAGTAGCGGCGGCAGCAAAAATCTGGGACCGTAACTTCCGGGACGGGGATGCCCTGCTCTATAACGGTCGGTTCCGAAAACCGCTCATCGGCTCCGGCTTCGGCTGGCGCATCAGCAGGTCCCGGGGATTTAGCCGGCAAACCCCTGCGGATAAAGCCAAATCAGGGCTGCGGCTCACCTTTGACGGCAGCAAGAATGTTTCTTTCCGGCTGGCCCAGATTGTACCGCTGTCACCCGGCAGTTATGTCTTCAGGGGGCGGGCCGCAACGGATTCGCTCAGTACCAATCAGCGGCCGTTCTGGATGGTGAGGGGCTACAGGTGCAAGGGTCCGGTCGTACGCGGTGCCATGTTTCCAGCCAACCGGAGCCGGAGTGATTTCAGCCTCCGCTTCACGGTCCCGGAATCCTGCCAGGCGGTATGGATTGCCTTACAGCGCAACCATTCATATGATTTTGACAACAAAATTTCGGGCACCCTGGTACTCGACGACCTCACGGTCACCGGCGTTGCAGTCAAGCAGATGGCAATGCACCCCTGAACCGGGAAAGCTCTCTTGCCTGGGGTAAAAATAACATGATGACCAGCGGTTCCGACTCGAAAAAGGCCTACGAACTTGTCCTGGCCTTTGCCGGCATTGCCTCCACCGAGGAGTTGTTTCTTTTCGTGGCCGGCAATGAGGGCATGCTCTCTTTCTGCCAGGAGCTCATCAAACAGCTTGACAGCGATGACAGCCCGGCGCCTGATGTACGGCTGGTGAACACGGCCTGCTCGTCCCGGGGCATACTCACCGGTCTCCTGTACGCGGAGGTGCGGAAGGTCCTGCTGGCCCTGAACCGCGTCCATGACCCGGCCCGGGACCATTACGAAATCCTTGGTCTGGAGCCGACCGCAGACACCGGCGAGGTCAAGAAGGCCTATAGAAAACTCAGCATGCGCTTTCATCCCGACAGGGCGCATCAATCCGAAGGGAGCGTGGACCGGTTCCTGGAAATATCCGGGGCCTATAACGCCATTATGCTCAAGGCCGGAACTCCGCGCCCGGAACGGCCCGCCCCCTGGCGCCGCCAGGTCCATAAAGACCGGCCGCACAAACGGGGCCGGCACCAAAAAAGATTATTTCTCGGTTTCTTTTCCCTGGTTGCCGTCCTGGTTCTGCTCAGTTTCTTCATTGCAAAACGCTACCACGACCAGGCCCTCACTGCGCAGTTGTACTCCGGGGAAACGCTGCCTGTCAGCCGTCAGGAGACAGCGCCGGAAGTCAGCAGGCAGGATGCGGCATCTCTTGTTGAAGAACCGGCCGCCACCCCGACAATGGCCGCACCGCCGGCCGTTGCCGTTGTTAGCGTCGACCGGGATGTCGCGCCGAAGCCGGAGCGTGACAAGGCAACGCCGGAGCCCGGAAACAGTGCGGAACAAAAACAACCGCGAACGCTGCCGCCGCCGGCCGTTGTTGCCGTCGACCGTGATGTCACGCCGAAGCCGGAGAAACAGCGGGCATTGCCGCCGCCGGCACGAAAAATTCATCCGTTAACCGCAAAAAACGACTCTGCCGTCAAGAAAGTCACGACCGCTTCAGTGCCCCGGCAAAAGATCACAAAAGCAAAATCCGGGCCTGTGGCCAATGCCGCAACAACGGCGACAGAAACCGGTCCCGCACCGATCACGGACCATGAGCCAATGACGCCAATGACGGCCGAGGGAGCCGACAGGACAGAAACCGGCCGGGCACGGCCTGCCGTGAGCCGGGAGCATGCGGAAAAAATAAGGATCCTGAACGCGGCACTGCGGATAAATGCCCTGCTGAATCAATATACCGATTTGTATAACCGCAAGGAATTAAGTCGTTTTCTTGCCCTGTTTACCAACGATGCCACGGAAAACGGCAGCCGGATCACCTCACTCGTCGGTGATTACAAAAAACTCTTTGCCAAAACAGAGCGGATCAAGCTGCAGCTCGATGATTTAACCTGGCATGATGATCGGAATAGTGATCAGAAAACTTTTCTGGTCCGGGGGAATTTTGTCGGGATCTATACCTACAAAAACGGCACCACGCCAAGATACACCGGTAAGATCTCCTTCCTGTTGCGGCAGGACCGGGGTAACCTGAGAATTGCCTCTCTGGTCTATTCCTTTCAGCCGCAATGAGGCGTGCGGCCCCAGTGCCCCGGATTGTGCCGGGCAATGCCGACAGCAGGCAGAATCAGACGATATACCCCTGCTCCTCGAGATAGAGCAGAATTTCCTGCACCGCCTCGGCCGGGGTCATGGCCGAGGTATCAATGACCAGCTCCGGCCGGGACGGCGGGATATAGGGATCGGAAACGCCGGTGACCCCCTTGATCTTTCCGGCCCGGGCCTTGGCATACAAACCTTTCCGGTCGCGCTGTTCGCAGACTTCCAGGGGAGTTGCCACGTGGACCTCGATATAGCCGCCGTAACGGCTGATCAGGTCCCGGTTGGCCTGCCGCGACTCCTCGTAGGGTGCGATGGGCGCGCACAGGGCAATCCCGCCGTTCTTGGTAATCTCGCCGGCCACAAAACCGATCCGGGTCACGTTCAGGTTGCGATGCGCCCTAGAATAGGTCAGCTCCGAGGAAAGATTCCTGCGGACGATGTCTCCGTCCAGCAGGGTCACGGGCCGGTCGCGCATCTCCATGAACTTGACCATCAACACCTTGGCGATGGTGGACTTGCCGGAGCCGGACAGGCCGGTCATAAAGATGGTAAATCCCTGTTGTGAGCGGGGCGGGAAGGACTGCCGCAGCTCCGCAACCACCTCGGGATAGGAAAACCAGGCCGGGATCTCCCGGCCCCACTCAAGCCTATGCCGTAACTCCTCCGAGGAGATTGTCTTGACCGCCGGTTGTTCGGCTCCCTCCAGGAAGACATAACGGGCCTGGTCCTCAAGGTAACCCATTTTTTTCTGGGGCACCATGGCAATACCGGTTTCCGGGACATATTCCCGCACCAGTTCCTGCGCCGCGTGCAGGGGATAAAACAGGTCCCGGCCGGTTCCGGCAAAAGGATCACCGTGGTCTTCGGCCACCATGAAATGGCTGCAACCGTAATTTTTCCTGATCATGGCGTGCCAGAGCGCCTCGCGGGGTCCGGCCCAGCGTTCGGCCAGGGGCGTAATGCCGAGCATGATCATATTCTTGGGAAATTTCCCGACAAAGGCCTGGTAACAGCGGACATGGGTATAATGATCCATGCTGCCCGGATGCTCCAGGCCGACAACCGGATGCAGGAAGACACTGGCGCCGGCCTCCCTGGCGGCGGCCAGCACCATCTCCCGATGGGCGCAATGCAGGTACTCCTGCGTATGAAAGCCCAGAACCCGGCGCCAACCGTACTGTATAAAACGGCGATGAGTTTCGGAGGGCGTCAGCCTCAGCTCCCGGAAATCATAATGAATCGGCGGAATTACCCCCTCAATCGAGCCGCCGGCATACCAGTCATGCACCTGGTCATAAAGATGCTGGACCCCGGGATGACGGGCGGGGTCGTCGGTCCCGAAAACCGCCTGCGCCTCCTTCTTCTTGTCCGGTTGCCAGACATCCTGCACCGTCATGACGGCCAGCAGAAAACCTTCCTGGTCATTCAGGGCCAGCCGTTGCCCCTTTGCCAGGGAGACGGCGAGTTCTTCCCCCACATCGAGGCAGATCGGCATGGGCCAGACCGTGCCGTCGGCCAGCCGCATCCGCTCGAGGACACTCTCGTAATCGGCCCGGTTGAGAAAACCGGCCAGCGGATAAAGGGCCCGGTTCAGCAGCAGCTCCAGGTCACAGAGCTGCCTGGTATTCAGATCCAGGGACTGAAAGTCCAGGGCCCTTTGCCGCAGCTCTTCCGCCCGCCGGAAATGAACCAGCAGGCTCTCGGAATATTCGTTTGTTTTGTTCAACATG
>VAPG01026681.1_pt1 | contig 10638 bp, 7 predicted proteins | sample 3393851 | NCBI WGS metagenome assembly VAPG01 (sample SAMN08290438, study PRJNA428436) | hydrothermal vent metagenome | isolation source: Deep-sea hydrothermal vent chimney | place: Atlantic Ocean: South-mid Altantic Ridge | depth 2194 m m
CAGGTCCGCGAATGCCTGGCAAGCGGGGTCGATATTATCATGCTCGACAACATGTTGCCGGCGGCCATGCGCGAGGCGGTAAAACTCATCAACGGCCGGGCCCTGGTCGAGGCCTCGGGAGGAGTGAATCTTGATACGGTGCGCGACATCGCCGCCACCGGAGTGGACATCATCTCGGTCGGCCGCCTGACCCATTCCGCCCCGGCCTGCGACATTTCAATGGACATCGCCTGAGCTGCGGGTAAGCCGTCACAGGCACCCCATCTTCACGCGGTCGCTCCCGCCCGCATAGAGGAACTATAGCGAACGGAAGCGACTACGTAAATCTGAGGCACCTGTGACGACTTACAGGTTAAAGGCAAGAATAGTGAAAACCAGTTACAGCTACGAAGCGCCTGTCCGGTAAACTTTTTTTCGATGAACAACGACCATGGCTGACCACAACAGGACCATCAACGGCGAGACCGGGATCTTCGGAATTATCGGCAATCCCGTCTACCATTCACTGAGTCCGGAGATGCACAATGCCGCCTTTCATGCTCTCGGCCTGAACAACATCTATGTCCCCCTGCCGACGACCAACCTCAAGGACGCTATTGCCGGCATACGCGCCCTGGGCTTTCGCGGCGCCAGCGTCACCATTCCCTACAAGGAGGACATCCTGCCGCTGGTGGATCATGTCGATCCCGTGGCGGCCAAGATCGGGGCGGTGAATACCCTGGTGATAAAAAAACAAGCCGATGGCCGCCCCCCGGCTATCTCCGGCTATAACACGGACTGGATCGGCGCCAACCGGGCCCTGGCGGAAAAGTTGGAATTAAAGGGCAGCCGGGTCCTGATCATCGGTGCGGGCGGCGCCGCCCGCGCCATCGGCTTCGGCCTCAAGGAAGCCGGGGCCGAGGTGATGGTGACCAACCGGACGGCGGCCAAAGGAGAGCGCCTTGCCGACCGCCTGGATTGCCGGTTTTATCAAATGGAAGAGCTTGAACGGCTCAAGGCCGATGCCCTTGTCAACGCCACTTCGGTCGGCATGACGCCGGCGCCGGAGAACACCCCGGTGCGAAAAGAATTCCTGCGCAACTTTTCCACGGTCATGGATATCGTTTACGCGCCGGTGGCCACCCGCCTGCTGCAGGAGGCGGCTGCCGCCGGCTGCCGGGTGGTCGACGGCCTGGCAATGCTCTTGTACCAGGGTGCGGCCCAGTTTGAATTATGGACCGGCCGGCCGGCCCCGATCGGCGTAATGCGGGACATTTTAGCCAAACGTCTCAAAACAACAAAGTGATCACGATCCAAGGCGGGTGATGCCCACAACCCAAACCAACTTCCAGCGGATCTGTTTCCAGGCTGTCAGGGTAGGGCTAATAGCCTTCAGCCTAAACAACCTACTGATTCACACAAATAAAACATAATTCTTGTTTCTTATGACAGGAGTTCAGGAGTAAGATACTAATATGATACAAATTATTCCTGTCACCGGCATTGATGCGGCCATCGCCGTACCAGGCTCCAAAAGCCTGACCCAGCGGGCTCTCATCGCCACGGCCCTGGCAAAGGGGAGGTCGATCCTGACCGGTCCCCTGGCAAGCGAGGACACCGGCTATACTATCGCCGCCCTGCGGGCCATGGGCATTGACATTGACGACCGGGACGACGACAAATGGCAAATCCTCGGCAACGGCGGCCGCATCCGCGTACCGGCCGGGGACATTGACCTGGGCAACAACGGGACAGCGACCCGTTTCCTGACCTCGGTGGCCGCCCTCGGCCACGGCCGTTTTCACATCACCGGCGACCGGCGGATGTCCGAGCGGCCCATTGCCCCGCTCATGGAGGCCCTGCAGGGCTGGGGCGTACGGATTACCAGCGATGCGGGTAACGGCTGCCCGCCTCTCACCATTGAGGCCGACGGCCTGACCGGCGGCCGGACGGTCCTGCCCGCAGGCAAGTCCAGCCAATACCTCTCTTCCCTGCTCCTGGTTGCGCCCTATGCCGCGGAACCGGCGGAACTCGAGGTGCAGGGCGAGGTCCTGTCCCAGCCCTACGTGCTAATGACGATTGCGGTGATGGCCGATTTCGGCATCATGGTCGAGGCGGCCCCTTCCCTGGGCATTTTCCGCATTTCCCAGGGCGTCTATACCGGCCGGGAATACCACATCGAGGGCGATGCCTCGGGGGCCTCCTACTTCTGGGCCGCGGCCGCCGTCACCGGCGGCCGGGTGACCGTGACCAACGTGCCGGTCCCCTCAATGCAGGGCGATATCGGCCTGGTCCCCCTGCTGGCGCGGATGGGCTGCCAGATACACCAGGCCGGGACGGGGCTGACCGTGCAGGGCCCGGAACAGCTCAGGGGCATTGAAGCGGAGATGGGCAATATGCCGGACGTGGCGCCGACCCTGGCAGTGGTCGCCGCCTTTGCCGAAGGCCCGACGGTCATTAACAACATCGCCCACCTGCGGATAAAAGAGTGCGACCGGATCAGGGCCATGGTCACCGAACTGCGCAGGATGGGAGCGGAGGTGGAAGAAGAACCGGACCGGATGATCATTCACGGCCGGGCCGGCGGCAGCAACCTGCACGGTGCCGAGATCGAAACCTATCACGACCACCGCATCGCCATGTGTTTTGCCGTGGCCGGTCTTCGCGTCCCCGGGGTCAAAATAACCGGCGAGGAGTGCGTAGCCAAGTCCTTCCCGGATTTCTGGAAACGGTTCTCCCTGTTGCAGGGATAAAAAAAACCGGTTAACTGTCTTGTTCGCCGTCAGCTTATCGCGCCGCAAACACTTCTTTGGCGGCAAAAAAGACCATTCACGGCAGCATGAAAACCTGATTTGAATGAGGCGCCAATGAAAATATAATGGAATCATAGTTTGACGCTAATAATTGCCGGGTAAGGTAAGACATCATAAAATAAATCCTGTTTACACCAACCTGGAATTATGACGCGGCCACTGTCTGATATTCAACCAGCTTCGCAGGTAGCCCCAGCGGTTATTTCGCTTGTGGAAAAACGGGCGGAACGGTTCCGCAAAAATATGCTGGACGGAGCCGCGGCATTCGAGGCCGGCGATGTCACTGTGGGCGTGGAAAATGAATTCCAGGCGGCGGTCTCCGGAGCAAAAGAGAACGTTGACCTGCCGCTTGGCATAGAACATTCCAATTATTTCCAGAACCTGGTTAAGCGGGCGGAGCGCGGCGACATGCCGTTTACCTCGATTTCCGCACTCCGGAACTTTCTTGACGAGAACCCGGAACAGCTCTGGGAAAACAGCTGGGTTCGCTTTCCACGGCACTTACTCTCCCCCTATGCAGACACAACACTGTGTCACGATCTGCTGGCTGACAAGTCGTGCCCGCACGGTCCGAACCGATCAGACTGCGACAACTTTCTCTTTCAACATCACGGAGAACAGTGGCTGCGGGTCCCGGTCAGTTATCTGCTCAAGCTCTCCCTGGCCGACGGGATCAGCCATTCAGAGTTGAACTTCCCCCTGCTCTTCCAGATCGGCAGGCGATTGATGCGGCATTTTATCAGTGATAATACCTCGCCGGAAATCACCTCGTTTTCCCTTGCCGGCAACCGGGATGACGTCCTGCCCGGAGAACAGACGGCCCGTGAAACCTGCCGCCGTTTCTTTTTTACCCAGCTTCTTGTCTGTTATGCCAACCACCAGTTCATGCTGGAGGCCCACGGCCAGACCTGCCATCTCTATTTTGCCCCCAGCCCTCCGCTCAGGCAAAAGAAAATCAACGAGCTGGTCTCTGACTCCTTTTACCGCGAACTCTTCCTGAATCCCTGCCTGTCCGGCTGGGAAAGAGGCGAGGAAAAAAAACGCTACATGGCGCTTTGTCACCTGACCCTTTCCCGCAGCCAGCTCAATGGTATTGCCAAGCTCAAAGAGGCGGGCATCATTACCCGCAACCTGGTCATCCTGCCCAACACTTCCAATACCTGCCTGGCCAACAACGGCACCCACATTACCTTTGGCAGCAAGACCCTGACCCGGCTGTTCGCCGGTGACCGGGACGGTGATTGCCATTCCCATGAAAAATATTTCGGCGACCTGGTCATCAAGATTGCCGAGCATTTCCTGCCGCTTTTCGTAAACACGGTTTCGGCCGCGCCATACCGGTTGTCGTTCAGTGATTTTCACCCGGAAAAAGTCCTTGGTTTTCTGCCCCATGAACTGGATTATACTCACCTGCGCATGATCTGGCGGCGTTGGAAAAAAAAGGCCGATCTCCGGTTCTTCGGACACAATATTACTCCGCTCGGTCCGGAACGGCTGGATCGCGTTTTCAGCAGACTGTTTCGGCTGCGAGGGGATTATGTGCCCGATATCAGGCTGGTGGACTATCTTGTGGCCCTGCAGAGCGTGGAACAAAGTCCGGCGCTTGACGGCACGGTCGGCAACCAGGAACGGTTGCGATGCGACCTGGCGGCAATGGGTGTTTTTGACAGCCGGATGGCCATGTACCTGCCATACCGGATACGCGAGCTGCAGTCCATGGGATTTTCCGGCTTTGAAGGCCGTCACTATTCGCTTTTCCCCGATCAGCGTCACTACATGTCCCAGGCCGTCAACCTGCAGCTTATTGTCACAGCCCTGGCCTGGCACTGGGTGGCCTCCGGCAGAATACGTCATCATCACATCCCGGATGATCCGTCTACGGAAAGTGAACGGCGGCAGATATTTTTTGCTGCGGCGATCGGCCTGCCTACCTTTTTTGTCCGCGCCGACACCAGGAATATCCTGCTGAGAAGAATCCTGGCCGGCACCAAGGACCAGCGCCACAGCCGCAGATACAAGGGATACATCAGGGTCGGGGTCGAGGCCTGGAAACGGGCATGCCTTGCAGTTCTCCAGGCGGAACAGACGGACTTTTTCGCCACCGGCGCGGTGAGACAAACACTTGCCGACATGGAATCGCTGCTGGACATGCCGGAGCGCCAGGCAGCCAATGTGCTGACCAAGAGCATCTTGCAGGAAGCAGGACATTCAGGCACGGCCATGCAGCTTGATGCGGAAACCTTTAATCATGCCTCTGAAAACTACTACCGCACCACCCTCTGGACACAGCACATGCGGGAAGCCCTCGATGTCCTGGTCGCGGATGCCGGCGCCCTGAACAACCATCCCGACCAGCGTTTTGCCGCGATTCTCCACCGGCTGACAAAAGATATGCCGGCGGAAGATATGGCGGCACAGCTTGGCGGCAAAGTCATAGACGCCCGGGCAAGCAGCGAGGAAATTCGGCGGTTGATCCTGCTGTCCATGCTCACGATTGAACGTGAATACCAACTTTCCCTTGGAGAAAAGCCGTGAATCCGCACCAATACATTGAGCGCGACACCGGCAAGGTCATCACTGAAGAGCTGATCGGAGACCGCTCGGTCCGCCTGCTGTACAACCCTGTGCGTGAACACGCGCCCACCCTGTTCAAGGCCCTGACTTCCGCGCGAATGTCCAGCGTGCTTGGCTGGTTACATTTTGATTCCGGTCTTGAGCGGAAGCATAAAAAAGGGATGGCGCTCTTTGCCAAGATGGGGGTAAACTGGCATGAATGTCTGGACCCGCCGGACTCTTTTGACACGCCACGCAAAGTTTTTGAGCGCCAAATTCGTTACTGGCAGGTTCGCCCCATGGAAAACGACCCCCGGGCCGTGGTTTCTCCGGCCGATGCCCGGGTCCTGATCGGTTCGCTGGCGGCAACGCCGGAACTGTTTATCAAGGAAAAATTTTTCTCCGCCCTGGAACTGCTGGGCCGGGGTTGGGGCGACACCTTCCGCCACGGTGATTTTGCCGTCTTTCGCCTGACTCCGGACAAGTACCACTACAACCACCTGCCGGTCAGCGGCAAGGTCATTGATATCTACGAGCTTGACGGCGCCTACCACTCATGTAACCCGGCAGCACTGGTTACCGTAGCCTCGGTGCATGCGAAAAACAAACGGGTGGTCACCATCATTGATACGGATGTGGAAAACGGCACAGGGGCGGGATTAGTGGCCATGATCGAAGTGGTGGCCCTGATGATCGGTGATATTGTCCAGTGCTATTCCAGGGCCGTATACGAAGATCCGGTACCGGTTCGCCCCGGAATGTTTGTAAAAAAAGGGTGTCCGAAAAGTCTCTACCGGCCGGGCAGTTCCACGGATATTCTGCTTTTCCAGCCCGGTCGGCTGAAATTTTGTGATGATTTACAAAAAAACGTCTGCCGCCGTGATGTCCAGAGCAGGTTTTCATCACGCTTCTCGGTCCCCCTGGCGGAAACGGACATCAAGGTCCGTGCGACCATTGGCTGCGCCGAAAGCAGGGACGGCCGTCAGGCCGGGAGTGAGGAGAAATGAGTCACCGCCGGCACGACCGGATCCGGGAGGGAAAAAATGCCTGAACTTCTTTTTATCTTGTCCTGCTCCCTCGGCTTTGCCATTCTATTGGCGTGGGGCTTCCGCCATCTGCCGGGAGAACGGTGGCAGATGCTTGCGGTTATTCCGTCCCGCCGTTCAGACAGGGGCGGCTGGCATGGCACCAATCTTACATTTTACGGGTTCCTGGTGGCCTGTTCAACGACCGGCGGCGCCTTACTGACCCTTATCCTGCTCCGGAGCGTCTCCGTGAGTTTGTGGGGAGCGCTGTTGCTGTTACTGATCATCCTGGCCGTCGCCTTGCCGGCGGCCAAGATCATGGCCAGGGTGGTGGAGAAACAGCGCCATACCTTTACCATCGGCGGCGCTTTTTTCTGCGGCCTGTTGACGGCGCCCTGGGTGGTCCTGGCGGTTAACCGGTGGCTGCGGAATCAGGGAGAGCCGCAGATTGACATGATCGTGCTGCTGGCCGCGCTGGCCATCGGCTATACCCTTGGCGAGGGCTTGGGCAGGCTTGCCTGCGTGAGCTTTGGCTGCTGTTACGGCAAACCGGTAAAGGAGTGCCGCCGTCTGACCCGGCTGCTGTTCGGCCGCCTGTCGTTCGTGTTCACGGGACCGACTAAAAAAGCGGTCTATGAGGGGGCGCTGGCGGGAAAAAGGCTGGTGCCGGTACAGGCAATGACCTGCATTCTGTACACAGCCACCGCCATGATCTGCGCTTACCTGTTTCTGACCTCCCATTTCGTGGCAGCATTGCTGATCAGCCTGGTGGTCTCCCAGGTGTGGCGTTTTTTTTCCGAAACCATGCGGGCCGATTTCCGCGGCCTGGGCAGGGTGTCCGCGTACCAGAAAATGAGCCTTGCCGCCCTGCCGTATATTGCGCTTGTGGTCTTTCTGGCTCCACAACCCGTGCAGGCGCAGCCTTCGATCATGCAGGGTTTGACCATCTTCAGCCAACCTTTGCCGATGATCAGCCTGCAGCTTCTCTGGCTTATTATGTTCCTGGTTTTCGGCCGCAGCACCGTTACCGCCGCCACGGTTTCCTTTCACCTGGTGCGGGAACATTCCCCCTGAAGGGATCGAAAAAACTAACCAGTGCCCATCAAGAAACGGTCTTTTTGCCCGATCTCGGCGTTATGCTCAAAAAATAATCCTCGGAATATCCGGCCTGCGGTTATTTTTTTCGCAGCCTTGACCTCGAACAAAAATCCTCGTTTCTGGACGGACACTAACCATACCGACAGCAATTTTATGGCCTGGGAGTCTATAACCTGAATCCGTGAAAACGGCAGCGGCGGCTCCCCGGCCTACGGGGATGGCATGCTTGAGCAGCAGCAGCCGGGCCGACCGGGCTTTGCCACCAATGATGCCCACTTAAAGAGACAGCTTGTAATGAAGATAACAGTATTCAGTGATACCCATACCTTGCATAATCAGGTCAACATTCCCGAAGGAGATATTCTGATCTTCGCCGGTGATATGGATAACTGCCGGGGGGAGCAGGATGTGGCCGACTTCAACAACTTCCTTGCAGCCCAGCCGTACCGGCACAAAGTCGTGATCGGCGGCAACCATGACCATCAGCTTGCCGAGGATCCGGTCACCGCAAAGTCGCTCCTGCCGGCGGCAGTCTATCTGCAGGACGAACTTATTGTGATCGCCGGAATAACCATCTACGGGGCTCCCTGGCAGCCGATATTCAACGACCGTGCCTGTGATGCGTTTGCCTTGCCGCGGGGCAAAGCGCTGAAAGAAAAATGGGCGATGATCCCGGACGGTATCGACATCCTCGTCACCCATTCTCCGCCGGCCGGGGTTATGGACCTGGACGGCCCGGTCAGCCATGGTTGTTCGGACCTCACGACCGCGGTTAATGCCACTAAACCCAAGTACCATGTTTTCGGGCACATACACAATAACCACGGGATGATAACAAACGGCGGGACAACCTACATCAACTGCAATGTTAAAGGCAGAAACGGCGAAATCCGGCCGGCGCTTTCATTTGAATATGACCCGGTAACCGGCCGGCAACAGAATTTTGATTCGTTTCGCATGACCATCCCGGTTCTACAGAACAGGTAATTTTCCAAACGATTGTGATTTTGCAACCGCGGTGGAGGCCATTCCGGCCGGAGGACTCCTCCGGCCGGAACGGTCTGGTTCCATCTTGGTTACCAGGGCGGGCGTGCTAAAAAAGATAGTTCATTTCGAAGCGGGCTTCGTAATATGAGGGGTCGGTGCCGTTGGACCTGTTGTCGGCATTGATCCGGGAAAAACGAACTTTGACTTCAAGACCAGGCACGGCGGCAATACGTTCCCACATGTCGAGGTGGTAGGCCTGCCGGTCGGTTTTACTGATACCGCCCAGCAGCTCTTTGGTCTCGTCGTAATCCATGACCGTATAGTCGACGGCCGTCCTGAAGCCAGGGACAAGACCGGCCTTGCCGAAATCATAGGCGGCCGCAACCATCCATGATTTGGTGTTGGCATCCCAGTTGTACTGGCCCATGGAGCGGGTATAACCGCTGGTGGGGAAACCCCGCCAGGGGGCGATCAGGTCCGCATCGTCGGCCACTGCGGTGTAGCCGACCCGCAGTTTGCCGTTGCCTTTTTTGATGACCAGCCGGCCGCCGACAAGACTGCCGTCCACGCTGCCTGCATCCTTGTAACCCTTGGTCGACCCGGTCAAACCGGCCAGGCTGCCGTTCAGGGCGGCCCCGCCGATCTTGCCGGCCCCGTCATCCAACTGGTCCATATAACGCAGGCCGGGAGTGACACTCCAGCCGCCGGCCAGGTGAATGGTATAGTTGGCTTCAACCATGCCTGACCAGAACAGGTCGGGTACGGAAGTCAACCAGGCATCAACCTTGAGGTTTTTGATCGACTTATTGGACAGCCCGACGACAATGAGCTTGGTATCGTCGATACCGTGGGCCTCCAGCCTCGCTTTGGTCAACCCCTTGTTAACTGCCGAGTCATCGTTTTCGTTCCAGCCGTCATAGGCGATCACATCATGAAACCCGGTGTGATCCCTGAGTTTCTGGCGGTTGAAATAGGCAGCCGTGAACATGGTACCCGGCAGGTCCCGGACGACAACGCTCACGCCCTGAAAGGTATTGGGGATCATCTTGGTATCGTTTGACTTGGTCAGGAAGCTCTCATAAATCTGCCGCCCGACCTTGAAATCGGTTTTGCCGATGTTGTATTGCAGGTAGGCCTGGGCCAGCGAGGTCATCCCCCAGTCGCCGTCGTAGGCGCCGTTATCCTTGATCCGGTGCCGGTCGAAGGTGTCCTTGCCGGACTTGGCATACTTGACATCGATCTTGTCCATGTTGAGATCATTGAAGGGGTTCTGGCTGGTATACAGCCCGACTGTGGCGCTGAATCCCTTGAACGGCGCGGTCTTGTAAATGAGGCTGCCGCCGATGCCGTTAGCATAGTTGTTTTTCTGCTTGCCGGTCACCTCGTCGTCCCAGTGGTAGGTAAAAAAATTCGCCCGCAACCGGCCGTAGACCATGCCCTTGGGGAAGGCCTCAACCAGACTGTCAACCGGCTGCGGGAGGATATTGTATACCTCCGTCATGTTGTTCTTCAAGGTCCTCTTTTGCTGTTGCGCATAGGCGGTCGACGCCAGGCCGGCAGCAGCCACAAGCGATACCGACACACCAAGTGCAATAATTCGTTTTTTCTTCATCTCCTCTCCTCCTTACTCTCTTACTCTTTCACGTGAACACCGGATTCGGAGCCCGTTCCAAAAAATAAGTCCGTGCCCATCCGGCAACTGATTTTAATGTCCTGAATCCGCCTCCGGGTCTCCCTTTCCCGGCTCAGATTTCCTGCAGGGCCACGAGTTTCAAGGCATGGGTGGTGCAACGGGTCACGCAGGCAGGCTTGAGCCCGGCGTCGATCCGGTCCATGCAGTAATCACACTTCACCACCTTGCCGGTATCCGGATTCGGCTGGGGAACCCCCCAGGGACAGGCCCCGACGCAGGCCATGCAGCCGACGCAGACCTCCTGATCCACGAAGACGATACCGTCGGCGCGCTTCTGCATGGCCCCGGTGGGGCAGACCGGCACGCAGTAGGGATCTTCGCAGTGGTAGCAGGAGCGAAAGCGGAATTCGGTCTTGGGCACCCCCCGCACCGCCTTCAGCGGTTCATGACTGATCTCGCAGAGAATCGGCCCCACGGGCAGCCGTTTATTGGTTTTGCAATGCACCTCGCAGGCATGGCAGCCGATGCAGCGCTTGGAGTTGAGGTAGAG
>VAPG01015049.1_pt1 | contig 10611 bp, 9 predicted proteins | sample 3393851 | NCBI WGS metagenome assembly VAPG01 (sample SAMN08290438, study PRJNA428436) | hydrothermal vent metagenome | isolation source: Deep-sea hydrothermal vent chimney | place: Atlantic Ocean: South-mid Altantic Ridge | depth 2194 m m
TAACCAGGGCAGGCCTAACTGATAGATAAAGGTTTCTGTATTGCCATTGAGCAGGGTATGCAGCCCCAGAAAAACACCGAAAAACCCACCCAGACCAAGCAGCGGAAACACCAGGCGGCGCATGGCAGACGGGTTGGTATCGGCAATCAGTGCGAGCAGTGCTGAGGTAACCGGCAACAATAAGACGGCTAATAGTAAAGAGGCACTGGACATATAAAAATAGTATCAGAAATTTGTATTGTTTTAAAATTATTCATTAATATTTACATCCTAACAGGATGGATGAGAGGGATACCTGTCGTTCAAGACCTGGAGGTATTTACAGCATATTATTATGTCATTATTTCCACTAAAACCAGCTTTTGCTATCGGTCTAATGTATGGGGCCGACCTGATAATCCAGAAACACACCGACAAATAATACCAGACCAACCCAGTTATTATTTAGAAAAGCCCTGAAACAAAGTGCCGGATCGCGGTCTTTAATTAAATATTGCTGATACAGGGAAAATACGCTGGCGGCACAAACACCGAGATAATAAAAGCCCGTCAGGTTTGCGCGGTGTCCAATCAGAAGCAGGTCCAGAATCAGTAATAGCTGAATAATACCGATTATTAATTTATCCTGATTGCCAAATAAAATAGCAGTTGATTTAACACCGATTTTTATATCATCATCGTAATCTACCATCGCGTACATGGTGTCATACACGGTAGCCCATAATACGGTAGCAAGAAAAATTAGCCAGGTAAGCATGGTTACTTCATTGGCCTGCGCGGTGTATGCCATGGGCACTGCCCAGCCGAAGGCCGCACCAAGATGAATCTGTGGCAGGTAGTGGTAGCGTTTCATAAACGGGTAGCTCACCGCCAGTAAAATACCGCCCAGAGACATCCAGATGGTAAGTGTATTCATAAAAAGAACCAGAATAAATGACAGCAGGCTGAGTACGGCAAAAACGATTAAGGTTTCTTTTTCTGTTATCTGACCGGAAGTAAGCGGACGCTGCTGGGTGCGTTTTACTTTTCTGTCAATATGGCGGTCAGGGGAATCATTAATCGCACAACCGGCTGAGCGCATTAAAATGACACCGGCTATAAATACGATTAAAACGGATGTATCGGGCCAGCCTTTTGCGGCGATCCACAATGCAATCAGGGTAGGCCATAATAATAATAAAACACCAATGGGTTTATCCAGCCGTACAAGTCGTACATACAGGCCAAACTTTCTGTACACGGTAGACTGCTTAAATGTATTTACCGATAAAAGCAGTGAGTGATGACACCGTTTGCTACCCTGTTCAATTTTATCCAGTAGCGGGTGGGCAGCGAGATAGTCAATTAGTTTGTTCAGACTGACGTGAATAATAGAGAATATTTTTTTAAGTGAACAGAAAAATGAACGTATTACTGTAATAATACGTGACAGTGAAAGAAAAGCGCTGGCTTTTGATAAGGACATAATGCTATTTTACCTTAAACAACAATGATGGTAGAGACTTCTGCGTCTGTAATGAAACAGGAACCGGAAAAACAAGCTGATATCGTTTCTCAGAAAAGCCTGGATGCAGTCCGGGCTGAAACAATAGTGCGTGACAATATTGGCTGGATGCTGAGCGTTGCCAGACGACTGTTGAATGATCATGCGTTGGCTGAAGATGCTGTTCAGGATGCATTCATGGCTGCATTTCGTGGCATTGACCGCTTTGAACAACGCGCCAGCCTGAAGACCTGGTTACATCGTATTACTGTTAATGCTGCATTGATGAAATTACGGCAGTTAAAACGGCGGGCGGAGCAGCCTATTGATGAATACCTGCCTGAGTTTGATCGCCATGATTGTCGTATTGAACTGCCATGGGAGCATATGGCAAGTATTGAAGAGATACTTGGCAGTGAGCAGCGCCGTGAACAGATTCATACCCTGATTAACAAATTACCCGATACCTATCGTATCGTTTTACTGCTTCGTGACATCGAAGGTTATAGTACCGTAGAGGTGGCCAGCTTGCTTGATATATCGGAAAGTAATGTAAAAGTACGCCTGCACCGTGCACGGGCAGCACTAAAAACACTGATTGAGCCAATATTACGCAATGAGGTTGACGATGAGCCGTTATAGTAAAAACAGGCTGTGGCGATGGCTAAAGGGATTCATCATGAAATATATGCCTCGCATGATAACCTGCAAAGAGTTTGAAAGCTTTATACTCGATTATACGGATGGTGGGCTTTCTGCACGTCAGCGTTCACAGTTTGAATTGCATATACGGTTATGTCGTGAGTGCCGGCAGTATTTACAGGCCTATCAACGGTCAGTGGAAGTCGGGCGTAGTGTCTTTTTATCATCCGACACGACGGTTCCGGATGAAGTACCCGATGACCTGGTTAAGGCCATACTCAAGGCTCGGAAACTGTCATAGTATTATTCGTTTTATGTTTCGTGCAAAGGTCTCTACATGGTCTTATTACTGAAACAGGTATCCCTCTCATCCATCCTGTTAGTATTCCATTCTTTTTTCTGTCCTGGTTAATTACCGTTCTCCTTAGTAACTTGCCAGGCAACTGTAACCAAATTGCCAGTGCGGTCATCTAAGAAGTAACGCAGCAGTCAATCGGGTTTCTAAACCCCTGTCAGAACTGCTAAAGCGTTATTTTTTAACAACGGGTTCATCAAAAATGAACTCTTAGATAACTGGAGTAAAGTTATGAATATCAAAGCAGGTTTATTATCAGGTTTTATTGCCACCATCGTATTATCAGTGCTGATGGTAATGAAAGCCAAAATGGGCGTAATGCCGGATCTTAATGCAATAAAAATGCTTGCAGGCATGATGCATGGGCCGATGCTTATGGGATGGGTTGCACACTTTATGATTGGTACGGTGGTATGGGGTCTGCTGTTTGCTGCACTGGTTAATAAATTGCCTGGTGGCGTAATGAGCAGTGCGATAATTTTCTCAATTGGTGCATGGTTACTGATGATGATAGGCCCGATGCCAATGGCAGGGGCCGGGCTGTTTGGGGTAAATATTGGTATGATGGCACCGGTTGCAACACTAATGTTGCACCTTATCTGGGGAGTTGTTCTGGGTTTTAGCTATCAACGGCTAAGTCAAAATCAACAACTGAGTCAGAGCGCCGCTTGATAAAACTTCCTGACCTGAAAGCCTTTCAGGTCAGGGATTCCCTGATATTTCCCAATAATAACTTTGAGCCTGAACGGCTTTCAGTTACTATTAGGCGATGAAAAATATACGCCAGTTTGAAGCTTTTACCCCTGATATTCATCAGAGTGTTTTTATTGATGAAGCTGCTGTGGTGACGGGAGATGTCGTGATTGGAGCGGATAGTTCCATCTGGCCGCAGGTTTCTATTCGTGGCGACATCCATTCTATTCGCATTGGCAAACAGACGAATATCCAGGATGGCTGTGTGCTTCATGTCACGCATGACAGTGTGTATGCGCCGGGTGGCCATGCTCTGAGTGTGGGCGATGAGGTAACAGTGGGGCATAATGTGGTACTACATGCCTGTAGCATAGAAAACCTGTGCCTGATTGGCATGGGATCCGTGGTGCTCGACGGCGCGGTGGTTCGTGCTGGGGCGATGGTCGGTGCGGGCAGTCTGGTGCCACCGAATAAAACACTCGAAGGTGACTATATGTGGCTGGGCAGTCCGGTAAAACGAGTGCGTGAGCTGACGCAACAGGAAAAAGAATTTCTGCATTATTCTGCACAGCATTATGTCGAGTTAAAAAATCGCCATAAAAAACCATTATAAAAAGTCGCCATAAAAAATTACTTTGCTCCGACAGGGTAAAGCGAACAGCATTGATGCATTTGCGGATGAGTTGATCTCCCTGCTTTACCTTTGGTCGCCAGTCAAACATTTTCTTTTTTGCCTGTACTATACTCTAGCGTATACTCCAGTCATCTATTTGGAATTAGTCCAGATGCAAGCACAAAAAGAAAATAACGATAATATTATTGCGCTAAATCGTAGCCTACAGGATAAAGAAGCTGAGATTGAGTTGCTGCAACAGACTTTTACTGAAATCGGTAGTGAACTGAATCTGGACAGAGTATTTGAAATTGTGGCACAACGCGCGCGTAAAATTATCGCTGCTGAAACGTTGCTTATTCCATTGCTGGATAATAATTGCGAAACTTATACGTACCGTTGTGGCGCAGGAAAAAATACCGAGGAAATCATCGGTGAGTCTCTGCCACTGGATTTCGGTATTTGTGGCTGGGTCTGGCGCCATAAGAAGCCCTGGTGGAAGGGTGTACTGGACGACCTGAGTGAGCATGAAAAAAACCACTGGGAAGCTCAGGCCGGTAGCATGATTATGGTGCCACTTCAGGGCAAGCGTCATTTTCTGGGCGGGATTGCCGGTATAAATAAAATTGGCGGGGGTGAATTTAACAGGAAAGATTTAAACCTGTTACAGCTTTTTGCCAGCATTGTATCCATTGCCATTGAGAATGCGATGGCTGTCAAAAGTATGGAAACCAGCCATGCTCTGAATGAAGAATACCGGTTACGGCTGGAAGTATTAAACCGGCAATTGCTGGAGAGCAGTAAAGAGCTTGAGTTTCTCTCATTATATGATTCGGTGACCGGACTGCCGAATCGGTCCCTGTTTCACGATCGCCTGTCGCAGAATATTACCCATGCAGCCACCATCTGTAAGAAAATATCACTGCTGTTAATTGATCTTGACAGTTTTAAGGAAATTAATGATGCGCTGGGGCATGATCGTGGCGATTTATTATTAAAAAAGATTGCAAAACGCTTGCAACAGTCAATAAATACGGGTGAAACACTGGCACGATTAGGTGGCGATGAGTTTGTCGTTATTCTGCCTGAGCACGATTCAGCCGCCGCCATGAAACGGGCACAGCAATTAACCCGGTTGCTGAAAGAACATTTCACTATTGATAACAATAATATTGTTGTCAGTGCCAGTATTGGTATTTCTGTTTTTCCCGAACATGGAGTAACCATCAGTAATCTGTTGAGTCATGCGGATTTTGCCATGTATCAGGCAAAAGGTAGTAATGATGCAGTCAGTGTTTATATGCTTAAACATGACCATTATGCAAAAGGTCGTCTTGCTATGGTTTCTGACGTATGTGATGCGCTGGAAGCGCAGCAGTTTGAACTTTATTATCAGCCTAAATATTCTCTGCGCGACGACAGTATTGTTTCGGCAGAAGCGCTGGGGCGTTGGCATCATGCGGATCAGGGAACAATTTCACCAGCAATTTTTGTTGATCTGATGGAGCATAGCAGTTTAATTAATGATTATACTTACTGGGCGGTGGAAACTGCACTACAACAGGCAAAGATATGGAAACAATTATATAAGCCATTGAGAATAGCGGTTAATATTTCCCCTAAAACATTGATGCATTCGAAGTTTTTGCAGCGTATTCATAAAATTATCCGGACAAAAGAAGAAGGTGAATTGATCTGCTTTGAAATTACAGAAAGCCTGTTTCTGTCAGAATTCGGTAGCCTGTCCTCTATTCTGGATAAAATCTGCGCAATGGGTATTACCCTGTCGATTGATGATTACGGTACAGGATATTCCTCATTAAGTCGTCTGCGGCGTATGCCGGTGAGTGAGCTGAAGATTGATCAGTCTTTTATCAAGGGGATGGTTGAAAATAAAGATGACGAAGTGATTGTTCATTCGACGATTGAGCTGGCACATAATCTCGGTCTGCATGTTGTTGCGGAAGGGGTGGAAACCAGGCAGGCCTATGATCTGTTGGTAAAAATGGGCTGCGACAGTATTCAGGGGTTTTTAATGGAAGAACCGGTTAGTGCAAAGCAGTTTAATCAACTTCTTGAAAAGCAAATTCCTGGAAAACAAATTCCCGGAAAATAGACGGGTAAATAATTTTTTATCCTGTGCACTGAATGTGACCGGTATTCTTCACCCGGCTGTTCCTCGTTTATCCCATGCGTAAAATAAAACTGATAAAAATGGAAACAGGATGGAAAGCGCAGTTTTACGCGATGGCTTGTCCCTGTGAAGTATTAATGGAGACAGAAGATCAATGTCTGGCACGGAAACTGGGTAAAAATATTGCGCAGGAAGCCTGGCGTATTGAAGACAAATTCAGTCGTTATCGTCAGGATAATATTGTTTATAAAATTAATCATGCTGCCGGACAACCACTTGCTCTTGATAAGGAAACAACAGCATTAATCGGTTTTGCGGATGAGTTATATAATCTGAGTGAGGAAATGTTTGATATCACCTCGGGTATATTACGTCAGGTATGGACTTTTGATGGCAGTAATCATATTCCCTCACAGAAAACGATAAAACCTCTGCTTAAACACATTGGCTGGCATAAAGTGAAATGGAAGCCACCGGTATTAATTTTAATGGAAGGCATGGAAATAGACCTGGGTGGACTTGCTAAGGAATATGCCGTTGACTGCTGTGTACAGATAGCAAGAACGCTATGCAGCGAAAGTGTACTGGTAAATCTTGGTGGTGATCTCGCTGTTACCTGGGCAAGAAAAAATCATGCCTGTTGGTCGGTCGGTCGTTTGATAACCGGGTGTGATGAAGCGGTTGCGATGTTTAAGCTGTATACGGGTGCCATTGCTACCAGTGGTGATGCACATCGTTATCTGTTAAAAGACGGCGTGCGTTTAAGTCATGTACTGAATCCGAAAACGGGCTGGCCGGTGGAAAATCCACCGCATACGGTAAGTGTGGCGGCACCAACCTGTCTTGAGGCAGGTATGATGTCCACGCTGGCCCTGTTGCAGGGTGGTAAGGCAGATGCCTTTTTAAAGTTACAGGAAGTGGAATACTGGATTAACTAGGAGCCTGTCTGAGAATAAGTGTCGTTGCGAGGGGAAGTGGATTTGAGGCATATTTTTCGCTATTTTGAGGCGAATAGCACGGCTGTTTAACGAAAAATAGCGGGAAATATGACCAAATTTCACTTTTCCGCAGTAGGCACCCTGTTCTCGGACAGGTTCCCAGGGCTTGTCCCGGTAGTATTGCAGGCAGGCTTCAGGGGGGTTTGAATCGCTTAGGGTTTATTGGCTGTAAAATCTTATCCATGAATAAGTGATTCTCGAATAATTTTAATTACTGGTGCTGTTTGTGGTCGCACATTGCGCCAGATAAAAAATGATTCAGCTGCCTGTTCAACCAGCATACCGAGTCCATCAAAAACATCGGTAGCGCCATGTTGCGCAGACCATTGCATAAAAGGAGTTGGTTTTGCGCTGTACATCATGTCATAACTACAGGCAACCGGATTAAACAGGGTGTCGGGTAGCGATGGTAGTTCGCCATGCAGGCTGGCAGACGTGCCGTTAATCACGACATCAAAAGATAGATTATCCAGTTCACTTAGGTCACAACCACGGATTCCGTCCGGGGCTGTATGGTTCATGCGGCTAAAATCATTTGCCAGAGTGATCGCTTTATGTCGGGTGCGGTTAGCGATGAGAAGGGAGTGGGGCTGTTGTTCCAGGATGGCTTCGAGTACACCACGCACCGCACCACCGGCACCAATAATAAGAACGGTTTTTTCTTTAAGCACAATCCGGTGGTTCTGGACGAGGTCACGTACCAGACCGATGCCATCGGTAGTGTCTCCGGATACGGAGCCATCAGCCTGTAACGACAGGGTATTAACTGCGCCTGCCAGGCTGGCACGTTTACTGTGTGTGTCGGCGAATTTCCAGGCATCGCGTTTAAAGGGCACGGTGACATTCATGCCTTTACCCTGATTAGCGAAGAAGACCCGAGCCGTTCGGTCAAACTCGCCGATATCGACATATTGCGTCGTATAATCTATGGGCTGCTTCGTCTGCCGGGCAAACAGGTGATGAATCTGGGGGGATTTGCTGTGCGCAACAGGATTGCCGAACACCGCATAACGGTCAATATCTGTATTCATAATAGTGGTGGCGATACCGGGGTCGGATTAACGATTCTTGGTTAGCAATTTTCAGTTAGCGATTCTTAGTCAGCCATGTTGCTACTGTTTTGGCATAGTAGGTAAGAATACCATCTGCACCAGCACGTTTGATTGATAACAGACTTTCCAGAACGGTGGCTTTTTCATCCAGCCAGCCATTTTGTGCGGCAGCTTTTAACATAGCGTATTCCCCGCTAACCTGATAGACGTAAGTAGGCACGGCAAAATTATCTTTTACCCGGCGCACAATGTCCAGATAGGGCAGGCCGGGTTTAACCATAAACATATCGGCACCTTCTTCAATATCCAGCGCCACTTCACGCAGGGCTTCGTCTGAATTTGCCGGGTCCATCTGATAGCTACATTTATTACCACCGGCAAGGTTTGCCGCTGAACCGACTGCGTCACGAAACGGGCCATAAAAGCTGGAGGCATATTTAGCCGAATAGGCCAGAATCCGGGTATAAATATAATTTTCAGCTTCCAGCGCGGTGCGAATAGCGCCGATACGTCCATCCATCATATCGGATGGTGCGACAATATCAGCACCAGCCTGGGCATGGGACAGTGCCTGTTTTACCAGTACTTCAACGGTTTCATCATTTAAGACATAACCACTACTGTCAGTCAGCCCGTCCTGACCGTGACTGGTAAATGGATCAAGGGCAACATCGGTTATAACACCTAATTCGGGAAAAGCCTGTTTGAGCTGGCGGACGGCGTTCTGGGCAAGGCCGTCGGGGTTATAGGCTTCACGGGCATCCGCCGATTTTTTATCCGTTGAAACCACCGGAAACAGTGCAATCGCCGGAATACCCAGTGTCAGGCATTCCTGTGCTTCAAGCAGGAGCTGGTCAATACTGACACGTTCAACCCCCGGCATGGAGTCGACGGCTTCGCGCCGGTTCTTGCCTTCAAGGACAAACATTGGATAAATCAGGTCATTAACCTGTACTGTATTTTCACGCATTAAACGACGGGAAAAATCATCACGCCGCATTCGCCGCATTCGGGTTGCTGAATATTTACCGCTTATTGCCACTTCTCTGATGCTCCGCAATATTGAGTTCTGGTGTATTGTATCAGGGCGGTCAGGCCGTAGCATTATTTTGTCAAAAATATTTACAGAAGAGAAAAAATACAGACACTAACAAAGTTGATTTTTATGACTTTTAGATAAGGTGGCAAGACTGGAAATACTGGTAAAGTGTCATTTTATTGCCTATAGTAATAAGGGCACCTCTGAGGTGCTCATAAGTGAAAATGCAAAAAAATCGGGCGAAAACGGGTAGACAACGGTTTTGCCACAAAAAAATCGAATATATATTCGAAATCCTGATTATTCTAAAGATGCCCCGAGTTAAGCAAGGCGTTTTTTAAGGAATTTCTGCATTTATCCTCCTTGTGTAGCAGATTCGGGATTTCCATAACGAGACTAAATCTTATGTCTGATGGCACATCTAAACAACGTATCCTTATTGTAGAAGAATCAGCCACGCTACGTTATATGCTTGGCAAGATAATTCAAAAACAGGGTTATGAGTTGTTCAGTGTAGATGGCTTCTCATCGGCTATTGAGACATTAAGTGGGGCTACTCATTATTTTCATGGTGTGCTGGTTGGTTGGCCAAATTATGAACACTTTGAGTTTTCTAAGGAATTACTGGTTTTTCTCGACCGTGAGCCATACAGTGAGGTACCAGTGATTTTGTTATCCAATGATGCAGAACTTGATCTGCTGAACTGGATGAGTACACGAAAATCAACAGCTCTGATTCCCTGGGAAAGTTATCAGGAGGTCGCAGCATCGCTACAGTCCATGTTGGCACCTCCGGTTAAACCGGTTATTGAAAAACCCCGCTCATTACAGCAGGGTAAACCGATAAAGGTTCTATTTGTAGATGATTCAAATAGTATTCGTGTTTACTATCAACGTTTACTGGAACGCAACCATTACGAGGTATTCACCGCATGTTCTGTGTCTGAAGCCTATGATATTGCCACTACCGAGCAGGTTGATATTGCAATTACTGATTATTTTATGCCCGATGAGAATGGTTATGTTCTATGTCAGCGCCTGCGTGATAATCCGGCTACCTCGGGTATACGCACAGCGGTGATAACCGGTACCTATCTTGATGCAGTCATTACTGACTGTCTACAGGCCGGTGCGATTGAGTGTATGTTCAAAAACGAAGCAGAGGAGCTGTTTATTGCTCGTATTGCAGCTATTCGTCGTTTTATTGAGATACAGCGTTCTATCGAAAAACAGCGTGAAAACCTGTCCGCGATACTTGAATCAGTAGGTGAAGGCGTTTTTGGCGTTGATAAGCAGGGCTGTCTCACCTTTATGAATTCTGCTGCTTTAACAGCACTTGGTCTGGATGAGGTGAAAACGGTGCTGGGTAAACAGGCCGCAGAAGTCTTTCATATCAGTGAGCAGGAAACACGAACTAATGATTTATTAAAAGAAGCTTATTTATCCGGCGAAAAACTGAAAAGCTGGGAAACTACTTTCAGGCATAGTAATGGTAAACACATCACCGTTGACTGTACGTTATTTCCGCTGGTGCTTGATAATAAGCTGGAAGGTTCTGTGGTTGCCTTCAGGGATATTTCCGATCGGAAAATGCTGGAGGAA
>VAPG01029738.1_pt1 | contig 10578 bp, 7 predicted proteins | sample 3393851 | NCBI WGS metagenome assembly VAPG01 (sample SAMN08290438, study PRJNA428436) | hydrothermal vent metagenome | isolation source: Deep-sea hydrothermal vent chimney | place: Atlantic Ocean: South-mid Altantic Ridge | depth 2194 m m
CCCGGCAGCAGTTAACGCCAACCATTACGCTCGCTAAATTCCAGGAAGAAACCGCCGCCTCACACGTAAGTAAAAACAACACGCCATATTCCGGAAAAATCCTGACCCCGGCCCAGGCCATAGCTGATGACAATGATATCAGTGATTATATTCTGGGTCCGGGAGACCTCATTACCGTCAAGGTATTCGAAACATCTGATTTGAATACCGAAACGAGAATCAGTTCACGCGGCGACATCACCATGCCCTTACTGGGGAATATCCATATACAAGACCTGACGGCGCGCGAGGCCGAACAGAAAATCGAACAGGCCCTGACTAAAAATTACATGCGGGTGGCCCATGTCACCCTTTTCGTCAAAGAACGAATGGATCAGAATGTGACGGTTGTCGGAGCGGTCAAGCACCCGGGCACCTTTGAAATGCCAGCGAGGAAAAGACTCATGGCCTGCATCGCCATGGCCGGAGGCCTGGCCGATTCAGCCGGAGACACCTGCTATATTACCAGAAAAAATCATCGAACTCACACCAGCAAGGTCTTCCTGGTGGACTTGAACCAGCTCATCAATAACGGCCAGGTGAGCATGGACATCCTCATTCACCGCAGTGATATCATTTTTGTTCCGCAAAGCAACATGGTCCAGGTTGAAGGTGCGGTAAATAAGCCCGGCGCCTATAAAATCGACGGCGAGATGACTATAGACAGCGCCCTCGCCGCGGCCGGCGGGCTCGCCATGTATGCCGATGCGAATGACATCAAACTGATCAGAAAAAAGAAAAACGGCACGCGCGAGATCCTACGGCTCAGCATGAAAGATATTGTTGCCATGAAAAAAAATCAGAATACAAGTATCAAAAACGGCCCGTGGCACAACCTGTTGTTGCAAAACGGCGATGTTATCTTTGCCGAGGCCAGCGGTTTAAGAACATTCTACAGCGGGGTCGGTTTCCGCCTTGGCTTTCTGGGAACAGGCATAAGTTACAAGGCTCCGCGATATTAAACAAGCAACCGTCTGCCGTCACTTCATCCGTGCGTTTGAAACAACCTGTTTTACTGACATTTTTTTTTGTCTTGGCGACCATTCCCCTCATCTTTGGCGCCAGGCATCCCCTGGTCCACGGCTTGTATTCCTTCTGCCTGCTCATGGCCGGCGGCATCTGGCTGGTGCTGAATTTTGCGGAAAATAAAAAAAGACTCTTTTCCTTCAACAGTCTGGCGCCTCTCGCCATCATTCTTTTCATCGTGGTCTCGGCCCTGCCCCTGCCCCTTTTTCTGGTCCGGCTCCTCTCCCCGGTCCGGGCCGAAAATCTGGCCGCTGCCGCCCGGATCGCAAAACTCCAGGACCTGGTCACCTCGCTCAGTTACTATTCCCCCGGCTCCATGTTTTACGCCATATACGGCCTGGGCCTGTTTTTCTTTTTTCTGGCCTTTTCCAGTTTTTTACGTTCCAGCGCAAATCAGCGGACAACCCTCTGGATCATAACCCTTGTCGGCGTTTTTGAGGCGATCTACGGCCTGTTGCAGGCCATGAATCCCACCCTGGGTGTACTCTGGCTGCCAAGCGATATCTCATCCATGGGCTGTGCCAGGGGGACGATTATCTACCGTAATCAGTATGCAGCGTTTCTGAATCTGTGCTGGCCCATGGCTCTGGTTCTCGGCATATCACTTTATAAACCGATTCTGACCAAACTTGAATTCCTCCGCAAACAAAAAAAAAGACTCTCGATTGCGGACCGGATTGAGTTTCTGTTTCACAAGGCAACCATTCCATTCTGGAGCGGTGCATTCATGATCCTGGCCCTGATCTTTTCGAGATCCCGGGGCGGCATCGTGGTTATGCTCATTATCGTCGGTCTCTTGATCTTCCTGCTGCCTTTTTCCAGACGAAGCAAAATTTTGTCAGTTGTTTTATTATCACTGTTTATTTTCGTCTATGGCGGCATGATAGGATTCCAGGTTGTCACCAACCGATTTATGTTTTTTTATAACAGTGCTCTTTTCAGGTTCCATCTCTGGTTTGTAAGCCTTGCCATGTTGAAGGATCACCTCGTAACCGGCATCGGCATGGGCAGTTATCAATTTTTATCGCCACTCTACCTGAAAGGAGTGCCTGACCGCCTCTGGTTTGACCATGCCCATAACGAGTATGTCGAAATGGCCATCGAACTGGGCCTGCCGGCCATGCTTCTTTTTATGGTCTGGCTTGTTCGGGGCATGATCGGTTACTGGCGGCAGATCATGCAAAGCAGAAAAACTGCGGCTGAGGGTCGATCGGGACAAATTGTGGCCATCGGCGCCTTCTGCGGCATCAGCGGCTTCCTGCTCCATGCCACTGTTGACTTTGTCTGGCGGCTGCCGGCCAACGTCGTCTACGCCGTTGCACTCCTCGCGCTTCTCAGTGCCGCCGCGAAACAAAAAAAATCCTGTAAAGACGAAAATGAAAATTATGGGCGGCTTGATTGATATACACAGTCATATCCTGCCCGGCTTTGATGATGGTCCGGAGGATATTGAGCAAAGCATCAAGGCAGCGCGTCGCTATAAAGATATCGGGGTGAATTGCGTTGTCGCCACCCCGCACCGGATCGGCGGCACCCGCTGGTCTCCGTCTCCGGCAACGGTCATTGCGGCGGCGGAAAAAACAACAGCGGCGCTCAATGACGCCGGCGTAGCTTTACAGATCCTGCCCGGCATGGAAATAGCCTGCCCGGAGAATGTAGACGAGGATTTTCTGTCAACGCAATGTCTCTCCCTGGGCGGCAGCGGCTATTTTCTTATAGAATTTCCGTTCACCTCTGCTATAACAGATCTTATCCGGAAGGTTATGGACCGGGCGCAGGGTAATAAAAAAACAGGAATCATCGCCGCCCACCCGGAACGATGCGCCCTCTTTCAGGAGGACAATGGCGCCACCCTGCAGCAGGCGGTTGCCGGGGGCATGCTGGCCCAGGTGAACATCGACAGCCTTTTCGGCGGCTTCGGAGCAAAAGCGGCAGCAACGGCATTCGACTTTCTGCGCCTGGGCCTGGTCCACTTTCTGGCAACGGATTCCCATGCCCGCGGCAACCGCATGCCGCCTGCCCCCAAAAAGTGGCAAAGGCTGGTAGACCTTCTCGGTAATGATGCCGTTGAAACCGCCTGCAAGGTTAATCCCGGGCGGATGCTCCGTGGTGAAAGGGTACCGCCCATCCCCCTGCCCGACGCAACAATGCGGAACATACAACCGCCGGAGCACCACGGCAATATCATGGAACGATTTATCAACATATTCAATACATAAAGGCGTCTGTCCCGATAGTGATGGTAGACACATCATCATCGGGACAGATCGACACCAAGCAAAAACAGGCGGGACATGCATAATCCAACAGAACCTATCGATAACACCGGGGACAACAGGCAGGACATGGTGCCCGCCGGAGAGACCCATCTGCCGTCAACCAGGGTGCATGAGATCATGCCTCCGGTCGAGGAAGAAATTAATCTGCGCGATTACCTTGATGTTATCCTGCGCCGCAAATGGGTCATTATCATTACCCTGCTGGCCACCTTTTCCCTGGTCGCCGTCTTCACTTTTTCCTCGACCCCCCTGTTTCTGGCCAAAGGGACATTAAAGGCCTCCCCCAGGGTAACCAGTATTACCAATTTCAAGGGCATGGCCCCGGGGATGGATGAAAGTTTTATGCAGTCCAAGGAGTTTATCGCCACCCAGGTCAAACTCCTGCAAAACGAGGGACTTCTGATCAAGCTCATCAGGAAAATGGACCTCAAGGACAATGTTTTGTTTACCGGCAGGAAAGACAAGGATGCCGGGAACTCCATTATGGGAGGGGTGAAAGAGGCTTTAGCATCATTAAAAAACATGATCAGGCCCCGGCTGGACAGTGACCCGGCCAACAAGATGAACCGGCAAGTCCAGGAAAATATAACCCTGGATAATAATCTGGGAAAAATAAAAAACGCCTTAACCATTACGCCGGTAAGGGGTACCCAGCTTATCGATATTTCTTTTCAAAACCCGCATTCCGGCCTGGCTGCCGACATCGTCAATAACTTGATGAAAGAATTTCTCCAGGTCAACGCCGAGCAAAAGCTTGCTGCCTTTCATTCCTCCGGGGTTTTTCTGGATAAACAGGTGAACGCGTCGAAGATCAAGCTCGAAAAATCGGAAAAGGAGCTGAATGCCTATGCCCGCCGCACCGGGATCATCTCGCTGAATTCAAAACTGAACCTGGTCATGGGCCAGCTTGAAGCGATCAACGAAGCCCTGGCTCAGGCCGTAACTACGCGCATCAGCAAGGAATCCCTTTACCTGCAGGCCAAGAAGAGCGGCGGCGGCAACCTGCCGCAAGTGCTCAACAATCCGTTGCTCCAGGACCTGAAAAAACAGTACAGCGATTTACGTTCCCAATACGAGGTCCTCAGCACCGTCTTCAAGGACCAATATCCGAAAGTCAAGAAGTTAAAGGCCCAGATGAAGGACCTGCGCAACCGTTATGCCCAAGAGCAGCAACAGGTTTTAGATTCGATCAGACTGGCGTATGAGGAGGCGCTGGAGCAAGAAAAAAGTTTGACAAAGAAGGCGAAAACACAGAAAAAACTGGCCATTGAACTCAACGGCAAGGCCACGCAGTATAAAATACTGCGGCGAGAAGTGGATACCAATAGAGATGTCTATAGCAGCCTGTTGTCACGCTCCAAGGAAATTGAAGCATCGGCCGGTTCCGACAACGGCAATATCATGATTGTCAGCATGGCCCGCCCGCCGCTCTACCCCTATAAACCCAAAGTCGCCCGCAACCTGCTGCTGGGGATCCTGCTCGGCTCGTTCGCCGGCGTGGGGTTGGCCTTTGTCCTTGAGTACCTGGACGACACTATCAAGAACCCGGACGAATTCCCCCATCGTTACCACATCCCCGTACTCGGCCTTATTCCCTTCAAGGAAGCCGAAACTGATGACGAATCCGAGATCGCCCTGACATTTTATAATGAACCTAAAGCCCCGTTGTCCGAGGCCATACGGACGGCCATGGTTGCCATCAACCTGTCCACGGCGGCGACTCCGCCCAAGACCATCCTGATAACCAGCGTCCTGCCCAATGCCGGCAAGAGTACCCTGGCCAGCAACCTGAGCCTGTCACTGCTGTCGTCAAGCGCAAAGGTCCTGCTGATCGATACCGACCTCCGCAAACCCGGCCTGCATAAGATTTTCGGCCAGGAAGACAATTCCGTCGGCCTGTCAAGCTTTCTGGCCGGTACCGCCGATATCGACGAGGTTATCATGAAGACGGAATTCCCCAACCTGTTTTTCATCCCCAGCGGTCCTATTCCGCCAAGCCCGGCCGAGCTGCTGGCGTCTTCCACGATGCGAGCTTTCATTGCCGCTGCCGCCAGCGAATATGATTACGTGATTCTTGACTCCCCTCCTTTTCATGGTTTTGCGGAAATACTCATCCTCTCCAACATGGTTGACGGTGTCATCCTGACGACTCAGCTCAACAGGACCCCCAGGGACGGCGTGGAATACTTCCGGAAAGCGGTAACCAATGTCGGCGGCCGCATACTCGGCACCCTGGTCAACAAGGTTCCGATGGGCAAAACCGGCTCCCGTTATTACAGCGGCTATAAATATTCCAGGTACTATAGTTATAATTACGAATATGGCCGTGACGAATAAGCACCATCCGTCTTCGATGCGCCGGTACCGGCAAAGCGGTCACCAAGGCGGCCTGAATCACAAGATATGGGCGGGGACGGCAATTGCCCTGTTGCTGCTGGTCGGATACGCCCACCTAAAATACGCTTTTCTCGCCCAACTCGCCCTGGTCGACAGCCAACAGCCGTCTTCATTCAGCCGTTCGCAGATTGACCCGGTAGCGTTGACAGACCGGGCCAGGCAAGAACATCTTGTCAACGGCGACCTCGTCAAGGCCCGGTATTTCTATGACCGGGCTCTTGATTATTGCGTCCTTTATGTCCCCGCCTGGCTGGGCCTTGCCGAGTTGTTCAATGACCGGGGCGAAAAAAACCGGGCCGGGGCGGCTCTGGAATTTGTCGAAAAAATAAGCCGCGGCAACGGCAACCTGGCCTGGTCCAGGGCCATTCTGGCCAATGAACTTGGCCGTGATGATATCCTGACCGCCAACCTTGTCTGGCTGATGAAAAACCAGCGGGGCAAAAGAATGGCGGCCATCTCCCTTGCCGACCTGAGGTGGCACGACCCCCTGGTGCTGTTGCGCAAATTCGGTGCGGCTGCCGCGCCCGATCTTCTCAACTATTATATCAGGGTCAAGGAATTAGCAAAAACCAGGATTGTCTGGCGGCAGCTTGAACAGGCCGGACTCGCTAATCGAAAAAATAGTTTAAGGTATATCAACTACCTGCTTGCTCATGGTAAAATAACGGCGGCAGCGAAGATCTGGGACCGTAATTTCCGGAATGGGGATACCCTGCTCTATAACGGTCATTTCAAAGAACCGCTCATCGGTTCCGGCTTCGGCTGGCGCATCAGCAGGCGCCGGGGGGTTGCCTGGCAGAATCCCGCGGACAAATCAGGTCTGCGGCTCACCTTTGACGGCAAAAAAAACGTTTCTTTCCGGCTTACTCAGATTGTGCCGCTGCCACCCGGCAGTTATGCTTTCAGGGGCCGGGCCGAAACGGATTCGCTCAGTACCAATCAGCGGCCGTTCTGGATGGTGAGAGGCTTCAAATGCAAGGCGCCGGCCGTACGCGGCGCCATGTTTCCCGCCAACCGGAGCCGGCGTGATTTCAGCCTCCGCTTCACGGTCCCGGAATCCTGTCAGGCGGTGGGGATTACGTTACAGCGCAACCATTCATATGATTTTGACAACAAAATTTCAGGCACTCTTCTACTCGACGATCTCACTGTCACCGGCGTTGCGGTCAAGCGGGTGACGATCCACCCCTGAACCGGAAAAGCTTTCTTGCCTGGGGTAAAAAGAATAACATGATGACCAGCGATTCCGACTCTAAAAAGGCCTATGAGCTTGTTCGGGCCTTTACCGGCATTGCCTCCACCGAGGAGTTGTTTCTTTTCGTGGCCGGCAATGAGGGCATGCTCTCTTTCTGTCAGAAGCTCATCAAACAGCTTGACAGCGGCGACAGCCCGGCGCCGGATGTGCGGAAGGTGAACACGGCCTGCTCGTCCCGGGGCATACTCACCGGTCTCCTGTACGCGGAGGTGAGGAAGGTCCTGCTGGCACTGAACCGCGTCCATGACCCGGCCAGGGACCATTACGAAATCCTGGGCCTGGAGCCGACGGCAGACACCGGGGAGGTCAAAAAGGCCTATAGAAAACTCAGCATGCGGTTTCATCCCGACAGGGCGCATCAATCGGACGGGACCGCGGACCGGTTCATGAAGATGTCCGGGGCCTATCACGCCATTATGCTCAAGGCCGGGACTCCGCGCCCGGAACGGCCGACCCCCTGGCGCAACAAGGCTCATAATGGCCGGCAGGACAAACGGAGCCCAAACAAAAAAAGATTATTTCTCGGTTTCTTCTCCCTGGTTGCCGTCCTGGTCCTGCTCAGTTTTTTCATTGCGGAACGCTACCACGACAAGGCCATCAAGGCGCAGCTATACTCCCGGAATACGCTGCCGGCCAGCCGCCGTGAGACCGCGCCCGAAGTCCGCAGTCAGGATGCGGCCCCTCCTGTTGAAAAACCGGTCTCCTCCACGGCAACGGCTGCTCCGCCAGCCGTTGCCGTGGACCGGGATGTCGTGCCGCCGCCGTAACAGAAACAACCGCGAACATTGCCGCCACAGGCGCCACAGATTTACGTAGTCGCTGCCATTCACCATAGCCCCTCTAGCGGGCGCTCTATGCGGGCGGAAGTGACCGCGGGAGATGAGGTGCCAGTGACGGCTTATTATATGATGTATCCCTGCTCCTCGAGATAGAGCAGAATTTCCTGCACCGCCTCGGCCGGGGTCATGGCCGAGGTGTCGATGACCAGCTCCGGCCGGGCCGGCGGGATATAGGGATCGGAAACACCGGTGACGCCCTTGATCTTCCCGGCCCGGGCCTTGGCGTACAGACCTTTCCGGTCGCGCTGTTCACAGACTTCAAGGGGAGTTGCCACATAGACCTCGATATAGCCGCCGTAACGACTGATCAGGTCCCGGTTGGCCTGTCGTGACTCCTCGTAGGGGGCGATGGGCGCGCACAGGGCAATACCGCCGTTCTTGGTAATTTCACCGGCCACAAAACCGATCCTGGTCACGTTCAGGTTGCGATGCGCCCTTGAATAGGTCAGCTCCGAGGAAAGATTCTTGCGCACGATGTCTCCGTCCAGCAAGGTCACGGGCCGGTCGCGCATCTCCATGAACTTGACCATCAGCACCTTGGCGATGGTGGACTTGCCCGAGCCGGACAGGCCGGTCATGAAGATGGTAAACCCCTGTTGCGAGCGGGGGGGGTAGGACTGCCGCAGCTCCGAGACCACCTCGGGATAGGAAAACCAGGCCGGAATCTCCAGACCCCATTCAAGCCGGTGCCGCAACTCCTCCGAGGAGATTGTCTTGACCGCGGGTTGACCGGTCCCCTCCAAGAAGACATAACGGGCCTGGTCCTCAAGATAACCCATCTTTTTCTGGGGCACCATGGCGATGCCGGTTTCCGGGACATATTCCCGCACCAGTTCCTGCGCCGCATGCAGGGGATAAAACAGGTCCCGGCCGGTTCCGGCAAAAGGGTCGCCGTGGTCGTCGGCCACCATGAAATGGCTGCAACCGTAATTTTTTCTGATCATGGCATGCCAGAGCGCCTCGCGGGGTCCGGCCCAGCGTTCGGCCAGGGGCGTAATGCCGAGCATAATCATGTTTTTGGGGAATTTATCGACAAAGGCCTGGTAACAGCGGACATGGGTATAATGATCCATACTGCCCGGATGCTCCAGGCCGACAACAGGATGCAGGAACACACTGGCGCCGGCTTCCCTGGCGGCGGCCAGCACCATTTCCCGATGGGCGCAATGCAAATACTCCTGCGTATGAAAGCCCAGAACCCGACGCCAGCCGTACTGGATAAAACGGCGATGGGTCACAGATGGCGTTAGACGCAACTCCCTGAAGTCATAATGAATCGGCGGGATAACCCCCTCAACCGAGCCGCCGGCATACCAGTCATGCACCTGCTCATAAAGATGCTGGACCCCGGGATGCCGGGCGGGATCGCCGGTCCCGAAAACCGCCCGCGCCTCCTTCTTCTTGTCCGGTTGCCAGACATCCCGCACTGTCATGACGGCCAGCAGAAAACCTTCCTGATCATTCAGGGCCAGCCGTTGCCCCTTAGTCAGGGAGACGGCGAGTTCTTCCCCCACATCAAGACAGATCGGCATGGGCCAGACCGTGCCGTCGGCCAGCCGCATCCGCTCCAGGACACTCTCATAATCGGCCCGGTTGAGAAAACCGGTCAGCGGATACAGGGCTCGGTTCAGCAACAGTTCCAGGTCACAGAGCTGCCCGGCATTCAAATCCAGAGACTGAAAATCCAGGGCTCTTTGCCGCAGCTCTTCCGCCCGCCGGAAATGGACCAGCAGGCTCTCGGAATATTCGTTTGTTTTGTTCAACATACAAAAAAAAGCAGCCGCGCAGGCGGGAATCCAATAATATCAATGCATACTGATCCAGCCTGCGCGGGGATTACAAACAAAATGCCTCTTTACGAGGACATTCTATTTGCCCACGTTTATTTCTTTTCCTATTTTTTCCATCAGCTTTGGTCCGATTCCCTTGACCCGAATCAGATCCTTCGTGTTTTTGAATTGACCATTCGCCTTGCGGTAGAGCATAATCGCCTCGGCTTTTGCCTGGCCGATGCCCGGCAGGGTTTTCAATTCCTTGACCCCGGCCGTGTTGATGTTGACCATGGCAAAAGCCGAGGTGACAAGAAACAGGAACAGGACAATAGAGAGACATAACTTCTTCATCAGAATCCTCCTTAGGATCAAAAAAAAAATACAACGTTATTGAACGTATATCACACCTAACCGTTGAGTCAACAATGAAATCAACGCTATACTTCGCGCCGATGACCGACGTTGATGACAAGTATGACTTGCCTGTCATCTTCAACACGGGCCAACACCCTGAAATCAGCAATCCAAACTCGTAAAAAGGACGTTATAAGAATATTATCGATCGCAGAAGCGCATAAATTCACAAAGGATTTTTGTTCGAGATTAAGGCATACGAAAAAAATAACCGCAGGCATATAAATGATATTCCGAGGATTATTTTTTGAGCATAACGCCGGGATCGGACAAAAAAGACCGTTTCTGGATGGGCACTAACTGCATCTTTTTCTGGTACGCGTCCGTATCATGATGAACCTCCAGAAAACACTATAGCGGGTGATGCCCGCAACCCATTGTAGGGTTGGTGTTGAGCGATTATGCCCTTAATGTTGGGTTTCGCTTTTTTCGTTGTATATGTCATAAAATTCCGCCTATCCCATAATTAAGCGAAACCCAACAATGGAGAGGAAAAACGCTCAACACCAACCTACACCTTGAAATCATTTGAAAAATGCAACAAAAAATTCTCGGAG
>VAPG01003821.1_pt1 | contig 10551 bp, 11 predicted proteins | sample 3393851 | NCBI WGS metagenome assembly VAPG01 (sample SAMN08290438, study PRJNA428436) | hydrothermal vent metagenome | isolation source: Deep-sea hydrothermal vent chimney | place: Atlantic Ocean: South-mid Altantic Ridge | depth 2194 m m
GCCCGGAATGCGGTTGATTTTATCGAAATATGAGATAAAGATAAAACAAACAGCCAATGCAGCAATTTAAACTACTGAAAAAAAATAATCCTGCACCGTTTAAAACCGCAGCGCCCCTGGATTTTACCCTCTTGCTGGGTTTTGATGATAACGGCGCCTATCTTCAGACCGTAGATCGCAAAAATAAGGAAATTGTCGTACCTTATCAGCAAGCGGCCGGTCAGAAACGAAACCTGCTCCGGGCCATGGACGTTATCCGTGAGCAGCGGGGATTTACAGTCGTTTGGCAGCACGAGGGAAACCGTATCTACATTAAAGAGCACGATTATCTTCTGGAGATGGCCAGGCAGACCGGTCTGTTGCGGCTGGCCGACGGCAGTGATATCACCTTTGGCGATGCTCAGGGGACCTTGGCCCTTTGTTTAGGCAAAAATAATAACCCGCGGCCGCGGGACGACCATGGCCGCCTGCAATGGCGGCTCAGATTCAGCTGCGCTCAAACCAGGGCAGAGGGCGAGGAAATCAGGTTTCTCAGTGAACGATATCTCCTGGTAAAAAACTGTATCTATGAAGTTGCGCCCCTTGGTGAGAATTTTCTCGGTCTGCCGCTTTTCCACACCGCCATTCTTCCAGAAGACCTGGCCAATTTCATGGCGCTTGCCTGCTCCACCTTTACCAATCTCCAGCTGCAATATCTTGAATATGGCCAGCGTCATGGTCAGCCGGTCAAGAGCAGCCCCGCCATTATATTTGAGCAGGTGGATGTCTACGAAGGCCTGCAGTTATCCGTTACTGCCCTGGTAGACGGTTACACACCGCAATTTTTCAACGATTACACCATCAACACAGTTGTTCATATCAACGAGATGGAGAAAAATCTGGTCGTCCGTGAGATCATTGAGCCGGATATAAACGCCGCAATCGGTGAAATACGCCGTCTTCTGAACAAATACAAGAAGAGACTCAAAGGCGGTTCTGACGACTTTTTTCAGGACGGCTCTCTTTTTATTATAGATAAAGAGCTGGCCGCGGCATTTCTCATGAGAGAATTGACCAGCCTGCTGGAGAAATACACCCTGCTGGGTACTGAAAAACTCAACTCATATAAGATTAAACCGGTCAAGAGACCGCGTATTTCTTTGCAGCTCAATCATGGCATTGAATTTCTCGAAGGTGACGGGAGTATCTTCTTGGAAGATGAACAATTCAGCCTTCTCGATCTCCTGCGAAAATATCGTAAAAACGGTTATGTAACTCTGAGTAACGGTAATAAAATCATCCTGGAGAAGCGCTATGTTGACCGCCTGCAACGGCTTTTCGATCATAAAAAGGATAAACTGCGGGTATCTTTTTTTGATCTGCCCCTGGTGGAGGAACTTATTGATGAAAAGCTGGAGTCATCATCCCTGCCGGAATCAAGAAAGATTTTCCAGGGCTTTAACGATATCAGCACTACCCGTCCTAAACTCCCGAAAATAAACGGCACTCTCCGTTCCTATCAAAAATATGGCTATAAATGGCTGCGTTACCTGAACAAACATGCCCTGGGGGGCTGTCTGGCAGATGATATGGGCCTGGGCAAAACCCTCCAGACTATTGCCTTGTTAGCCTCGCTGAAGGCGGTGAGCAAGAAGCCCTCTCTGGTGGTTATGCCTCGCACCCTGCTGGTAAACTGGGCCAGGGAAATCAGCACATTTTACCCTAAACTATCGGTTTACACCTGGTACGGGGCGGCCAGAGATATGCGGGCCGCAGCCGATTATGATATTGTTCTGACCACATACGGTATGGTGCGGAATCATATTAAGATTTTCCAGAAACAACCGTTTTACTATGTTATTCTTGATGAATCGCAACAGATAAAAAACAGCAGATCCCAGGCCTCCAGGGCCGTGGTTCTTCTTGACGCCGAACACCGCCTGGCCCTGAGCGGCACCCCCATTGAGAATAATATCGGTGAACTCTACAGCCTTTTTCGCTTTCTGAATCCGGCCATGTTTCGCAGTGAAGATGAGTTTGCCGCTCGTTACGGCAGGCCGATTCAACAGGAGAATGATCCGGAAGCCATTCACGAGCTTAGGATAAAGGTCTACCCCTTTATTCTGCGCCGCATGAAAAGTGATGTTTTAACCGATCTCCCGGATAAGGTAGAGCAGATGCTTTATGTGGATATGAGCCGGGAACAGCAGAAACTATATGAAGAACGGCGCATATTCTACAAAGATGCCATCGATAACCATATAGTTAGTCAGGGCTTGAATAAATCACAATTTTTCATTCTTCAGGCCCTTCTTGAACTGCGCCAGATAGCGTCCTGCCCGGAGAGCCAGAGTGACGGGGCAATTATCTCACCCAAAAGGGAACTGTTGACAGAGCAGCTCATGGAAACGGTGGCAAATGGCCGTAAAGCCCTGGTTTTTGGCAATTTTCTCAGTGTTATCGAGTCGGTGAGTCAGGATTTAAGTGAGGCCGATATTCCCTATCTCTCCATGACCGGCTCCACCCGCAACCGGCAGGTATTAATTGACCAGTTCCAGAATGACCCCCGAATAAAGGTATTGGTCATGACCCTGAAGACTGGTGGGATCGGCTTGAACCTGACGGCTGCCGATACGATTTTCATATTTGATCCCTGGTGGAATATGGCCGCCGAAAACCAGGCGGTTGACCGCAGTCACCGCCTGGGCCAGAAGAATACGGTCTTTTGTTATAAATTATTATGCCGTAACACCATCGAGGAGAAAATAATAAAACTTCAAGAGAAAAAAAGGGAACTTCTTGAATCTATAATCACCAATGATTCTGGAGCGGTAAAGAGACTAACCGCTTCGGACATTGATTTTATGCTGAGCTGAAATTATGGCCTATATCACACTTAGTGAAATTATGAAAATGGACGACCTGGAAACCATTTTTTCCAAGGTATACAGCGCCATAAATATAATAAATTTTTTCAAACAGTTTATGCAAGGCGCTGTTGATGATCCGGAAGTATTGCAGGCCGTTGAGAGCAATCCCATACTGTGCCGCTCCGGTAAAATGTTGAAGAGGCACATGGCGGCCGCCCTTCAGGTGGTTTTTCTGGATCAAAAGCTGGCAGCCGCCTTTTACAGGCAACAGACAGATACCTGTCGGGAGGTTTTGTATATCCTTACCTGGTATGGCGATAAAAGTTTGTCGATTCTCGAGCAATTGCTCAAAAAAAGAATTGCAAAAAAAAATTTGGGGTGCAGAAATTATTTAGAACCTTTTGTTCTGACAAGTGGTCTTGAGCTGCTCCTGTTAGATGTTTGTCAGGTTTATTTCTATCAGAACAATGTCTCTAAAAAAGATAACATTATGGTCTTCCTGCCCCGGCAGATCATAGAAGTTTTTCGTAAATGTCTGCCAAAACCGGCCGCATACTATCTCACCCCTCTTAAACGCAAACCTGAAACGGACTTTATCTATAGCGGTGAGCTGTCTGCCCTGAACGAGATTCCCCGGATGATCAAATTTATTAACCTTGGCGGCCTCACTCTCAAAAAGAACGGCCAGGCGGCCGCCAAGGGATTGCGTGATCTGCGCAAGATTTCGGGATCAAAGGAATTCTATCCAGACAGTGATGTCAGTCAGCTGAAACTGTTGAAAAGCAGCATGCTGGCCGCCTTCCTGCTGGCAATTAACCGGCAAGGCACTGAGTCTGTAACTCAGCCTCAAGATGTCATACGTGAAATCTTCTACCAATGGCGCCAAAACAACAATTTTACTTTTACAGGTAAATTCCTTAACCACCTCAAAGTAGTGTCCAACAGGTATTATTATCACGACGATAACCATGCGGCAAATATCAAAAATAACCTCCTGCTGCTCCTCAAAAAACTGCCGGCAACGGGCTGGACATCCCTGCTGGACATCCAGACGTTCACCGGGCTTCGACGCCTGAATCTTATGGAATTTAACCTGATGAATCTTGAATTTCGTCATTATACGGAAAGCCAGTATGGCCATTGGGATGAGTGGGAGAGTGTCAATTCAACAAATGTGAATCAGGTTGTCTGTCTGCCGCTGCTCAAATCTTTTTTCTTTCTGGCCGCCGCCCTTGGACTCGTAGAGATTGGCTATAACTATCCGACGAACCTGGATTTCAAGCGGATGAACCGCGAATATCTTTCAGAGTATGACGGCTTGCAAATGGTTCAACTCACCAAATTGGGGGCCTATGTTGCAGATAAGACAAAAAAATTCAGCGCGGATATTCAGAAAAAAGCAAAATACCGATTGCACCTGGATACAACAAGGCTGCTGTTAATCATGGAAGGCAGCGACCCTTTAACCGATCTTAGTTTGCGAAAGATTTTGGAGCCGATTGGCACCGGGCGCTACATGCTGACCTATGCGTCTCTCCTGAAAAACTGCCGGAGCAAACAGGATGTTAAGAAGAAAATCACCCTTTTTAAAAAAATCATATCACAAACAGTTCCCAGGATATGGCGTGATTTTTTTAAGTCAGCCCTGGGGAAAATCAATCCATTAACCGTTGAGCCGGCAGTCGCGGTATTCAAAGTGGAACCGAATCAAGAACTCTTACGTATTCTCACCTCTGACCCTGAGATATCAGCGCTTGTTTTAAAAGTTGAAGGACTCCGGATTGCCGTTGAACTGCCTGACCTCAGCAAACTCTACCGCCTGCTGCAAGCACACGGCTATCTTGTTAGTGAAAGCCGTCTGCTCGGTACGGAATAACCGAGATACCTGCCGGAAACGCTTTCAGTGGATGGCCGTGGATAGACCTCAGCCGCAGTTTAAATCGAGATCTGGCAGGGAATCTAATTATGAACAGCGAAACATTGTTAATTGTACTTTTCGAATGGCAGAACATGATTCGTCAGCGCTCCATGAACGCCCTGCTGCTCCTATCTGCTCAAAAGTTTTACCCTGTTTCTGAGGGGGCAATTTCCGAGGAAAAGGAATTGGAGATCAGGAAACTGGGTGGGAAGAAAATATGACCAATTCAAGATCGAACAAACTTCAGCAAGGGGGCATAATCATGCCGGTCTGCTGCTTGAAGAGCTTGAATATATTGCTCTCGACAGGTACCGGCTTCTGCCATATTCTCACTACCCCATGTAAAACAGGGACGGTTCAAAATATGGACAAGAAGAAGGTCAGCCATAAGCCGGGCATGACGTCCATTGCCGTTGGCAAACAAATGAATAGCTACCAGGCGGTGGTGGAAATGGGCTGCAATGTCATCCGGAGAATATACCGACTGCTCAATCCATATTTTCACATCTTCCAGCAGGTTTTTCAGGGACGGAGCAATGGACCAGTAGTCCACGCCGATATTTTTATCACTGCTGCGGAATGTACCGGCCCATCGCCAGACATTGCCAAACATTCGTTTATGGAGCCGGCAGGAATATGCTTCGCTGAGAAGATCGGCAGGTTTGCGCCGAAAGGCCCATGTTTCTGCCTCAACAATGTTGTCCTGTTCCCATCGATCAAGTTCGCCCCGGTTGGTTATGTGAGGAAGAAGCAATCCTTCAGCTTCGTCCCTGTCAAGAGGTGTTGCCCCTGGTGGGTAATCAAATTGCATTATGCTCCTCCCAGAGCTCTTTGGGCATGGTTTGGACCAATTTTTCTATTTCAGCACCAATGATTCTTTTCTGTTCTTCATCAGTGAGTTGTTGTGCCTCAAGTAGCATGGAGTGGGATACCCTGGCCAGCCGTTTATCGGCCAAAGATATAGCACGTCGGCGAACAGTCTTTGTCAGGCTTTCACGCGGGATAACGGCATATACAAAAACACAATCAAGGGCTTCAGCTGCCTGGCGCATGGTGTTAAGCGTAACGCTGCCGCTGAGTTCATCTCTTTCAAGTGTTGAAACCCTGGGGGGCGATACGTTTAAACGTCTGGCAAATTGCTTGCCTGTCATTCCCAGCGCTTCACGAACAGCACGCAACCATCCTTTGGCAGGACGTTGTACGCCGCGCAGGCAGGAGAGCTTATCCATTGTTGTTTCAAGTTGTTCCCGAATTAACAGTTTGTGCTGCGGTTTCATAATATTAACCTATTTCTTAATTGATAATATTAATATATTAATCTTTATATTAATATTATCAATGAAAAAATAATGTATACATTTATTAAAATCATGATTCCATTGTCATTTCCAAGGGGTGGAGATACGACTTCACCCTCAAGGGGGATCAGGTACACCGAGACCTGGTTCAAAACCAAAAACAAGAAAGAAAAGCGGAGGACATTTAACTCCCAGAAAAGTATGGATGACACAAAAGTTGTACCGCATCCTAAGTGAACGGTTTGCAAATCGGGCAGATACTCATCCGTGGGTCTTCTGGCATCGATATTTCAGTAGAAAAGATGGATTGCTGGAAAGAAGGGCCATACGAGAACAGGAGCAAAATAATGAAAACCGCAAAACAACGGAAATATATTTGCACAGTTTCAATGAAACTGAGAAACAGGCAATCCGGAATTATGAGGCTGCGAGAGAAAAGTCTCACACGAACCACACACAACAAAAAAAAAGGCACTCAACTCACAAGTGAGCTAAGTGCCTGTAATTGTTGGTGCCGGGACCAGGATTTGAACCAGGGACACACGGATTTTCAGTCCGTTGCTCTACCGACTGAGCTATCCCGGCAACAATGAAGTCGCTAATATATTGAAGGGCGGGGTCATTGTCAAGGAATTTTTGGGATTGGGCCGCTAAAATGCGGCTTCATCTGGTGAATTCAAGGAGGAAATCAAACCAGTCTTCCATGCCCTGGCCCGAGACGGAGGAGAGCGCCATTACCCGCAGGTCTGGATTCAGGGCCAGGGCGTCGGCCGTGGCCTCGTTGACGGGGAAGTCAAAATATGGCAGAAGATCAATTTTAGTGATTATAAAGAGCTTAGAGGAATGGAAGGCGCTGGGATATTTTGCCGGTTTGTCGGGGCCTTCAGGTACTGATACCAGAACCACCCGCTGGTGTTCACCAAGGGCGAAGGTGGCCGGGCAGACCAGATTCCCCACATTCTCTATCACCAGAAGATCAAGCTTTTCGCCCTTTAGTTCTCTTTCTATAGCGTCTAAGCCCTTGGCCACAAGAGGGGCGTCGAGATGACAGGCCCCGCCGGTGGTTAACTGCACAACCGGTACCCCTTTCGCCCTTATGCGCTCCGCGTCCCGTTCCGTTTCAATATCGCCCTCTATGACCCCGATTCGGAGTTTATCGCCCAGGGCCTCAATGGTTTTTTCCAGTAAGGTAGTTTTGCCGGAGCCGGGGCCGGAGATAAGATTTAAGGCCACGGCACCCATGGCTTCTATGCGGTGTTGATTGGCATGGGCGGCCTGATTGTTGGCGGCCAGCAGACTTTGGTTTATCTCAATAGTGGTGGATGAGGGGCTGTGACAGCCGCAGGTGTCGCACATGATTTTGCTCCAAAAAATGATTATAGGGTGAAATTCATTTATTCGTGAACGGTATTATCCTCTTCTTCTTCTGCATCCATTTCCACCTGCAGCAGGACTATATCGCTGCTGTCATTAGCGGGAATCGTAATATCGAGTTTGGCGTTTTTAGTTAAGGGAGATTCGGCACTCAGGCAATTAAAGCCGAACTCAAAGGAATCCACCACTATGCCGGAGAGGGGGCCGATCTCCACCCTGAGCCGGATAATCCGCCGGGCCTGGTGGCGGGCCGCTAAGTCATGGAGTTGGCTGAGCAGGCCCTGGGCCAGGGATAACTCGTGCATTTGTCCACTCCTCAATTTGTTTTATGACCATATCCGCCACCGCTTTTACTTTATCCCGCAGGGCGGGTGATAGTTCAAGACTGAGACTCAAGTCCTGGGGAATAATGCCGATTATTTTGATTTCGTCCGGGGCCTTGTCCCGCAGGCGGCAGAGTTCAATAATTTCTAATAAGCCCACCTGGTGGGGGGAAACGCTGATCTGTAAGCTGGCTCCCCGGAGATCATCACCAGATAGAAGATGGATTTCTCCGGCCGGGCCTTTCATGTTCAGCACATCAATAATCAGCAGGCGGCGGCTGTCTTCAATCACCGGAGCGAGATAGATACCGGATGTGCCGCCGTCTAAGAGCTCCACCCCCGGCGGAAAACGGTAATCAGCCAATAGATATTCCACCACCCGTACCCCAAAACCTTCATCACTCATCAGGATATTACCCACTCCGAGAATGGTTATGGTCTCTATGGCGTTATTTTGTTTATTCATAAAAAGTTCCATTTTGTAAAAGACTGCCCCTGTCCCCTGCCTCCTGGTTCCTGATTAGCATATACGCGGCAGAGGCTCACCGCTTAAGGCCGTTACCAGCCGCCGGCCGCCGGCCGTGGTTCGCATCTCAACCCGTCCGGCCGGGGACTCACGTACCTCGCCGATGATGGCGGCCTCCCGGCCTTCAGGGAATTGGCGCATAATTTTTAAGGTGTTATCCGCCTCTTTCTCTTCAACAAAGGCCAGAAGTTTACCTTCATTGGCGAGATAGAGGGGATCAAGGCCGAGAAGATCGCAGGCAACCCGCACCTGGGGATGGACAAGAATAGCGCTTTCCGTAATGCTCACGGCAACCCCGGCGCTGGCAGCTATCTCACAGAGAGTGGTGGCCACTCCGCCTCTCGTTGGATCACGCATGGCGTGGAGTTCTGGACTTATGTCCTGCGCCAGGGCCGCGGTCAGTCGATGCAGAGCCTGGGTATCACTTTGCAGATTACCGCTGAAGGGCAGATTATGGCGGGCCAGCATAATGGTGATACCGTGATCTGCCATGCTGCCGGAGAGTAATACGCGGTCGCCCGGCCTGACGTTACGAGCCCCGAGATTGAGGCCGGCGGCCACCACTCCGATACCAGCGGTATTGATAAATATTTTATCGGCCTTGCCGCGGGGCACGACCTTGGTATCACCGGTTAATATCGGCACCCCGGCCTGGGCGCAGGCCTCGGCAATGTCTAAATTTACGCGCCGTAATTCAGCCATATCCAGCCCCTCTTCAAGAATAAGCCCCAGGCTCAGGCCCAGGGGACGCGCGCCGCGCATGGCCAGATCGTTTATGGTGCCGTGGACCGCGAGCTTGCCAATGGAACCGCCGGGAAAGAAAATCGGCTCAACCACATAGCTGTCAGTGCTGAAGGCCAGGCGTCCGGCTTCTGTATCTATGACGGCGCAATCCTCCATATCGTCCAGGGCCGGATTACTTAAGGGCTTCATAAGGCTGGTTATCAGTTCCCCGCTGGCCAGGCCGCCGCTGCCGTGATCTAAATTTATGCTCTTGGTCATGAGTGATACACTTTGTTGGATTTGTGCTGCCTTGGTATGTATTTCTGTATTTCTGATGCTAATTCATTTGGATGATTTTTCAAGCACTTATATATTTCGAGCTGCTTGCCTCAGTAATTAAAAATAATCTATTCCTGATAGTTATATATTTTACCCTTGACTCTTTAGTATGGTACAGGGGTTACAGTATAACAAAAAGAAAGCAAAACTAAAAATACGGACCGAAATGAATACTTTTACAATTGGCAAAGTAGCGAAGAAGGTGGGAATCGGGGTGGAAACCATCCGATTTTATGAGCGAACCGGCTTACTCAAAGAACCACAGAGAAACGATTCTGGATACCGGCAATATCCACCAGAGGCAATTGCTAAATTGAGCTTTATCAAAAAAGCCAAGCAATTAGGATTTTCCCTGCGTGAAATTGGGGAACTTCTGGCTCTGCGCCAAAACCGAGATGCCACTTGCGCTGATGTCAGAGTACAGGCAGAGGAAAAAATTAATAATATAGAACTGAAGATTAGAGATTTAACTCGAATGAAAGAGGCGTTGACTAAACTCACCTGTCAATGCTTTGGCAGGTGAGTTTAGTGAGTGTCCAATCCTGACCGCCCTTGAAGCCACGGTAGAAGAACCATGAAAAAAATTATAGCACAATTGTCAGGAACACTTCCCGGACTCGGCGTGGCTTTACTACCCCGTCTGCTCTGACCTTCTTGCTGGCCGGCTTATGCCGGATTAGCCAGTTCGGTCGGACTGGGCTTTTTAATTAATAACAGCATTATGCTCTGGATAACCATTGCCGCGCTGCTTGTATCTGTCGGACTTCTTGCATACAGAGCAAAACGAAGACGGGGATACAATCCATTTTGGACAGGATTTGCAGCTGCCACATTCATTGTAATGGGCAAATTTGTTTATGATATACCGCTACTTTTTTATAATGGGTTGGTTTTGTTGATTGCGGCCTCTTTCTGGAACAGTTGGCCGAAAAAAGTACAAAAGCCAGCCTGAACATTCAACTTTAAATGGAGGAAGAAAAATGACAACAAGAAAAATAGAAATATTCAGTGCCGGATGCCCCCTGTGTAAAGAAACAGAAGAGATGGTAAGAAGGAACGCTTGCCCGTCCTGTGAGGTGAGTGTCATTGACATGCATGACCTTGTCGGAGCCAGCCGGGCAAGGGAGCTTGGGGTTCATTCAGTCCCCGCTGTGGCAATAAACGGCAAACTTGCTGACTGCTGTGGCGGACGAGGTCCGGA
>VAPG01036178.1_pt1 | contig 10530 bp, 10 predicted proteins | sample 3393851 | NCBI WGS metagenome assembly VAPG01 (sample SAMN08290438, study PRJNA428436) | hydrothermal vent metagenome | isolation source: Deep-sea hydrothermal vent chimney | place: Atlantic Ocean: South-mid Altantic Ridge | depth 2194 m m
ACTGAATCCGCATAAGGAGTTCTTTTTCTTCAAATGGTTTGGTAATATAGTCATCTGCACCCGTTTCAAATCCATTTACTTTATCATCGATATCAGCGCGTGCCGTCAGGAAAATGATCGGTATGCTGGAAGTATTTCTTACTTCGCGTGCCAGTGACAGTCCATCTTTATCTGGTAGCATAATATCCAGTAGAATCAGGTCAAATCGTTCAGTTTCAAGTAGCTGATGCATTGCTTCACCGTTGGCGGCACAGCTTAGCAGAAAACCCGCACGTTCCAGATATCGTCTAATTAAGCGGCATAACCGCTGGTCATCATCAACATATAATATTTTTTTATTAGACATGGCCTCTCTTCTTGATGGTAGTTTGCATACCCTGATTTTATGATTGGCGGGTGACAACACTGCCGCAAATAACTGTGCAGGAGTGTTTTTAGCCTAAATCGACAGATAAGTCAAAAAAAGCCGGTAAGTTTCTGGTTAGTGCGGATTAAACAGATAAGTCGGCAGGCTAAATTAAGGGCACCTGGTACCCTTAAGCTAATCGGGTGTTTTATTCCGGTAACGATAAACAGTTTCCCGAGCTGAATTTTGCCCTATGCAGCAGGGTATCACTAAAGTTCCGGCTATCTGTGCCGTTAATAGAGTCAGGCAGGATTTATATCAGCAAAGCGGTATGCAATATAATCACGGTGTACGGTCTTCGTTCCTATTCCTGAGAGATAAAACACAAAGAATAAAATGAGGATGAATTAATGGATCTAGCGACACTGATCGGTCTTGTCGGTGCACTTGGTATGGTCTTTACATCCATATTGATGGGTGGTGATATTGGCATGTTCTACAATGCACCCAGCATTATGATTGTATTCGGCGGTACGATAATGGTCGTGTTAATGAAGTTTCCACTTAATATTATGCTGAGTTCATTCGGTGTAGCAGCCAAGGCCTTTGTATATAAATCGCAGAAACCCAGTGAGATCATTGAGCAGAGTATTAAACTGGCTAATGTAGCACGTAAGGAAGGCTTGCTCGGGCTGGAAGGCGTGGAAGTTAAAAATGAATTTTTGAGTAATGGTATTCAGCTGGTCGTTGATGGTAATGATCCGGTATTAATACAGAAAATGCTGTCAAAAGAGATCAGCCTGTCAATAGAACGCAATGAGATTGGTGTTAGTATCTTTAAGGCAATGGGTGATGTGGCACCGGCGATGGGCATGATCGGAACCTTGATTGGGCTGGTACAGATGATGTCAAATATGAGTGATCCATCATCAATTGGTCCGGCAATGGCAGTCGCCCTGCTAACTACTTTTTATGGCGCAATTTTTGCAAATACCTTCGCATTACCCATTGCTGATAAATTGGCGCATCGAAGTAATGAGGAGCGGCTGAATAAATCTATGATACTGGAAAGTATTGGTGCTATTCAGGAAGGATTGAATCCACGCATGATCGAAGGTCTGCTAAATGCTTACCTGTCGGACAAAGATAAATATAGTTCCAATAATAAAGCGGCGTAGGGGGTGCTAATGAACGCCAATACATCGAGAAATAGGTCATTATGAATCTGGGCTTCGAATCCGAAGAAAGGCGCTGTCCTGAAGGTGTTCCCGCCTGGGTGATGACCTTTGCTGATTTAATGTCGTTGTTGCTGGCGTTTTTTGTGCTGATGTTTTCTTTTTCAGAAATTGACAAACATGCCTATAAGCAAATGGCGGGTTCAATGAAAAATGCCTTTGGTGTGCAAAGGGAAATTAATTTAAAAGAAGCTCCTAGAGGAACCAATATTATCGCACGGGAGTTTAGTCCGGGTCGACCGACACCAACGCCTGAGAAAGTAATCCGGCAAATGACAACGGATAATTACCATAAATTTCTAGTGGTGCCGGGTGCTGCTCAGAAAGGTCATGCCTATTTTCCTGCGCCGATACCCAGTCAACACGGTGTGCTAAATAATACAATTAGCCGTGAGGACATGGCGCGGGTTAAACGAATTAAGCATGATAGTGAATCAATCAGAAAGAAATTACATAAAGAGATTAAAAAAGGACTGATTAATCTGGTGGTAAAAAATAAGAAAATAATATTACGTATTCGGGAAAAAGGTTCATTTCCTTCCGGTAGTGACAGGATTATCAAGTCCTTTAAAGTGATTGCCGATAAAGTTGCCAATGTGTTTGCTAATTTTAATGGTGTTATTATTGTTTCCGGGCATACTGATAATATTCCCATTCATACCGGTCGATTCCATTCCAACTGGGAGCTATCTGCAGCACGGGCAGTCAGTGTGATAGAGGAACTAAAAAAAGAGCCGGAATTACGTAATAAACATTACATGGTAGAGGCCTTTGCAGATACCAGGCCACTTGTATCTAATCGTACCCGGAAGGGGCGGGCGATGAACCGCCGGGTAGAGATAAAACTTTCCTATGAAGATCTTCCGGTGAAAAGCAATGTGTCTGAAAAAATAAAACCAGGATTAAAATCGGTGGTTAAAAAAACATTACTAGACAAGTCGATAGACAGGTCGATCGAACAGTCGATTGAAAAGCCGGTAGAAAAAATAGAACATAAAAAGTTGCTAACCACACCTGTTTCAATGCCTGCATCAGAAAATGACACATCAGTACAGGTGGTGAAAAAGAATCCTGTAACCAATAAAAAAATAGTCACACAATAGTGTTGGCAGTAAACATGAATAATTTATAATGCGACCGGTATCGAGAAAAGACAATGATACAAAAAAGATTTAGCAGGGCAGGTGATCGACGGGATTATTTTAGAATTGATGATCTGTCTATTATTAGGTACGCAATAATAGAAAATAGTATTCATCCGCACGAAAGTGATATTCTCTATCAGCAGCGTAAAAAAAGACTGACCTTAAAAGCGAAACTGGATAGTTTGACGCGAGAAATGCAGCCGATACATAAAATGATTGCATCGGGTAACGCTAAAGTAGCAAAATATCTTGCAATGATCGACCGCAAGCTGGAAATGATTAGCGATTGTCTGGTATATAATGAGTTAAATACGGAAAATAATTGTCTGGTGCCCGTTAATCTTGGTGCGGGTGGTATTTCTTTCGATAATAAGAGTCCCATTATGTCCGGTAGCATGCTGGAACTGGAAATTGTCCTGCTACCAGAAAATACAGCCATCTTTAGTGCGGCAAGGGTGGTTACCTGCGTAAAAGATGAGTCATCGACGACGGATGATAACCATTACAGAATTTCAGTAGAGTTTATTGATATGGAAGAGAATGTTCGGGATCTGATTAGCCGCCACGTGATTACACGTGAAATCAAAGAGGTAACGAACGTTCAGGATAAATGACTGTCTATCCGAGGCATATTCCCTGAGGGCGTCGCCTTTGTGTTATAGCCAATAGAAAACGATAGAAACAGCTGAATGAAGGTTGCCCCGGGTCAGGCGGCTGATGTTTCTACCGGACGGTTAATGTGATATTTACGCATTTTTTCTGCCAGCGTTGTACGTTGCATTCCCAGACTTTTTGCCGCGTGTGCAATAACGCCGTGCGATTTATCCAGCGCAGTTTGAATAATACTGACCTCTATGTTTGCGATATAAGATTTAAGGTCGAAATTATCGGTAGGAAAATCGACTAGCGTATTACCCGGCAGGGTAGTGGCGGGTATTTCTCTGACCATTGCGGCATCCATATCGGCAATCGTCAGCTGTTGCGGCAGAGGTATACTGGAATTATGGAATTTATCCGGTAGGTGCTGAGACTGAACCAGTCCACCGGGGTGCTTGATTGCCATGCGCTCAATCTGGTTTGCCAGTTCACGGACATTACCCGGCCAGTCATAACGACACAGGGCCATAATGGCATCGGTGGAGAAACGTACCGAGCTACCTTTTTTGTGTTCCAGTCGAGAAATTAGCTCATTAACCAGTAAGGGTAAATCTTCAATTCGTTCACGTAATGCCGGTAAATGAATAGGAAAGACATCGAGCCTGAAATACAGGTCTTCCCTGAACTCTCCCTCTGCTACCATCTGTTTCAGGTTGCGATTGGTGGCAGCAATAATACGTATATCCGCTTCGATGGTTTTGGTGCCTCCGACCCGTTCAAATGTTCGTTCTTCCAGTACACGCAGTAGCTTTACCTGCATGGCCATGGTCATTTCACCTATTTCATCAAGAAATAAAGTACCACTTTCCGCCATAGAAAAACGTCCCTGTCTGGCTGATATGGCACCGGTAAAAGCGCCTTTTTCATGGCCAAATAGCTCAGACTCCAGTAATTCGGCTGGGATAGCGCCGCAATTAACCGGTACAAAGGCGTTGTCCCGTCTTGCAGAATAATAATGTACATTGCGTGCAACGACTTCCTTGCCGGTACCTGAATCACCGAGGATCAGTACATTTGCATCACTTTGGGCGACCTGTTTAATGTCCTGGTGAACCGCCTGCATCGCCGGGCTTTTACCAACCAGGCTGCGGAATAGAATTTTACGTTGCATTTCAGGTTGTTGATTATTACTGTGTTTCTCATTCATCATCGTTTTCCCGTTTCCATCCCGGCATTTTGATTGATCAACAAAACGCTGTATCGTCAGAAAAATGACATCAAACAGCGTTCGTTTGCGTCATAAAATTGTAGGTGCAGTTTATCGGGCTTGCCAAAAAATTGGCGAATTAATGTGTAAAGTAATGTAAGCGAGTGGGGAGGTTATTCGACATGCTCGTCAGTTGCCGATAGAAGGTCGTTGATTGCATAGAGTAGGTCCTGCTGGCTGTAAGGTTTGGGCAACAGGGAAAAGTTTTCCCTGATAGTGGAACAATTGGTTTTACTTTCACGTTCTGATGCCGTGGTCAAAAGAATTTTGATATCGGGATAACTGGTTTTTACCCAGTTAGCCAGCTCTCTCCCGTTCATCTCTCCTGGCATTAATATATCAGAGAAAAGCAGATTAATATCTTTATGTTGATTCAGCAAATCCATTGCGGCAGAGGCATTCTCTGCCTGTAATATATTGGGCGTAATATTTTTAAGGCAGCGTACTGCAAAACGTCTAACTGCTTCACGGTCTTCGACAATCAGTACTGTTATTGCCGGTATCGGTACCGGGGTGCTGTGCCTGTCTGTCGACTGGTACGGGTCAGGGAGAGCAACAATGTGGTTCTCTACCGGGAAAAACAGCATAATACAGCTACCCTGGTCGGGAATGCTTTTAATTTTTAATGTGCCATTAGACTGGCGCATAAAGCCATAGATCATGCTTAAGCCCAGTCCGGTACCATCGCGTTTTTTTGTTGTAAAAAAGGGTTCGGTTGCGCGTTTGAGGATATCCGTAGACATGCCGCAGCCGGTATCTGCAATGGTAATACAGACATAGGAATCGACCAGGGTCTGCTCGGCATTCATTACTATAGAGGTGGGAAGCCGCTGGTGTCGTTTAGCATGGATGGTAAGGTTGCCACCTTTGGCCATGGCATCCCTGGCATTAATAACCGCATTTAACAGGCTGCTTTCAAACTGGGCGGTATCAACAAGGATATCAGGTAGTGATTTCTGTATCTTTATACGTAAGGAAATGGTATCTCCTAGCGTTTTTTTAAATAGATGGCTGAAGTTTCGAATGGTCTGCTGTACATTCAGTAGTTCCGGCGCAAGGGATTTTTTACGGGAAAAATTGAGTAGCTGTCTGGTAAGTTTGACGCCATCATGGATAGCGGAGCGGGCATCTTCAATAATTTCCCTGTCATTGTCGTCAATCTGGTAGCGCTGCATGAAGGCTTCGTCAATCAGTTCAAGATTGCCTTTTGCGATGGTCATTAAATTACCGAAGTCATGGGAAATTCCACTGGTTAGTTGACCTACTGCATCCATTTTATGCTGGTGAAGTTCCTGCTCCTGTTTAAGAATTCGCTCGGTAATATCCTGTATTGTTCCATTAACTTCGATCAAATTATCTTTTTCATCGAACCGCCCGAGTCCCTGCTGATGGATCCAGCGTATCTGCCTGTTGGGTAACTGAATACGGTATTCGATACTGGCGGTTTCGCCGGAATAAAAAGCACTGTGTTCAAACTGATTTAGCCGGGTAATGTCATCGGTAACAACACGTTTGTGTAATAATTCCAGTGAAGGCTGGCAACTGCCCTGATCGTAGCCATATATTCTATAGATTTCATCCGACCAGATGAGTTCTCCGGTTCTGATGTTGATAGACCAGTTGCCCAGCTTGCCAATATGCTGTGCCTGTCGAAGCAGAGATTCGCTCTCATGCAGGCGTTGTAACAGCATATGATGAGTAAGAACCGAACTGAGACGTATGCTAATGCGGTAGAAAGTCTCCTGCTGCATGATTGTCCATGGTGTTGCTGTGTCGCAACGTTGTAAAATAATATACCAGGTCTGATCGCCAGGCAGATTAAGCGCTTTAATCAGTATCTGCCGATTGATGCAGTCGTTTTTATCGGTGGTTATCTGTATAGATGATGTATGGCTGATAACAATGGGGTATTCACTGTTACGCGCACGATAAAAAGTATTGTGTGCCAGTTCTTCAACAAAGGCATTAACTTGCCCTGCTAATGAATGGCATTGATTACTGCTGGATTCGCAGATCAGTTGCATCTCATAGGGATGGTTGCTATGTGATTTCAGGATGGCGGCACGATCTGTCAGAAAGATGGGCTGCATCTCACGCAGTGTTTCCTGCAAAATAATATCCAGATTATTACTATTCGTTAGAATAGCTGAAATTCTATCCATGTATTCAAGATGCATCTCGCGTTCCTTAAGATCAATAAAAGCCTGGCGTGCCGATAGTAAGTACTGAATTCGATAAGGAAAGGTAATTGGATTGATAGGTTTGCTAATAAAAGCCGTGGCGCCGAGTTCAAAAGCCTGCTCTATGGATTCCGAGTCACCCAGGCCGGTAACCATAACAATGGCAATATCATATTCATTATATTTTTTGTGTATCTGCGTGCAGACATCGAAACCGCTCATCCCCGGCATTTTTACATCCAGTAATACCATGTCAGGCGGACAGGTGTGGATATCCTCCATGGCGTCGATACCATTATCAAATTCGGCAATATCATAGTTATGACGACTCAGAGCATCTGTCATGAGTAAACGCATAAGCGGATCATCATCAATAACCAGTATTCTGGCCTGAATATCTGAGTTGAAGTTGCTGCCCATTTTATTTCCGCATTTTAGTGATTGGTTGAATAATAATGCGAGTTAGGCCGCTTTACCAGCATTTCCGATGTAGCAGGTCTATAATGATTCTTGATAGTATGACCTTTTCTGCCCCTGTTTGTTTCTATTTTATCAATCAGTTACAGAAATAAATAAATGTAGTAAAAAATGAATATTCAGGTATGGTGTTTTATGAAAAAGGATGAATACCCATTATTACCGGATTTACTGGAAAAAACGGAGTTATATAAAGAAAACCGTACGGGCGCCGGTAATACCGGAGATCCGTCCGTAAGCATGGTTAGCAGGCAAATCCCGTTGCACCGGCGTATCCTGCTAGTCGAGGATAATCTGGTGAATCAGGAGGTAGTGGTAGACATGCTTGAGCAACCCGGCCTGCAGATTGATATTTGTGCGAATGGTCAGGAGGCGGTGAAAGTTTATCGGCAGCACCATTATGATCTGGTGCTGATGGATTGTGAGATGCCGGTGATGGATGGATTTACCGCAACACAGAAAATAAGGGAGTATGAGTTACAGGATCGCTGTCAGGCTGTACCCATTGTTGCCCTGACCGCCCATGCATTAGACGGGATGAGTGACAAATGTTTTGTCAGTGGCATGAATGATTTTCTTTCCAAGCCATTTAATTTGGACAGTATTCGAAACATAGTTGAAAAATGGACGAACCGGAAATCCGATGCTGCCATAGAAAATATCTCCACTACTGATGCAGCGCAACATCAGCCGGCATTTGTAGAAAACGAAGTACAGGCAGATACCATTATTGACATGCAGGTGATACAGCGGCTACGAAAAAGCCAGCGGATGAACGATAAGGTGGGTGGCGGAGGTCAGCCTTCACTGGTGAATCGTATTATTGCATTATTTCTGCAGCAGACCCCGGCTATGCTGGTGCAGTTAGCGCAGGCGGTGAGTGAAAAGAATGTCGATCGAGTGGTGGATGTCGCCCATTCACTCAAATCATCCTGTCGTGCCATTGGCGCACTTTCGATGGCTGAAAGCTGCCATAAAATTGAATCGGCGGGCCGTGAAGGATTGCTGGAAGCATCAGCAATGAAACGATTTTATTCAGAAATAAATTATATATATCAACAAGTTAACCGGGTATTAAATAATATTTTACGTAGCGAGAACTAAAAAAAGGGTGTATCCTCGGGTTAAATGAACCAAAGAAAGCAATTGCGGGATGTGATGATGAAGCAACTTGATATGATATCAATGGATTTTGATTACTGGTTTGATGCCATGGTGGACATGGCTAAAGACAACCCTGATGGATTTGAATATCTGCGCCAGCAAATGATTGATGAAATCATTGATGATGCCCCGGAGAAAAACCGCCGCCGTTTAATTGGTCTGCAATGGCGGGTTGATCAGGAGCGGCGGCTGGCCAGAACCCCGATGGCGGCCTGTATCCGAATGTCTAATATGATGTGGGAAAGTGTCGTTGGTGAAGGCGGGTTGCTGGAGAAATTAAACAGTGCCAATGAATTGAGTATCAATAAATTTCGCCGTTTTTAACGGCGTAGACAAAAGATAAACGGGTTAAACCTGCGCGATGGTGCGCGAGTGTTTTAAATAGGTGGTTTGACCAAAATGATTGTAGCCTTCCGATTGCCTGCTGTCCGGCTCAGTATGCTGACCGGTTTCTGCAGTCAGCCCCTGTAGAATACCCAGCGCATAGCGTGACTGTTGATAACAGCTTTCAACCAGTGCGCCATTAATGCGATTTTGTTGCTGACATTGCTCCGCCAGTGTTAGTAACTTGTGCCACAGGACACGCAATACCTTGTCCTGTTTAAACGGGTTTTTTTCTGCTGTGGTTGCTTGCACGTCTGTTTGCTTTTCCTTTTCATCGCCATGCAGCTGTTGCATCAGTTGTTCACGTTTTTGCCCGGCCTGAGCTAACAGTAGTGTTTTTTCCTGTTTAATCTGTACCGCCTGATCGAGCCGGTCTGCTCTGTGCTGGCTCAGTGCATCGGCTTCCACCTGTAATGCCTGTAACATTTCTTCGGTTGCATCAATCTCCTGGTGCAGATGTTGCGTCAGTTGATGGCGTTGTGTCTGGTTGAATAAGGGTGGCATTATGTATCCGGTCTATGTTTCAGCTCTAGGTTTTAGGTTTTAGCATGGCTTCAAACTGCGACAGCTTGGCAGCAATTTTTGCCGGATTAATTTCATAGCTGCCGTTAGCAATAGCGGCTTTTACCTGCGCTACATGCTGAGTATCTATCACCGGTGCTGCAATCGCGCTGTTTCCAAGTTTACCAAGCTGTTTTGCACCGTCAGACAGGCTAAGCGTATCCGATGTTGACGATTTCCCGCTTTCGGTAGCCGTGGGCGTCTGTTCCTGCTGCCTGAGTTTTGTATTGTCGGCCGTCCCGCTTACCTTGCCAGATATCGAGCCACCGCTAACACCGTTAATATTAATAGACATGGTCGTGTCCTCCATCCTCATTTAAAAAATTTTATCAACCTTATTATCGGCTATTACTATAAAAACTTTACAGATAATTACAATTTTATTCCATATTATAAATCAACCTGTACTTCACCATTTTTGGTAACAATGCCTTCGCGTCTCTGCTTAGAGGCTATATTGACGACTCTTACCATTTCTCCCACGGCGCCGCTGGTCAGGGCCTTCCCTGCCATTCTAACTTCCATCGAACCCGAGCGCGCCAGAATGGTTACTCGCTGGCCGCGTTTCACCTTGTCCTGTGGGGTAATAATGTTTGGTGTAAAGGCGACCCCTACATTAATTCGCCGTTTCAGTTTTTGGCCGATAAGGGCCTGTTTTTGATCAATATAACCCTGAGGAAGGGTGGATAGATCAATGGTTTGCATCCGAATGTCCTTTCGTTGCAAAATTGTGTCGCGGGGTAATAATTTTGCTGCGACAGCTATTGTTTTCATCACCCGGACGGTAACAGGTACCTGTATCGACCAGGGTTGACTGTCCTGGCATTTGATCCCTACCGTGGTTCGACCAACCAGGTGACTGCCGCGGGGTAAAAAAGCAATCAGGGGCTGACTACAGGCTTTCAGGTGCAGGCGGTTGTCCAGTTCACTGGCATGGACGACGGCTGCATGCATGCCACTGGCTGTTAGCCTGGCAACCATAAAGCCTACGGCGGTTTTGTCTATGCTGGTATGGCTCTGAAAATCCATCGCCATCGCAGTTTGTGAGAAGGCAACAATAAAATAGAATAGTATCCATCTACCGGTTTTTTGTCGTTGGAGACAAGAGAAAAATGCGCGCTGTTGTTTTATCATGTGATTGTCATCGGTTATTGACAGAATTTTGTCATGTTAT
>VAPG01005113.1_pt1 | contig 10519 bp, 8 predicted proteins | sample 3393851 | NCBI WGS metagenome assembly VAPG01 (sample SAMN08290438, study PRJNA428436) | hydrothermal vent metagenome | isolation source: Deep-sea hydrothermal vent chimney | place: Atlantic Ocean: South-mid Altantic Ridge | depth 2194 m m
AGAAGACCGAAGACGGAAGTTTTTTCATTCATACAGAAGCAAACCAATCTAATATTTATACCGGATTGTGCATGTTGAGATACTGTATTCGAGAAGCAATTCTCTTCCGACTTCCGGCTTCTGACCTCTGACCACCTGCAACAATAATTACATAATACATCAATCTTCCACTAAATTCGCAGTAAAACCGTTTTTTCTAATGCATTAACTTATCAAGCATTTCACGGTAAACGATTCGCTTATCTAAAACCGTGGTTGCCACAAAAGTAGCGTTTTTTCTCATTTCGGAAAGCAGCAGCGGATTCTCAAGCAATTCTCTGAGCCGGCCATAAAGCGCATCGACAGAATGGTTAAAATTTCGCCCGATATTATAGCGCGTGATGAGTTCGGCAGTTTCCCCTTTAAGGTTGTTCAAAACAGGAACTCCTGCCGTTATGTAATCATTAAATTTATAGGAATAAGCCACCTCTGAACCTTCTTTAAAACTGTTCAGGGCAATATCGGAAGAGCTTAAATATTTCATGTAACCGGCATAGCTTAAAAATCCTGTAACTTCGATGTTTAACGCGTGGTTATTTTTGAATTGCAGGATTTTGTCCCTCTCTTGTCCATCGCCAATAAAGATAAGTTTAAAATCGCCCGTTAACTGCTCCGTCAGCTTTTTAAAACTTTGCAGGATAAGTTCGATATCGTAACTGTTTCCCAGCATCCCTCCGAAACAAATCCATTTTTGTTGCGGGGGTTTATTTATTTTCACCGTGGCCGAAGAAAGCAGCGTTTTATATTCCTGCATATCTGTGCCAAGATAAACCGGAACAGCTTTGGTTTTCTGGTTAAATTTCTGTGCATGCCGGGCATATTCGACAGAGCCGGCAAACAACAAGTCAGCTGATTTATAAACTTTTTCAGCCATTCGTTTCCAGGGAAAGGTAATGAGACGGAGTAGTTTTTTGTGAGAAGAGAGAATGATAAACGACTCCGGCCATAGGTCAATCACATCTACAACAAAAGGAATCTTGTTTTTCCTGCAATAACTGTTGCAAACTAATCCGCTGGAAACAGCGGGGACGAGACAATATACTTTTGAAGGGCGGTAAGCGAGTTTTTTTAGATAGTTCCGGAGCCTGATGGCAAAGACAAGGTGGCTGTATAGTCTTCGGAAACCAACATTTTTATTGTATCGCGGTACCGGCAAAAAGGTGATGTCGGCAGGGTGTTTATCCGGGTTATGTTTTTGTTTTTTCCGATGATTAAAACCGGTAGTAATCAACTCTACCTCAACCCCTTCTTCTTTTAACAGCCGATAAATTGTACTGATACGGATGTTATCCGATTTTTCGTAATAGAAAAGGGAAACCAGTACTATTTTTTGTTTTTTCACCATTTTTTAATTTTGAGCAGTAGAATCTGGTTTGCTTTGCTTTTCATAAGACTCTCACGTCAGCCTTATTATATATGAGTCCGCTCTAAAAAGGTTGCAATTTGGTTTCAGCCACTTTTACCCCTCAATCCCCTAAAGGGGAAGTGACTGAAAATCAGCGCATCCTTTAGAGAGTGGGGTAAACACTGATTTTCATTATTTACCCCAGTTTACCTTTTTAGACTGGACTTATATATCAATCAATTTTGCCTTTGGTCTATAAATTTCAAAGTCCACATTCTTTTTACAATCTGATCCAGCAAAACACTTCTATAACGAATTTTATGAGAAAAGCTAAAGTCAGACAAATGCTTGTCGTCGCGGTGAGCCGCAGCGGTAAAGTTGGATTCATGCCGACGGTAGTACATAAGTCGTTCATCCAAAAACGTTACTTTACCCAGTCTTTCTGCCAATAATCCAATCCATACATCATGCATTATGATGTTTTCGGGAAAAGGCAACGCAGCATTAACAATTTTCCGGTTAAAAGCCATGGCACAACCGATAAACGAATTCTTTCTCAGGTTCTTCAAAAATCCGGGGCCGGAACCTTTCCATTCAAAATAAGATTCATGCAGTATCTTTTCCTCCCCATCAACAATGAAAGCATTACACACCACCAAATCATAAGCATGTAATTTCTCCAAGACTTTCTCCACCCGGCCGGGAAGCCACACATCATCCTGGTCTGCAAGGAAAATATAATCTCCTTTTGCTTTTTTCAACGCATTTTCCATGTTGAAAACAGGGCTCCCGAAATTTCCATTTTCCAGCAACCGGACTCTGCTATCCCCATAATCATTAATAATTTCCAAGGTCAGGTCTGTGGACGAATCATCCGAAATGATAACTTCATCTTCAGCATCCAACTGTTCCAAAATAGTATCCAGTTGCCGTTTCAGGTATTTTTCACCGTTACAGGTGGTCATGCAGACAGAAATCATATACTAAAACAGTTTTGAAAACGTGATAACCATTTTCGTTCTCCAATATTTTATCCGCGAAAGCGGGAAATCCAGTGCCCGGAGCATTTTTATGGCATCCCTGTTTTGGGAAATGATCTGGCGAAATTGTAATATCCGGCGGGCATAATACTTTCTGTCGGAAAGGGAAGCGCCAATGCTGTTTTCGCCATGTAGCCGATATAAAATCGTGGGCTTTGTAAGAAAACCGATGACGCCTTTTCGGGCAACATTCAGGGCAATCCACCAGTCATGCATTACCGCCTGCTCCGGAATGGGCAACACAAGTGGTTTTACTTTACTGTTAATAATTACCGTGCATCCTACCACAGGGTTATTGACAAGTAAACGATAGATGTCCTTCGCGTTTTCAGGATTTACTTTGGTATATTTCCAGTAAGAGGGATGAATGATATTCAGATCCCTATCGGTAACTTTAAGGTCGGAAAAGATGAGCACCGGTTTCCCGGGATGCTGTTGTTCCAGCTCCTTCATTTTGGTTAGCGTGGATTCGATTTTATCAGGCAGCCAGTAGTCATCCTGATCACAGAACATCATGTAATCTGCATCGCTTTGGTAAAGTAACGCTTCAAAACTTTTCTTTGGTCCGAGATGTTTTTTGTTGTCATCAAAAATGAAAATACGCTCTTTATCCTTTTCCCGATAGCTTTTTATCAGTTCCATGGTGCTATCAGAAGAACCATCATCGCGGATAACCAGACGCCAGTTGATATCGGTCTGGCCGTACAACGAGTGCATCAGGTCGTTGAGGTAGGCAGTGCCGTTAAAGGTGGAAAGTAAAATGTCTGTTTTCAAAATAAAAGAAGACTGGCGGTTTAATATTTAATCATCTATATCTTCAAGCGTGGACGCTTGAAGCGGGGGACAAAAAAGTATTTGTAAAGACATAGACCAGGACAAGCATGCCGGTGGAACTCATAAGTAACGGATTGGTTCCGGAAATAAACAGATAGGCAAGATAAGCAATGAAAAGATGGGTTACCTTTTTTGCTCTGATTTCCGCCAGCAGTGGCAGAATTAATGTACCGACAAATATTAAGGTAACAGGAATTCCCCAAATTCTTATCAGCTCAAAATAGGTAAGCTCGGAAACATCAATCATACGATGCAATCCAGAGGCATAAAACGTGCCACCGATGCCCTGCCCGAACAAAAGACTCAGCAGATGATGGTCAAAATAGTCGGAATAAGAAGAGAGGTAGCTAAACTTGATGGCGTTTGAGGCTTCTTGTTTGTTGAGAAACACTGCCATCACCGATGGTAACGTAAATAAAACCACAAGAATCCCAAAACCCACAAAAAGCAAAAACCAAACCTTTGATTTTCTATAAAGAAAATAACCGAGATAAAAGATGACAATGAGAATCAAAGAGAGCAGGTTTGCCCGTGTACCGGAAAAATAAAGGGTCAGGGCAATAAGCATAAGCAACAAAATGCTGACAAAAACCCCTTTTTTTTGCTTATTAATCAATATCTGATAAAGATACCATGACAAAGGGAACACCAAAAGGGGCGATGTCTTATAGAAAATCATCAAAAGGGTTGTTTCCCCATAATTCCGTAATGCGTACACCACCACCTGTTTGTCCACAACAAAATAGCGGTACATATCTCCAAATAAACTGACATTAAAAATTAATATCAGGTAAAGCCCCAAGGTCATAAAGACAATGGAGAGGGAAGAATAATTAAATATTGCCGTAAGGTTTATCTTCTCTCTTACCGTTACGAGGATGAGTGTAAAAAAGAAAAATGAATTAAAATACACCAGATTGCCCACGGGAACATTATGGAGCATGCTGTTTAACAGCCCTGTTGACAGCTCATAGAAGGGCATGAAAAAGGCAATAAAGAGCAGGATAAACCATTGCCTTTTTGTCAGGACAATTTTTTTTGAGAAGTTTCTCAGCAACCAGATAACGAAAACCAGTCCGAACAGCACATATTTCACATGGAAGATAAGGTTTGTGGGATCGACCATGACATCCACAAACAGCAGTACCATTGAAATATTCAGAAAAACCGGATATTTCTCTTTAAACCAATGGAAAAATTTGTCTGTCATGTAGGTCAGGGAGGTCGGAAGTTAATGTTGAAGGAAAAAGGAAAAAGTTAAAAGGGTACTACTGTAAATTTAGTGGAAAGCTGTTGTATTGTGTAATTATTAAATTGTGAAAGTCGGAAGCTGGAAGTCGGAAGAAAATAGTATCCCAACATGCAGTAATTAGTATAAATAATGGATTTACCAGCTATTGTAACAGTGAAAAAACTTCGGTCTTCTGACTTTCTCCCAAAGGGATGCCTTTGGCACTACAAAAACAATTTACCCACTAAAATGGTAGTAGAACCGTCAAAAGTATTCTGTACCAGAATCCACTTTTTACTTTAAACTTTTTACCTGGAGTTTTTTTACTTGTTAAAATTAAAAATAATTTGACGTTCGAGATTCTCCGGAAGAAGGCAGTATTATTGGCTCAGGCAATAAGCTCAATCAGTCTTTTTATGTTATTTTCATGCTTGTAAATACTTTGCAGATGCGCCTGGCGTTCCCTCTTCATGGCAGAAGTAAAGTCTTTTTTCATAAGTCCGGTTAGAAGGGTTTTCATTTTGGCAGGACTATCAGCCAACACGCATAATTTCTCCAGATTGCTTCCACTTAGCATTTTGTCGTTTGCAAGAACAAATCTCCCGTTGTAAAGAGCATTCAGCAGTTTGAGTTTTAAGCCCGTAGCCTGACCGGTATATAAAATATTCACCTGGGCTTTTTCAATAAGGAGGTTTAATTGTTCATCGTCAGGATTGGCAATTATTTCTGCCAATGGGTTGGCCTCCACCAGCCGCCACAACGATGGAGGAGGATTAAGTCCGGCAATTTTGAACAGGATCTTCGAATCCTTAAATACCTGATTCAATAGCGTAGTAACAGCATTGACATTCTCAGGAATTGACAGATTCCCATGATAAAGTGCGTATTCCCCTTTTCCCATCAGGCTTCTGACAGCTGTATAAGGATGAAAAGCGGGCAGATAAACTACAGGTTTGAACCTGGCGGAAAAGTAATTATAATCCGTCTGCGAAATGGTCAGTAAAAGGTCTGCTTTAGACAGAATACGTTCGTATCTTTTCAGCTTTACTGCTTCTGTAAAGAAATAAAATTTTCTTTTCAAATTCGTTTCCGCTTTGGAAAGATTCTTGTAATATTCGTGCTCAATATTGTGTGTACGTACCATTCGTTTACGGTTTTGCAACCTTTTTTCGCGTAACAGGCCGGTGGTATGCAGACCCTCCATGAGGATGGGATAATCGTCATGTAAAAGATTTTGAATCAGTCGCTCAGACAGCCGGGATTCTACGATAAAAGGTTTCTTATTGAAAAGGTACCTTTTGGACATATAGATTTTATAATAGTGCACCTCGTAAAAGAGTTTCTCCAATTCGGTTGCTTTTTTCGAGCCATATTCAAAACAGTGAAGATGTACTTTTACACCATGCTCCGCCAGCGCTTTAGCTTTGTAGAAAACATCGATAACACCCCCATAGTTGGCCGGATAGGGAACATCAAAAGAAACAATATGCAGGTGAATATCAGGCATCTATTTAAAAAACTTCTTTGTTAAAACCGGTAAGTAATCCCCACTTTAAAATGAATATTGGTTATGTCTTTTCCTGTTCCTCCCCAATAATCCGGGGGAGCCGGCGGAGTATATTGCCACTGGTAGTTAAAAGAGCGGACATATTCAAGCTGAGCATTCAGCAGCAACTGTTTTCTAAACGACCATTGTCCCAGCAGGGTTGCACTAAAATCTACCCAGTTGTATCGGATATCTTTTATGTAAGAAAAGAAGAAATCGTTATTATGGGCATAGCGTTCAAACCTAAGGCCAATCATTTTCAATGCTTTAAACCAGCTAACCTGTAATGTTTGAAGGTTACTGCCCGGTCCGATACCTGCACCCAGCAGCTGTCCTTCATTGGTATATCCTGCTCTTACGGATTTGCTAAGATACCAGCTCAGCCCGTCTCTGTTTATTGTGGTTGCATTCATGGCGAGCTGCGTAAATTCCATAAGCACCTCTATGTTTTCATCGGGGCGTGTTTTAAGCGGAATCAGTTTTCTGAGGCCCAGCACAAAAGCACCGGAATGCGCCAGCTCCACTTTAAAATCTCTGTTATCCCAAAAATAATCCGACCTGCCATATTCAAAATAGACTTCACCGTGACCTTTCACCCAGAGCCAGCGGGCAAAAACAGAGTATAGTTGTGAGCGTTTGTGTGCCAGTTCACCATCTCCGCCTGCGGCTCTCAGTCCGAGGGGAATAAAAACGGGGAAGTAATCTATCATGTTTCCAGTCATGTCTTTATGGGATTGCTGCACGGTGCGTGCAAAACCGAGAAAAAGGCCGGGAACCCATTTGGGATGCCAGGTAACCAAAAGGCCGCTCAGGTATCTCCACTCATCGGGTTTGGGGGAATAAAGCGGTTTCCCGTGCCATATTTTGTCTGCACCGGGAGGCGGATAACCAGAGGCTTCGAGGCGTCCTGCAATAAGCTGCCACTCGAAAGAACCGAGAAAAGTTTTCACCGGGCGAACCGTATTAAAGGTAAGATGTTTGAATCCGGCAGCATCATTGGTCATAATAAGGGCATTGCGGACCCCGGGACCCCACCACAGGTTTTCGTTGGAAATGCCAATGGATATTGCTCCGAAGGTAAGCCGAAGGCTACTCTGTCCCCATGTCATTTTAGTATAGGAACCGTTTCCAAAATGTTCGGGCATATCAATCAAATTCAAGGTCCAGTAGTACTGTGCCCAGCGAACATCCGGATAGTCGGTGGGGAAGCCATTATAGAATTTGTTTTGTGCATAGACCACTTCGGGATAAAGCTGAATACTCAGAAATCCGTATTTGGCATAGATTCCTGCTCTGAAAAAGGTTTCATATCCTGTGGAAGGAATCATGGCACCATCGTTCAGACCTTGTGGATGGTGAGTGTTATATTGTTGTTGCCACGTTACCGGAAGGAGCTGAAAAAGTCCTCTTCCCTTACCAAAATGGATAATGCCGTTAAATTTTGGTGTCAGTTTTTTTTCAGCGCTGCTGTCAGGATAAAAGCTGTTTTGCACCCGGAAAGCTTTCACGGGAAAAAGCGGAAAAGAGGTAAAACTCACATTGGGATTTATCTTACCGAGAAGCTGTGCCCGGCGATAAGCATCGTTTAGTACGGGCATTCCTGTAGGGATTGTCTGTGCCTCAGTTTGCAAAGGCAGCAGAAGAGGTAAAATCAATAAGAATTTTAAAAGGCGGAAGATATTTTTCATTTCCAAATATTGAAATATATTTTAAACAAAAATAATTTTAAGTGTCAGACTTGCCTGAGCAACTCATCAATGCTACCGGCTCATCGGTATGGCAAGTTCACCAGCAAGGATAACCTCCCGCTGCCTCGCCTCAAGCGAGGGGGACAAATTCCACCCTCTTACCCCCCACGGGCTTACGCACTCTCCCGCCAGCGGGAGACACATCGGGACTTTTGCAAAGGAACACATAAATAATTATTAGAACTGCCCTTTTCTTCCTGCTTTCCCGACCAATCACGGGACAGGCTCGTCGCCTCAGGAGACAACCTGTCTCCCGCTGGCGGGAGAGTGCGGAGGACAGCAGCGTTGGGAAGAGGGTGGAATTTATTTTCCTTTTAGCTCATATTCCTCCACAAAAGCTTCCAGAACCCTTTCGACATTACGCATATCATTCAGCACCTCGTCATCGTTAAAACGTAAGACGGTAAAGCCAATAGTTTCAAGGAATTTTTGTCGAATTTCATCATTCTTAACCACTTCTTCATCCAAATGAGTAATGCCATCTACTTCAATAATTAACATAAGTTCAGGGCACATAAAATCAGCAATATAATGTAGTACAGGACGTTGTCGTCGAAATTTATATCCATGCAGCTGACCGGCTCTCAAAACATATTTCCAGAGACAGGCTTCAGCCTTGGTCATATTATGACGCAGTTGGCTGGCATAGGATTGGAGATTTTTGTTGTAGTGGTAGTTGTTTGATTTTGAAGCCGGGTGCATGATGTTGGTTTTTACAAATAGATTGGGATTCCACCCTCTTACCCCCCACGGGCTTACGCACTCTCCCCGTCTCGTCTCAGACGAGAGAGACAGTCAAAAACGGTACACAATACCGAGTTTGGCGTGAAAATTATAAGTATCTTTTGTGGGGTTCCAAAAGGCCGGACTGGTGTTGAAAATGTAAAGCGGACGATAGCGCCATTCATAGTTAATCTCGTGGATATAATATTGTGCCTGCACATTAAACAACAGGTGTTTATATTCCCAGTTGGCCACAAGGCCAAATTTCAGGTCCACCCAGTTCCGGCGGATATCTTTTATCTTACTCACAAAATAGTCGTTGTTATGTACATATCTTTCAAATTCAAATCCCAGTGTTTTCAGCCCTTTTACCCAACTGACTTTTACCCATTGCGAGTTACTCCCCGGCCCAATGCCGGCACCCAGCACCTGGCCATCGTGGGTGTAGCCATGTCTCACCTGACTATGGGTGTACCAATACCCTACAACAACCCTTTTCCCCTGTCCATACAATACTTTATCACGGTTTATTGTCGTTGAATTGGAAGCCAGATTAGTAATTTCGGCGTTCACCTGAATATATTCTCCTTTTCGGCGCTTAATAGCAAACAGCTTATTGATACCGATAATATAAGCAGCCGAATGATTGGGTTCCAAAAAGAAATCCCGCATATTCCAGGCATGGTCTTCCCGTCCAAATTCCACATAAATTTCACCGTGGGCTTTAGGCCATAACCAGCGCATAAACAGGGATAAGAGCTGGTCTTGTCTTCTTGCATCCGTAGTCGCATTACCAACAGCCACTTTTTCGACTGAGCCAAAAACCGGAAGATAATCATAGAGATGATGTCCCATATCTTTACTGTAAATCTGAAAGCTGCGGGTAAACCCGAGAAAAAGTCCGGGCACCCATTTCGGGTGATAAGTTAGCTGGATAGAATTCAGGTAACGCCAGTCGTCAGGCAGACCCGGAGTGTAGCCGGAAGCATCGAGGCGACCGGCAATTAGTTGTCCTTCAAAACTGCCAATGGGAGTCCGTATTGGCCGGACGGTATTTAAGGTCAGGTGCCTAAAACCCGGCGCATTGTTTGTCATCAATAAGGCGTTGTGTATGCCCGGTCCCCACCATAGGTTTTCGTTGGAAAGGCCGAAAGAGACGGGGCCGAAGGTAAGACGAATGCTGCTTTGCCCCCAGAAAATCTTCTGAAAAGCAGAATCGCCGAAACGCTCGGGCAGGTCAATACCTCCGGGAGGTGATGGTTTATGATAGATTTGTTGGAAGCCATCAAACGGTTTATTTTCGACATAAAGTATTTCCGGCCAAAGCTGAACGGAAAGCGGGCCATATTTTGCATAAAACCCTGCGCTGATATAGGTCTGATAGCCTTTTGCAGGCACCATGACGCCATCGTTGTAACCGGCAGGATGAAAGCTGTTAAACTGATTTTGCCAAATAACCGGCAGCAGCTGAAGTTTTCCTCTGTTTTTTCCGAAGGTAAGAATGCCGTTAAATTTTGTTTTGCGGGCAGCTGCGAGGGAGCTGTCAGGGTCGTAACTGTTTTGCACTTTAAAAGCTTCCACAGGAAAAAGTGGCAGGGAAGTAAAGCTGTAAGAGGCATCGAATTTCCCCAGCAGCTGCCCCCGGCGGTAAGCTTCCGCCAGCACGGGCATACCTATGGGGATTGTCTGGGCTTTGGTCAGCAAAGGCAGCAGAAGGGGTAAAATCAGAAAGAATTTAAAAAAGCGGAAGATATTTTTCATTTCCGGGAGGTTATAATATGTTTTGGTAAGAGATTGCTTCGCGCTTACGCACATGGCCTGCTCACTGTGCTCGCAAAGACGGGTATACATGAATGCAAATGGTAGGTTTTCCTAACAATAGAAAAAATCTGAAAAGAAAAAAACATCCTTTATAAGGTTCTACTGCGAATTTAGTGGAAGATTGATGTATTATGTAATTATTATTGCAGGTGGTCAGAGGTCAGAAGCCGGAAGTCGGAAGAAAATTGCTTC
>VAPG01002043.1_pt1 | contig 10507 bp, 9 predicted proteins | sample 3393851 | NCBI WGS metagenome assembly VAPG01 (sample SAMN08290438, study PRJNA428436) | hydrothermal vent metagenome | isolation source: Deep-sea hydrothermal vent chimney | place: Atlantic Ocean: South-mid Altantic Ridge | depth 2194 m m
TAAGTGTGTGCCAGCATTTACAGGGGCTGGAAAACCTGCCTTTTGCAGAAGCCAGCAAAGAACAGGAGCGCACCGCTCACGCACTGGACATGTCCGATGTGCGCGGCCAGCATCACACCCGGCGCGCCCTGGAAATCGCTGCCGCCGGTCGCCACAACATGCTGATGATCGGCCCGCCCGGCACCGGAAAGTCCATGCTGGCCAGCCGCCTGCCAGGCATATTGCCACCGATGAACACGCAACAGGCACTGGAAAGTGCCGCCATCAAATCTATCAGCCACCAGGGCTTTGACATTCAGCAATGGAAAAAACGCCCATTTCGTAGCCCGCATCACACAGCATCCGGCGTGGCGCTGGTTGGCGGCGGCTCCAAACCATCACCCGGCGAAATTTCACTGGCGCATCAGGGCGTATTATTTCTCGATGAATTAACCGAATTCGACCGACACACGCTGGACGTATTACGCGAACCGATGGAAACCGGCACCATCACCATCTCCCGCGCCGCCAGACAGGCGGATTTCCCGGCACGATTCCAACTCATCGCCGCCATGAACCCCTGCCCGCAAGGTTATACCTGCGACAGCAAAAACCTGTGCCGCTGCACGCCCCAGCAACAGCTAAAACATCGCAATCGAATATCCGCACCGTTTCTTGACCGTATCGATATTCATATCGAAGTACCACGTATCGACAAACAGGTGCTTGATAATAACGCGGCAAGAGGTGAGACCAGCCAGCAAATAAGACAGCGGGTGTATAAAGCGTTTCAACGACAGCAGCAACGCGGGCCACGATTTAATGCTGAATTAACCACGAAAGAATTAGAAAAGTTTTGCGTGTTAAAAGAACAGGAGAAGTTATTGCTTGATAAAGCCATGGACAAATTAAAACTGTCTGCCCGTGCTTATCATCGAATATTAAAACTGGCGCGCACGATTGCGGATATTGAAGATAGTCGGGATATTGAAACTCCGCATCTTACCGAAGCGGTTAGTTATCGTAGTCTGGATCGGTTTATAAATAACTAGGGAGGCTCTGATTAAGTCTGGGTCGGACAGATTGTGATTAAAATATTCTGATTCAAGGCGTGGAACGCGCGTAATAGCAGGGCTATTGCGAAGTTTCACAACGCTGAAGCAGGATGTTTTAATTGCAAGATGTCGATTCACGACTTATTCAGAGCTTCTCTGGGGAACCTCTGATCAAGTCTATCAACGAAGAACCCGCAGGCCGTTTGTTACAATTAATACCCACCAACACGCGTAGGTCTGCGGACATCACCAAAACCATAAACCAGACTGGCAAAAACAGAAAATTCATCAAAATTTTGTGCGTCTGTAGTACTTTCTCTGATGCGATATTTCAGATCAAACAAACTATGTATTTTACGGGAAAAACGATATCTCAGATTTGCTCCCACGATTACCTGTTGATCCAGACGATTGGTATCAAGCTGCTTAATGCGATTATAATTTATGTAGGCACCACTGGAAAACAGTTGTGTCACTGGATAACTGAACTGTAAATTAAAGTCCCTGATAATACGATTTGACGGACTCTCACTGTATTCCAGTTTATTATATCGCGCTGATATACGTGTATTCAGAGAGGCATCCTCCCGGATATAGGCCAGGTTAATAACACTGTTACGAACAACATCAGCTGTGATCTGTACACCAGAACCGCCTACAGCACTAAAAGCCACACTGCTGGTATCAGTCAGATCGCTTGAAATGCTGGTTTCAAATTTTGAGCGCGATGATAAATCTGCAAACCAGTTAAGAAATCCTGAAAAGCCACTCGTTTCATCTCCATTATCTCTTCTAACATTGGTAGCCCCCAGGTTACCAGCAAAACTTGAGCGTGACCGCTGACTGTTAAATGTAAAACCCAAGACTGTAAATGTTGTAGCTGAAATTGACTGTCCAAAAATATTTTTTTCGGTATAGTCAATCTTTCTTGCGCTAAGGTTCAGGCCCACATTGGTCAAACGAAACATTTGATAATTCCAGTTTGCCGCCAGAGAATACTGATTATTATCAGTCGTTAACACTTCATAATAATACCGGCTATACATCGGCGTAAAACTGAGGTTCTGGCGAGCTGAGATACGTATCAGGGTATCAGCGCCAAAGGTGAAAATGTTACTGTCCTGTGTATTACTTGGATTATTAGCGTTAATAGAGCGAACCGGAAGCTGGCTATAGGTGTCACTTAAAAACCAGCTGAAGCTGTCTTTAATCATATCCCAGTCTGCACGTGCACCTAAACTTAAATAGCGCTGATTCTCAAAGGTGCCTTTAGTATAGTTGTTTTTGTTTAACCCAGCATTTACATCATATTTTAACGAACCATCATTTTCAACTACCCTTGCGCCCACATAGCTCGCTGCTATCAAATCTTCAACTGTTCCATCCGGTGACAATCTCGCGTTATCGGTATATTCAAGGCCTACGCCGACACCCGGCTGAAACTCAAACGTTAAACCAGCGATCGGACTGAACAACAAACCGGCAAAAACAATCGACCGATAGATCTTTCGCTGTGCAAACTGCATAGCACGCATCACAGTAAACAATTAAATATGATTTAGAAACTACGTTCAGGAACAGTGACGATATCGCCCGGCATTAATGATATATTGGTTCTCATATCACCGCCTTCCATAATGTCCTTCAGGCGAATATCATACGATTCTGCACCCTTCCTGGTTCTTCTATGCACTTTCGTATTATTAGCATCAGCATAAAGATCAACACTGCCCGCTTCAAGAACAGCGTCGAGTACGGTCATTCCCTGGTAATATGGCATTGATAGACTCTGCGCAACCGAGCCGGTAACCCGAATACGAGACAAAAACGCATGTCCCTGAAGGCTGACTAAAATCACAGTTACGTTAGGTGATTTAACATAACTGGCTAACCTGGTTTCAATCTGTGCTGCCAGTTCTTCCGGTGTCAAACCAACCGCCATAACATCACTAATTAATGGCATTGAAATTTTTCCATCAGGCCGGATAGGCTCGGTAAGAGAAAGCTCAGGATTTTTCCAGACATTAATCTGTAGCTGATCACCCACCGATAATTTATAGGATTTAACTAAAACGCTTGGGCCAGCATTTTCCCACGAGCTTTCTTTTGCTGGCAAATTTGGTTGTGAAGCAGAACATGCCGCTAAATTAAATACTATCAATACCAGTGAAACAGCTATTAACCGATTAAACATTTTATCTCCTGAAAATTATTCGCGTTGTTCATATAATTACACTGGCTAATCCCGCCTGACCGTGCCAACTTAATCTAAATTGTGAAGCCGAATAAGCTCATCAATAAACCATAAGTTAAGCATAACCTATGCCTGCTGATTTAACATCTAAGCCCAATGAAGCTTACTAAGGCAACTAAACACTTTCCAGTACAGCTGCCATTTTTTCAATATCTTTAGCGCGTACTCCAGTATGCGTCGGCAAAGTAATTAACTTTGACGCAAACGCTCTTGCCTGTGGATATTCCCGCCCGGCGAATAACTGCGTCAGCCCTCCGATTTCCGGCAAGCTGGCCGGATACATAATCGAAGCACCCAGGCCTGCCTGCTTTAGTTTCTGAAAAAGCGCATCCCGCACTCCTGCATCAACCAGTATCGGATAACGCAATAAGCGTCGCTGACCTGGGTGCTGCCCCGAGCCACTATCCGATGCAGCACACACTACCGGCAAATTGACAATGTCAGCTATTGAATCCAGCACCTTTGATATTTTATCACTGCTTTGAGCTGCTTTGTTATCGTTCTGATAGCGTGAAACATTCGCCACCAGCAGTTTTTTACGAACTGAATCCATTGCTTTAATATCATGAAGTGCATGATAGCGTGTTTCGCCTAAATGCAAAAATGGCAATGACTGGGGCAACCAGTATAACCAGGGCGAAATCATTGTATTATACAGTTTTGCTTTCAGGGAAAAACCTACCCGTTGCTTCAGACTCTCAGGACTAGTATGTACTTCAGGCAATAATTCGTAAAATCCTGATTTTCTGGCATAAACAGCACCTCCACCAAGTAAGCCGACCGGCTTCCCCCGGCCAAAGCTGAAAACAACCAGATCCCCCTGCCAGTTCTCCTGCTCATTTATGCCGGGAAAATATTGCGCACTATCCTCGATTAAAACAACGCCCATCTGTTCCGCCAGCGCGCGAAGCTGCGCCCATCTCTCTGCAATTCCAAATAAATTGACGCCGATAACAGCCACTGTATTTACATTTATTGCAGCAGCCAGCAATGTTAAATCCATCCACGGCCTGTTGGCCTGTAGATCAACCAGAACCGGCTTTGCTCCGGCACAGATAACCGCGCTGACAAGGTCAGGACAACCATAGGCCGGTAAAATAATTTCCGCATCGTTGCCCTCCGGTTTCCCTGCGTCAATCAAAGCCGCCTTCACAGCAGCTGCCAGCGCCGCCGTACCTGAGGCATAGAACAGGGTTTCTGATGTGGAGAAAAAAGCCGGTAAGGAATTTTCGGCATGCGCAGAAAGGTGCACTGGATTGCCAACCGGTGGTAATTGATAAAGCATCAAGTTACCTTTTCGATGGCATCCAAACGGTCATACGTTTCCCCAGAAGAAACAAAACCGTAGCCTGTGCCAGCGCCAGGTTGGTTTGTACAAAAAAATATATAATCTTAACCAGCGCATTCTTTCTCATCCGCGTCGATAACCAGCCCGCAACCGCCAGCCCGTAAAAAGCCAGTTGCACAGCCAGTGCCAGCGTATAAATCATCCCCTGTCCCTGCAAAATCACTGTAAGCAGTAAAAACACGGCCATAAACCAGGGTACACCCCAGCGCATAATTTTATGGCTCCACACCTGAAAGGAAAACAGCCCCAGGCGGAAGGGATTCAGCACTTCTGGATGCCGGGCAATCGCAGTGATACCACGAATGACGGTACGCATTTTTCGGCGGTATTCCAGTCCCGGCTCAGCTACGTCTTTATATATGCCGACTACATCAGGACAGGTAATGGCCACGAGGCCATGTTTCGCGCTATTCAAAGCCGTATTAAAATCACTAGGGGAGTAAATATCCCAATCCTCACAGACTTCACGTCTTGCAGCAAAAAATGAACCACTCAGCCCCACTAATCCGGCTCTGTTTGACTCTAACCGGCGTAGCCACATTTCATATTTCACATAAGCACCTTCACCCACCACGCCACCATCATTACTGATGAACCGGTCTTCACTCGATAACGCGCCTATTCGCGGGTCTGAAAAACGCATGGCAAGCAAACGTAAAGCATCGGCTGGAATCTGAGTAGCCACATCAGAAAACACCAGAATCTCACCATTTGAAGCCCGGATAGCACACAACTGGGCATATTCTTTGCCTTTGCGCTGGTCAGCACGAACCAGTCGAATACCTTTTTCAGCGTAGGATTCAACAATATTATCAGTTTCATCCATCGAAAAATCTGATGCCACTATGATTTCCAGCCGTTCACTGGGATAATCAATTTGCAGGGTATTTTCCAGTTTTTCTCGAATTCGCCCGGCTTCATTGTGAGCCGTAATGATCAAACTAAGGTTTGGCAAAGCGGCATTTCTTTCTGCCATATAGTCATGCGGTTTTCTTGAGGGAAGCAATTTAAGCAAAATCGGATACAGAAAATAGCTATAGGCGCAAAGTATCGCAAAAATATAAAACAGTAATTTCATATTTCAAATTAATATTTTTTGGCTGTTACAATAACCAGAGGAGGATCTCACACACTTTCATAAACATACTGCCAACGCTAATTACAAAACGGATAATTAAGATTTATCATTCATAAACCATAAGCAGCAGTTATGGCTTATGGTTGAAAAACGAACTATAGCATAGAAGCCTGATATTCGAGATAATGCCCGATTAATTATGAACAAAACACACACCATCAACGTATTACATATTACTTCTGGGGATCTCTGGGCCGGAGCTGAAGTCCAGCTATTCACGCTTGTTACATCACTTAACCGCCAGCAGGATATAAACATCAATGTTGTACTATTCAACCATGGCACATTAGAAAATAAACTTCATAATGAGAATATCAATGTAATCGTACTGGATGAATCCAAATTAAATGGTCTTCAAATTCTGCGCCAGTTAATTTGCACAGTTCGTACAATACAGCCAGATATAATTCACACTCATCGTTCCAAGGAAAATATTCTGGGCAGTATTGCAGCACTGTTCAGTAATATACCGACTATAAGAACATCTCATGGCGCGCCAGAACATAAACCGGTATGGCACCATCTTCCAAAACGATTAATTCTTTTTATGGACTGGTTCTGTGGACGGTTTTTACAAAAACAAATTATTGCGGTCTCGGAGAACCTTGCTGAAATACTACAAAAAAACTTTCCTGCTAACAGGATTACAGTTATCGAAAACGGTGTTGATTTAACATCATTTAATAGCACAATAAATGCCGGCAACTCAGATATAAAGCCTCTCTCAGATCATTGTAAGATTGGCATTGCAGGCAGGTTAGTACCGGTAAAACGCGTTGATATGTTCATCAAAGTTGCTGCAGAGTTAATGAATACTCACCCTGAACTGAATACAAGCTTCCATATATTCGGTGACGGCCCGTTACATAAAGAGCTTACAGCACTCAATAAGAAACTTAATACCGGGACAATGACCCACTTTGAAGGCCACAGTGAAAATATGCAACAGGAGCTGGCAGGTATGGATGTTTTACTCATCACTTCAGACCACGAGGGCCTGCCCATGATTCTGCTAGAAGCCATGGCGCTTAAAACAGTGGTCATCGCCCACGCAGTAGGCGGTATACCTACAGTCTTAGCGCATGGCAAATGCGGTGTCCTGGTAACAGAGCAACAAGCTTCCGCTTATACGGATGCCGTCTATCAGTTAATAAAGAACCCTGAAAATTACAAAAATTACATTAATAACGCCGTTAATCAGGTAACCACTCTTTATTCCAGTGAACAGAATGCAAATGCCTACCACTCACTTTACAGAGATTTTTTATAAAAACCAGAAATATTAAAAAAACAGTATAGCCTCAAGGCATGCTCAACAGTTTTAAATCTTTTTTATTTTTGCAATTGTATGGCGACTTCTGCCAATAAAGAAACTATCTGCTATATTTCAGGCTGAAGTTTTCGTATATATCCAGACGCCAATATGTTATTTTTAGAACCAATTAAATCAAACGCTTACCGAATAAGATGTATTTAACCAGGGTTACTAAAATCAGTCAATTACGTGAACTACGTAACCAATGGGACAATCTTTTGTTTTCAGGGGAATCTGCTCCGCTACCGCTCACTTATGGATGGATAAGCGCATGGTGGAATGAATTTAACCATAATAAATCTCTACGTATTTTCTGTGTCTATGACAACGCTCAGGAATTAATTGCTATAGCCCCATTTTACGAGGAAAAAGTCAGCTACCGTGGCATACCGATACGGCAGTTACATTTATTATCAGATGGCCATTCTCCTTATAGCGACCTGATTTATAGCGGCACGTTGTCATTAGAAAAAATAGCTGAAATACTTAACTTCATTATCAAAGAAAACTGGAATGATCTTATCGTATTTGCAAAAATACCAAAAACCAGCCCAACCTACGCCTGCCTGGTTGATCCAATCAATACCGGTAATTATAATGTTGTTATAAAAGACAACCTGCTTACACCTACAATTTTAATATCAGGTGAATGGAGTGATTTTTTTTAAAAACAGATCACGCAAATTTAAAAAAAGTATTAACAACAAATTGAATCGCTTTAAAAAAGAGCCCGGTTTTGAAATTAACTGTGAGACAATCACCTCTGTACACCATCCAGTGTTAAATGAAATCGTTGAGATTTCAAAAAAAAGCTGGAAATCTCATATCAAAAAAGACCTGAGTTCCGACAAAGCTGGAAAGAAATTTTTACTGAGCCTTGTTGAAGCATTTGGCATAAACAACCACGTCCAGGTATGGATACTCAGAAAAAACGGCATTCCTGTCGCTTATGAGTTTCATATGATTTTTGACAACATTGTTTATCCAATCAGAGCCGATTACGATGAGAATTATAAAAAATACTCGCCTGGTTCAATTCTTGAATATACTGCACTTAAACAACTGTTTGAGGAGCAATGCATTACCGAGTACGACACGTGTGCTGATAATTACTGGTACCTGAATAACTGGTCTAACGATCTTAGAGAGCATTACACTATTGAAGTATTTTCATCTACGATAAAAGCGCGGACACTGTACTTTTTTGAAACCCATATCGTACCGATAGTCAAATATATAAGAAATAAATCACAAACGAAACAAAAACAAACAACTTATATTGCCAGCGACAAACCCTCAAAATGAATATTAACGATTTAATTGCAGAACCTATAGATCGTATCGAATGCGCATCACCTGATGAAGTAAAAAACCTGCTATTAAATTCCAGACGGCCGCTTATTTTTTCTGGCCTTGATTCAGATTTTGAGTTTCTTCAGGAATGGGATCTTGATTTCTTTTCAAGGCTTGACAGCATTGTTCCCGTTCAAAAACCGGAATCAGATGGCATAAATTATTTCATAAATTATAAAAACACTCATATCTCTGAATTTATAAAGAAAATTAAAAATGGCGCCAATCTTTATATTGGTGCACGAGAAATCATGAAAGCAAAGGGGGAACGCAGCGATAAGGACGGACTAGGAGAGCTGGCAGCCAATCTAAGAATACCGTCATGGATAGATAAAGCAAATATATACTCTTCTAACCTGTGGATTGGCGCAGGTAGCAATCATACACTGTTACATTACGACCCATGGAACAGCATACTTATGGTAGCAAAAGGAAAAAAAGAATTAGTCATTATCCCAAATACAGATACACACAAGTTATTTCCATATAGCGCATTAAATTTTAAGGCGTTGACAGAAGGAAGAGTTCTACATAGCAAAATCAGCCCGCTAAATGTACAAAAACGTTTTCAATCCAGATTTCGTACTGCAAAAGCATTTTCCGGGACAATCTCTGCGGGCGAAATGATCTATATTCCGGCTGGATACTGGCATTATGTAAAATCCTCTGATATAAACATAGGAATTAACTTCTTTGTTCATGTCAGAGACCATGATTTGCATAAGGAAGAGCCCCTGCGGACTTACTGGATTAAAGACAACATCACCCTTGTTCCTGTACGCCTGTACTGGAAATGGAAATCGGCCGTATTTAAAAGCATACGTTTATTTTTCCCTAAATCAAGCAGCAAAACAACATAAGCAGTGGAAGCTAATTTGAAGCACAGGTAATCATGAATGTTTGAATATACTATAAACACTTTAAAACGTGGAATTAAAAAATCATATCAGTCCTACACGTACACCCCTAGTGATGCAATAATATTCCTGACATACCGCTGCACCAGCCGCTGCAAAGCATGTAATATCTGGCAGAGGCCTGTAAAAATTGAAGATGAACTTATCTGGGAAGACTGGCAACCAATACTAAAAAACCTTGCTCAGAATAAAGTTTCAAGCATTGAAATGTTTGGTGGTGACGCACTATTAAGAAAAGACCTGCTCATCAATATGATTCAATTTTGCAGTGACCACGGAATGCATACCTATTTCCCGACAAACTCCAGTAGTCTGAAAGACAAAACGGTGCAGGAGCTGGTTAATGCAGGCCTGGGTACTATTTATTTCTCACTGGATGAAGTTCCGGAGATAGGCGAGTCAGTTCGTGGCGTTAAAAGACATTTTGACCGCACTACGAAAAGCATTCAACTATTTAAAGACGCCAGAGGCGACTCAGGAAAACTGAATATATCCTGTATCACAACAGTCTCATCTCTTAACTATAAACATTTAGAAGCACTGGCCGAATATGCTCATAAAGCAGGAGCTGATGAATATTTAATAAGAGGAATAAGTGAGTTTACAACAGATGCTGTTGCTGAATCAGCGGTTGAAAACATCAAGCCAGAACCCTATTTTATGCCTACCGATAATAAATCGCATGCATACACCACAGAGCAGGCAAACGAATTACTCGACATTTTAAAAAGAATACGAATCAATAGAAAAAATTACGGCAACATGAACGTCAGCATGGAGAACATGGAAAATCTGTCAGCCAAAAATCTGACCACATTAACCTACCCCAAACAAACCTGTTTATTTGCAACCACACAGGTTGTCATTTCGCCGTATGGAAATGTATTACCATGCCTGTACTATAAAGATTACCATTTAGGCAATATTAAAAATAACGACCTCTCTGAAATATGGGGCAATACAAAACATCATAAATTCTGCAATGCACAGCAAAAAAACCGGATACCATTATGTGACCATTGCAGCATAAAATTTTATCACAAGCCTTTTTTACCCACCCTTTGCGTATTTTTACCAACTATGAACGCCGAATTTTGCCAAGCGTGAACACCAAATTTTACTTACCGTGAACGCTGATTTTTGTCCAA
>VAPG01023648.1_pt1 | contig 10503 bp, 7 predicted proteins | sample 3393851 | NCBI WGS metagenome assembly VAPG01 (sample SAMN08290438, study PRJNA428436) | hydrothermal vent metagenome | isolation source: Deep-sea hydrothermal vent chimney | place: Atlantic Ocean: South-mid Altantic Ridge | depth 2194 m m
CCCGGTAGAAGAGCATCTGGGGAAACGACACCGCCGTGCCGCAGAGGATGGAACCCAGCGTAAACACTCCGAACGACCACAGGTAGAGCCGTTTTCGGCCGATGAGCGTACTTAACCAGCCGGCCATCGTCACCATGATGATTTCGGCAATGCTGTAGGCGGTGGACACCCAGGTAATCGTCGACATGTCTTCGCCGAACGTGCCCATCATGTGCGGCATGGCCACATTGACGACGCTGATGTCCATGACCGCCATGAACACGCCGAACACGACGGTGCCGGCCACCACCCACTTGTTGACCGTTATCGGAACGGCGGCGGCATGTTCGTCAGAGGGGGTCATGGTGCCTTGACGGTACCATTTTGCGCCGGGGTTGAGACCTTATTGCCGCCATCCCCGACATCCACATCCGGCGTCACCGACATCCCGGGGGCAAGCAGCACGTGAGCGCTCTCTGCCGGCCGGTCGAAAACGATCTTGACCGGTATCCGCTGGACGACCTTGATATAGTTGCCCGTGGCGTTTTCCGGCGGCAGCAGGCTGAACCGGGCTCCAGTGCCATGCTGTATGCTGGCCACATGACCGTGAAAGGTGATATCCGGATAAGCATCCACGGTGATGTCGACCGGCTGACCTGGCCGCATGCGCGTAAGCTTTGTTTCCTTGAAATTTGCCGTCACCCATACTGCCCGGGGCACGATGGCCAGAAGCGATTGCCCTTTTTGCACGAACTGGCCCGGTTCGACCCCTTTTTTAGTGACAAAACCATCGCAGGGTGCATAAATTTTTGTATAGGAAAGGTTCAGCCGGGCCTGGGTCGCCAAGGCTTTGGCCCGGTCAATATCGGCGCTGCTAACTTCGGCCCGGAAGCGGCTCTGCCTGATCCGCTGAGGTGCGGATCCGGCCGCAACCAGGCGGGCATCGGCCTGGCGCAGATCGGCTTCGGCAGCTTTCAGCGCCGCCAAGGCCTCCCGGACCTTCGCCTTTTGGGTATCTATTTTCTTTTTCGCTGCGGTCAGGGCTGCGGCGGAGATCTGTGCGGCAGCCTTCGCGTGATCCAGATCCTGCGGCGACACCGTCTTTGTCTTCGCCATTTCGCGATACCGCTCCAGATCCGTGGCATCGAGTTGATGTCTGGCGCCTGCGGAATCGGCTTCGGCCCTGGTCTGGTCGAGTGCGGCCCTGGCCAGGGCGATCCGGGCACTGGCTTCCCCGACCCCGGCTTTGACTGCCGCGACGTTATCTTTGGCCTCATCCAGTCCCGCCGTGGCGATGATCGTGGTCAGCTCCACCGCGGCCTTTTGCGCCCGGCCGGCCGCCCTTGCCGATTTAAGAGCGGCTTTCGCGGCATCAAGACGGGCCTCTAAATCACGCGGGTCAAGCTCGACCAGCAGGTCGCCGGCCTTGACCAACTGGTTGTCCTTCGCCAGGACCATGGCCACGTGTCCGTCCACCCGCGGACTGATCGAAACGATATTGCCGTCGATAAAAGCATCGTCAGTGGTTTCATGAGACAAGGAATGAATGAAAGCCGGTACGCCGAAGGCGAACGCCAGGATAACCAGCCCGGCCGCCCCCCAGCGGATTATTTTTTTGCGGCGTGAAAGCTCAGTGGGGCGGCCGAGGGCTTTGCCCGCCATTACGGATTCCCCTTCAGCCGAGGTCTTCTCATTATTCTCATTATTTTCATTATTACTGGTTGTCCGTGTCATTTCCCGCTCATTGTTTCGTTTTATGAAAATTATTTTTCGCCGATGGCAGCGCAACGGCAAGAGCCGGATTCAGCGCCCCTGTCACGCGCAGGAGTCTCATGTAGTCGACGTTTTGATTAAACCGCGCGGTGGAAAGGGTCAGCTTGGCGGCCAGAAGTCCGTCTTCCGCAACCAGGCGCTCCAGGTTCGTTCCCAGTCCTGCGTCAAATCCGGCGTCCGCCTGCCGCGTCCCCTCCCGGGCCGCCTTTACCTCAATGCCGAGCTGGCAGATCTGTTGACTATCACTCCGGAGATTATCCACGGCCACCCGCAGATCCTTCACCACCTGCCGGCGGACATGCAATTCAGCGAATCGGGCCTGCCGCAAGCGGGAGTACGCGGTGCGAACATCCTGGTGAATCAACCCTGCGGAGAAAATCGGGACATTGATTCGGATCAGCGAGGTCCAGTCCGCATCGTCTGGCGAAGTGCCCCGGGACAGGTAACGTGTCAGATTGAGGGAGACCGATGGAAAATACTCGCCCCAGGCCGCTTCCAGCATAGCTGCCGCGATCTTCACCTGCTCATGTGCGGCGATCAGATCCTGTCGATGGGCATCGGCCAGTTTCAGCAGCGGCTCTGCCCGCCAGTCCGTCGACGGGACATTCAGTCCGTTGGTGAGCGGTCCATTTACTGCTGCCACGCCAATTAAAAAGGCCAGCATCGCCCGGCCGTTATGCACATCGTCTTTTGCCCCTACCAAGCTGCCACGCGTTTTCGCCAGCTGCGCTTCGGCCAGAGCGGCATCCACCGGCCGCGCCACCCCTGCCTTCTGTTTCACCCGTATATCCGTCAGCCGCTGCCGGCCAACCTTAATCGAATAGCGTAAAACCTCGACCTGTTTTTCCGCATGCATCACCTGGAAGTAGGTCTTGGCCACATCCAGCATGAGAACCGCCTGATGATCCAGCAGCAGGGCCCGCTGCCTCTGTGCTGTAGATCCGGCTGCCTGCAGGGCCGGTAAATCGCGAAACGGGTGAAGGTCCATATTCCCCGCAACCGGCATAACGGTCGTGCTGCCGGGAACGGTCTCTCCCTGGCGCATGAATGCCGGGGCAAAGCTGATCGTCGGCAGAAAGGCCGCAAAGACGCGGTCCCTGTCAATTAATGCCTGAAGGTAATTCTCCCCGGCCATGGCCAGCTGCTCGTTGTGCGTGTTGGCCAGCCCGAGGGCCGCCTTTAACGTGAGGGGATCTTCGGGATGAAATTGCGCGGCAGGCCCTGATTTACCGGCATCCAGCACCCGCCGGTAAGTCTGCACGTCCCGCTCCTGGTGCACCGCGCAGCCACTGATAAGAAAAACCAGCAAGAGGCCGGCCAGCGGCCATGCCCGCCGCAATCGTTTCAACATGCATCCTCCCTGACCGTGACCGCGGCCATGACAAACCGCAGAATATGATCGGCCAGGACCTCACGTTCAACAGTTTTTATTCCATCAAGTAATGCCGAGCGGACAAATCCCGGGATATACCGCGCAGTCAATTCCGGGTGGAGATCGTGAAAAATTCCCTGGGCAATACCCCGGCGGATAATGGATTCGATCAGGCCTTTCAATTCCCTGCGCCTGGCATCCCACTTGGGCCGGTCAATGGCCTCCCAGCCGGAAACCGTGCGCATCACCTCAAACAGGTGGGGGTTTTGATAGGCAAAACGAACCGTTTCGCGAATCACAACCTCCAGGTTTTCGGCCGGGCCATGGGAGTCTTCGTCCATCTGCCGGTGGAGACGGTCCACCAGCCGGGAAAATCCGCTGTAAAGCACCGAAAAATAGAGGTCTTCCTTGCTCTTAAAATAGATGTACAGCGTCCCCTTGCCCACTGCGGCCGCTTTGGCCACATCGCTCAACAGCACTTTGTGAAAGGATTGCGCGGCGAAGAGTTCGGCTGCTGCCGCCAGAATTTTCGCCCGTTTCCGTTCATCTATTACCTGCATGGTTATCCTCACCTTTTATTTTTTTGCACATTTAAGCACTACCTGCTTGTACTCAACGCACAATCCGTACGCCGGCAAAGTTACTCATTGCCGCTTTGTACTCCTGTTTATAAATGATGGCTCCAGAAGCAACAATCATCCCCCCGGCCGCATCAAATTCCACCTGCGGCATAATGGCGTTTTTTCGTCAGGCCCGCGGCAATGGAAGCATCCTCTCCGAACAACACGGCCAATACTGACCGGCCGGTACTGATAAAAAATATTGCTCCCCCATGACCCTGTCAAGCCTTTTCCATGTGAAAAAAATTCACTTGAGCGATTATGCCCTTAATGTTGGGTTTCGCTTTTTTCGTTGTAGATATCATAAAGTTCAGCTTATCCAATAATTAAGCGAAACCCAGCAACGGAGAGGAAAAACGCTCAACGCCAACCTACAATAGGTCGCGGGATCATCCGTTTTAGTTGTCATCTCCGCCTGCGCGGGGATGACGAAAAAATATGGCGGGGATGACGGTGTGGTGAAAATTCAGGGTTCTTGCGAGTCCATCATTCTTTCGTTTGACAAAAAACTCCGAAAGGTGAACAGTCGTTTACGTAAAATTTGTTCACCCAATGCCGCCCTGGGCACCATAAATGAAACAATTCCCGATGAATACCATTTTTAGCCGAATACTGCCCTGGCTTTACGCCGCCGTCGTAACCATGATTGTAACCGGTTGCGCCGCCGTCGGGCCGAATTATACCAGGCCCGCCATGCCCGTGCCGGCTGGCTGGCACAGCAAGCTTCAAGGCGGCTTGAACGCCGGCAAACCGCAGAATCTGGCCCGCTGGTGGACAGTTTTCCATGATCCCGTCCTCTCCGATCTTATCAAACGGGCCGTCGCGGACAATCTTGACCTCAAGAAGGCCCGCGCTGTGCTGCTCGAAGCCAGGGCCCGGCGGGTCATGAGTCAAAGCGGCCTCTACCCTACCCTCAATACCTCGGGCTCTGTCACCAGGAACCGCAGTAATAACACTGAAACAAACCTCTACAACGCCGGTTTTGACGCCGGCTGGGAACTGGATCTTTTCGGCGGGGTCCGGCGCTCCGTCGAGGCGGCAACCGCCGACCTGGAGGCTGACCGGGAGAACCTGCGCGACATCCTGGTCAGCCTGCTTGCCGAAGTGGCCCGGAATTATATTGATGTCCGCACCTACCAGGCCCGGCTGATGGTGGCGGCGAAAAACATCAAGGTTCAGGAGGAAACCCTGCATCTGGTCAAATCACGATATGCAAGCGGTCTCGCCACTGACCTGGCTGTACAGCAGGCCACCTACAGCCTGGAGGACAGCCGGGCTCAGGTCCCGTCCCTGCGTACCGGGCTTGACAATGCCATGAACAACATCGCCCTGCTGCTCGGCAGGCCGCCCGGCGCCGTGCATGCACAATTACGAAAAATCGGCCCTATTCCACTGGCCCCGCCGCGGGTTGCCGTAGGGGTGCCGGCGGACGTTGTCCGGCGCCGGCCGGACATCCGCCGGGCCGAGCGTCAGTTGGCCGCTCAATCCGCGCGGGTAGGCGTGGCCACCGCCGCTCTCTACCCTGCCCTGAAGCTCAGCGGCTCCATCGGCTTGGAGGCCTTGTCGGCTGATCACCTCTTTGACTCCATCAACCGGATCTTCCGTATCGGCCCCGGTATCAGCTGGCCCATCTTTGACGCCGGGAGAATCCGGGCCGACATCAAAGCCCAGTCGGCCCTGCAGGACCAGGATCTGATCCAGTATGAATCCACCGTGCTTACCGCCCTTAAAGAGGTGGAAAACGCCCTGACCGCCTATGCCAATGAGCAGAGTTGTGAACAGTCCTTAAAACTCTCGGCCGTGGCCGCGCAAAAGGCGGTAAAATTGGCCGGGATCAGGTATGAGACGGGACTCACCGATTTTACAACAGTTCTGGACGCCCAGCGTTCCCTGCTTGCCGTGCAGGACCAACTGGCGCAAAGCGGCGGCTCCGTAAGCGCCGACCTGGTGCGAATCTACAAGGCGCTTGGCGGCGGCTGGACCTCACTGGCCGCCACAACCGGCATATCAGACAAGGAATTGACAAGATGAATACAACAGCGGCGGACCAGGATAACGACCTGGCCGAAATATTAAAGCTTGGCGCTGATTCCGGTCGCAGACGACACCTTAAAAAATGGCTGATATGGGGCGGGATACTGCTTTTACTGGCCTTGGCCCTGCTGCTGTGGAATCGCAGCAGGGAGACGGATACGGTCCGGTTTAAAACCCAGCCCGCCAAACGCGGTAATCTTACGGTCACCGTCACTGCCACCGGCAACCTGGCGCCCACCAATCAGGTTAATGTGAGCAGTGAATTGTCGGGGATAGTCCGCCAGGTGCTGGTTGATTATAACGACCGGGTCAAGGTCGGGCAGGTCCTGGCCCGCCTGGACACCGCCAGGCTCAAGGACCAGGTCCTTCAGTCCAAGGCCGCTCTGGCCTCGGCCCGCGCCAAGCTGCTGCAGACCAAGGCCACTACCAGGGAAACGCGCGCTCAACTGAACCGCGTGCGGGAGGCCAGGGCCCGAAGCGATAATCAAGCGGTATCCAAGAGCGCCCTGGATATGGCGCAGGCCGATCTGGATCGGGCACTGGCCGATCAGGATAGTGCCAGGGCCGCCATTGCACAGGCCAAGGCGGCCCTGGAAGTCAACCGGACCAACCTGGGAAAATTAGTTATTCGTTCTCCGATCAACGGCATTGTATTGAGCCGCTCGGTTGACCCCGGCCAGACCGTGGCCGCCTCTCTACAGGCCCCGGTTCTCTTTACCCTGGCCCAGGACCTGACCAAGATGGTACTGAACGTGGACGTGGACGAGGCCGATGTGGGACAGGTCAGGAAAGGCCAGCAGGCCACCTTCACCGTGGACGCTTATCCGGAGCGGACCTTTCCGGCCCGCATCATCCAGGTCCACTACGGCTCCAGGACCGTGGCCGGGGTTGTCAGCTACGAGGCCGTGCTGAATGTCGATAACACGGACCTGTCGTTGCGGCCGGGGATGACCGCCACCGCCGATATCATTGTCAAAAAAGTGAAAAATGCCATTCTGGTGCCCAATGCCGCCCTGCGATTCGCCCCGTCCAGGCAGGCAATGGCCCAGGCCGGACGCGGCGGCATCTTCAGCAGACTTTTTGGCCGCCGGCGGCATACTCCGCCGCCCCTGGGGCCGGCGGAAGGCCCGGCCGAAAGGAAACAACGGGTCTGGACCATCCGGAACCGGCAGCCGGTGGCCATCCTCATCACCACCGGGGCCACGGACGGCATGATGACCGTGGTGACCGGCGGTAACATTAAACCGGGCCAGGAGCTTATCGTTGATACCGTGAGTGGCGGCGCATGACGACAACTTCCGGCAGCAGCAATCAACCCCTGATTTCCATGGAGGGCGTCAGCAAAGTGTACGGCTCCGGCCAAGCGGCCGTGCATGCCTTAAGAGGCATTAATCTCCATATCGAGCAAGGGGAATTCGTGACGGTAATGGGGCCGAGCGGCTCTGGCAAATCAACCTGCATGCATATCCTCGGCTGTCTTGATACGCCGACCGCCGGACTCTTCCGCTTTGCAGGTCTGGATGTGGGGAAGATGTCCCGCGATCAACGGGCACTGCTGCGGCGCCATACCCTGGGATTCATCTTTCAGAACTTCAATCTGCTGAGCCGTACTTCGGCCCTGGAAAACGTGGAACTGCCGCTGATCTACCGCGGCACCCCGGCCCACGAACGACGAGAGCGGGCCATGGAGGCCCTGCGGCTCGTAGGCCTTGAAAAATGGAGTCACTATACCCCGGGTGAACTCTCCGGCGGTATGCAGCAATGCGTTGCCATCGCCCGGGCCATCGTCACCGGCCCCAAGGTCCTGCTGGCCGATGAGCCTACCGGCAACCTGGATTCGGCGCACGGCAAGGAAATCATGAAACTGCTCACCTCCTTCAACCATAAACTGGGCATAACCGTGGTCCTGGTCACGCATGAAGCGGACATGGCGGTTTATGGCAGACGCCGGATCAATTTTATCGATGGTCGGATTGATACCGGCGATCCGGCATGGAGGACAACCTGATGTTGTGGGCAACAATTATTCTGGCCCTGCGTGCCATCCGCCGGAATATTCTGCGCTCCTCACTGACCGTTCTCGGCATCGTCATCGGCGTGGCCGCCGTTATCACCCTGGTAACCATGGGCAACGGCGCCACGGCCCGGATTACCGACGAAATATCCAGCCTGGGCAGCAATATGCTGTTCGTCCGTCCCGGCCAGGGCAGACACGGCTCCGGCGGCGCCAACAGGGCAACCGCCATGTTCAAGGTGGACGACGCGAATGCGATCAGACGTGACATTTCCGGGCTGGCGGCCGTGGCCCCTGCCGCCTCAACCGCACGCCAGGTAATTTACGGCAACGAAAATTGGTCAACCGCGATCATCGGCAGCACAGACGCCTATTTAAGGATACGGGAATGGAAGATTGGCGCCGGACGCGAGTTTACGCCCGGAGAAGAGCGGGCCGGCAAAGCCGTCTGTATCCTGGGCGCCACGGTGAAAAAAGAGCTTTTCGGCGGCCAGAATCCCCTGGGGATCTCAATCCGCTTAAAAAAACTGTCCTGCCGGGTAGTCGGCGTCCTGCGGAGCAAGGGGCAGTCGAGTTTCGGTATGGATCAAGATGACTTCGTGCTTGTGCCGCTCCGTCTTTTACAGCGGCGGCTGGCCGGCAACAACGACGTCTCCACTATATACATTTCGGCCAGAAACGGCGTCTCCACGAAAAAGGTAAAACAGGATATCGAGCGTTTGCTGCGGGAACGCCGGCATATAGCCTATGGGCAGGATGACGACTTCCATGTCCGGGACATGAAGGAGATCATGAGCACCGTCACCTCCACCACCCGCGTGCTCACGGCCCTGCTTGGCGCCGTGGCGGCGGTAAGCCTGCTGGTCGGCGGCATAGGGATCATGAACATCATGCTGGTCTCGGTTACGGAACGGACCCATGAGATCGGCATCCGGCTCGCCATCGGCGCCCTGGCAAAGGATGTCCTGCTCCAGTTCCTGGTGGAAGCGGTGGTACTGTCCTGCTGCGGCGGTATCTTCGGTATCGTCCTCGGGCTGGCTGCCGCCGCCCTGGGCACTCATTTGCTCCACATGCCCTTCATCTTCAGCCTCCGCATCGTGCTGGTGGCCTTCCTGTTTTCCGGCGGAGTGGGAATTATTTTCGGTTATTTCCCGGCCAGGAAGGCCGCCCGGCTGGATCCCATCGAGGCCCTGCGGTATGAATAACAACGGCTAAAGAGATATCTGATAATGGCAATTCCTGGATTCCTGTCATAAAAACAAGGCGTAGGGTGCGTTTTACGCACCAATTTGTTTTACGCACCAATTTGTGGTGCATGGAATGCACCCTACATGAATACGATTCGCACAACTTGGATTGCGGGCATTATGTTCGCCTTAGTGTCTGTCCAAAAAATCCCCGGCCAGGGCCAGCGCTTCCCGGCGGCTGGAAATCTTTTTTTCCATGTGTGCCTCGGCCACGGCATCGAGAATCTCCCTGAACATCGGCCCCGGGACCAGGTGCAATTCATCAATCAGGTCCCGGCCGGTGAGCAGCGGCGGCAGGCTGCGGACCGGCTCCACATATTCCCGGCGCACCTCTTCCAGGCGGGCAAAGAGATCAGCCACTTCCCGTTCAATCTGCTCGGGCCGGCCGGGCCCCTGCCCGGCCAGGGTATCGGCCATGCCGAGCAGAAAGAGCCCTGGCAGAAACGGCCCGGCCAAACGGATCAGCCGCAGACAGGCCTTGAGACTGAGCTGACCGCGGCGGCCGACGTTGCATAAATGGAACGGCCGCATGTGGAGAGCGATCAAATCGGCCACCGCCGTCGTATCCGCGTTACTCCATCGGAGCCGACGGGCAATCGCCGTGAACAGGTCCGCCCCGGCCCGGTCGTGATTATAAAAAGTGATCCGCCCGCCCCTGTCCTCCCTGATTGCAACGGTCGCTGGTTTTCCCAGGTCATGAAAAAGGGCCGCCCATTTCAACTGTTTCCGGCAACGGCCGTTTTCCAGGTAATCCCGCAGCACCTCTGAAAAACCGGCAAAAAAACGGGCCGGATCCGCCTGCAGTTTTTCCATGGCCTGCAGGGTTGCCAGGCAATGGTCAAAGACATCAAGATGATGACTGGCCGGCTGTTTTATACCGACCCCGGCCTTGAGTTCAGGCAAAACTTCAAAAAGCAGGCCCGCGGCCGCCATAGCGGCAAAGGCCGCATGAGCCCGGGGCGACTCCATGATCAAGTCAAGTTCGCGGGCTATCCGCTCCGGGGCCACCCGGGAAATCAACTGCCGCTGCCGGCAGACCAGCTCAAAGGTTTGCCGCTGCACGGAAAAGCCATGCGTTGCCGCAAACCTGAAAACCCGGAGCAGCCGAAGGGGATCACTGTGAAAAGACCGGTCGGAGGTCACCCGGACGCATTGCCCGGCAAGATCATCCAGGCCGCCGGCCGGATCGAGCACCTGGACCGCCGCCGGCCGGGGACTCTCATCGCCGCTCAACAGTCCCTGTACGGGCACGGCCAGGCTGTTGACCGTAATATCACGCTTACGCAGATCATCTTCGATGTAAACGGCGCCCTCGCGGAATGAAGAAAAATCAATGCTCCGGCCCCGCCACACCACCCGGGCTGCATCCTCATCGCGGCCCAGCGGCACATAGGCCCCGCCGGTGGTCCGGGCCAGGTCCGCGGCCCAGCCCCTGGCATCCTCCCGCACGGTCAGGTCGATATC
>VAPG01008708.1_pt1 | contig 10490 bp, 10 predicted proteins | sample 3393851 | NCBI WGS metagenome assembly VAPG01 (sample SAMN08290438, study PRJNA428436) | hydrothermal vent metagenome | isolation source: Deep-sea hydrothermal vent chimney | place: Atlantic Ocean: South-mid Altantic Ridge | depth 2194 m m
GTTCATGTTAACAAGTGGGACTTGCCTCACTCTATATTACTGCCATCATGCCCTTACTCCCCGGCCTTTCGCTCTTTTCGGAACTTTAGTTTGGTAAAAGTAGCGTTGACAATCCAGATTTTCACAAGTACCACTGAGGATTAGAAGGTAAGTGCAACTCTTTAATAAGACGGAAGAAAACAAGAAAGTGAACGTGTAATAAATCGATTCACTTGACCCGCAACTCGTCGCCGAATTTTCGAGCAGTTTCAAGCTCATAGCCGTTTATAAAGGTTAGCGCTCGGCGCAAGCTGATCGCAATTGATATTTCAAATACGCTTGCGGATTTAAAATGTCCACCTTCCAATATGTTAGAACCCCTTGCAGGTGACCGGCAAGGTCAATACGGCATACGAATTAACGATCAATGGCGTATCTGTTTTATATGGAAAAACGGTGATGCGTTTGAAGTTGAAATTGTCGATTATCATTAACAAGTTGGGGGAAAATAATGGCTGAAAAATTAATACCTATAGAACATCCTGGATTTTTTTTAAAAGAGGAATTTATGCTACCGTTGGGTGTTTCAGCATATAGGCTTGCTCAAGATACCGGTATTTCCAATATGGCTATTAGTGAGGTCGTGAGGGGGAAAAGAACAATTACCCCAAGGGTAGGCATTCGTTTATCAAAATATTTTGGGGTCTCAGAGGGATATTTTTCACGTCTTCAGCTTCAATATGATCTTGATTTAATAAAAGAAAAAGAGGGAAATGAAGTAAAAAAATACATCGCTTTGAGCCAAACAGCATCAAAAAACGATATAATTCCAAAGAAATACATTGAAAAACCAATAGATAATAGAATCGGGTAGCCGGGGGGGTTCTCCACCAGCCCCCACAACACCCTGCATGCGGCTCCAATGGTACCAGGGGGCGACCTTAAACAATTAAATTGATCACAGTTTTTTAGTTTTCTATCAACAAAAAAACTGGGTCGTCCCCTGGCACGCTCGCAGGTACTCGTTTGTTGCCTTTTTCAAACGAACTCCACAGGGGAGTCTTCAGGATAATGCACGATGACCCTCATTGGCCAAAAAAACTCCCCGGTGATTACTCATCCCTCCTTGTTGAGGTCGCCCGGTATGCCGCGCTCAAGACGGTCAACAAAGAACAGCCAATGGTTGGAGAAAAAAACTCTCACTTCTTCTCGTCGGCGAATAAATCACTGAGATCGACATCAAAGCTGTCAAGTGCCGTGCCGGTTTTCACGGCGGCGGTTTTGCCGGTCACGGCGGCATCCTGCGCGGATGTTGGCTGGGTCTCGAGGTCGATTCCCTCGAACTGTAAATCTTCAAGCGCCGCCGATCCCGTCCGTGCCGGGGCCGCTGTCGCCGGGGCTGCTTTTGCAACGACAACTTTCGCAACGACAACTTCCTCGACCGACTCGGCAGCCAACAGGTCATCTGTTTCTTTTTCCGCCGGCGCCAGGTCGGAAATGTCTATGTCGGCGAAATCAAACTGCGGTTCCGCTCCGGCTACCTCTGCCGGTTCCTCCTCCCCAAGGTCTATGGTGAAATCCTCTTCCTGCGGCGGAGTTTCCTCGATTTCATCAAGGTCTATTGCTCCGGCTGCCTCTGCCGGCTCGGTCTCCTCCAGGCTGATATCCGCTATGTCCAGGTCCATCTCCACTGCTGTCGCCGCCGGCGCTCCTGCCCGGACCGGCGCATCGTCCATGGAAAATTCAATTTCCCTGCTTGACTCGTCCGCTATATCCATGACGGTCTCTTCCGTCTCTGGTTCCGCTGCCGCCTCTACACCTGCCGGCGCTTCAGGTTCAGCCTTGGCGGTATCAAGCCGGAGGAAGCGGGGGGGCTCAACATTGGTTGTGGTGCCGTGAGGGAGTTCTGCCTCCTCACTGATAGCCTTGCCGCACTTGCCGCAAGTTTCCACTAGATCAAAAGAAATAAAGCCGCATTTTGGACAACGCATAACTCTCGCCTTTGCTGAAGGTCATTGCAGGCATTCATCATACCCGTACACTCAACCCGAAAACGGATCACCTTTTAATTCCCGTATTATCGCACACGCCGTCACGAAAAATCAAGGTACAATTTCACGGAACCATACGATTATCCTGAAAAATTATTCCTTGTAAAAGAAACGGTCACTGTTCCGTGACATGGCGGTGGAGTGAGAGGCAAGGAAAAGTTCACCTCGGGCCCGGCAAAAGTTGAGACGACAATTGAGGGCAAATCGGGAGGAAGGAAACGGGACCGCCGTTCATTGCTCCGGCGTTCCCCGGCTACCGGGGCGATACACCGGAGGAGGCGGGGTCCGGGTGAGGGCAAAAACAAAAAAGGGCGGTTGCAATATTAAAATCGCAAGCGCCCGGCGAGGATGGTGCCGAAGGCCGGAGTCGAACCGGCACGAACGAGGTTCACTGCCCCCTCAAGACAGCGTGTCTACCAATTCCACCACTTCGGCAATGTGTGTTTATTTGGGTTGAGAATTCTGCGCCGCCGGCATTCCCTTCTGTGGCGCTGCCGGTGTTGCCGGGGTTGCTTTTTGCGCCGGCAGTGGAATGGTTGCCGGTCCTTTCGGCACTGCGGTCTTTGGCGCGGATGCCTGCGTTTTTACTCCGCTCATGACCGTGCCTGAGCTTCTGTTGGCGGAAATATAGGCGAGGGAAATGGATGTGCCCATGAAAATAATTGCGGCCAGGGTCGTAATTTTGTTGAGCAGCGGCAGCGGGCCCTCGGAGCCGAACAGCGACTGGCTCGAGCCGCCGAAGGTGGCACCGATGTCGGCCCCTTTGCCATGCTGCAGGAGCACGATGCCAATGAGGAACAGGCAGACGACAATGTGTACGATTATAAGTAGTGTTGTCATGAACAAAAATGAATAATCCGGTCAAAAGACTCGGATTTCAGTGCAGCGCCGCCCACAAGCGCTCCATCAATGTCGGGCTCGGCCATGAGGCTGTCAATATTCTCTGGCTTAACCGAGCCACCATACAGTATTCTTATGCTCCGGGCAAGTTTTTTCTCGAACACCTCGGTCAGGACCCCGCGAATGAAGCAATGGGCCTCCTGGGCCTGCTCCCGGGTCGCGGTCTTGCCAGTGCCGATGGCCCATACCGGTTCGTAGGCGATCACCAGCCGTTCGGCCTGCCCGGTCCGCACATCTTCGAGATCCCGGCGCAGTTGACGCTCCAGGACCTTGAAGGTTGCTCCCTCCTCCCGTTCATCCAGCGTTTCTCCAATACATAGTATCGGCGTCAAATCAAAATCAAGCGCCCCGATCAGGCGGCGATTAATCAACTCATCATCTTCGGCAAAGATGTAGCGGCGCTCGGAATGGCCGATAATAACCATTGTCGCGCCAACGTCACGGAGCATGACCGGGGAGATTTCGCCGGTATAGGCCCCTTCTTTTCCCCAGCCTACATTTTGCCCGGCAACCTGGATGACGGAATCCTTGACCGCCTCGGCTACCGCCGCCAGAGCGGTATAAGGCGGCGCCAGCATCACCTCCCGGTCCGCCAGATCCCTGCAGCCCTCGGCGATAGACGCGGCCAGGGCCGCCGCCTCGGTGACAGTGAGGTACATCTTCCAGTTCCCGGCAATAAGTGGTTTTCGGCTCATCTCGTCCTCCCTGCGAATCGTTTTGTTACACCCCGTCCAGGGCCTGCACTCCGGGCAGAGTCTTGCCCTCCATCAGCATCAGAAAAGCACCGCCGCCGGTGGACATATAGGAAATGTTGTCGGCCTCGCCGAATTTTTTGACTGCCGCGTTGGAGTCCCCGCCGCCGGTAATGCTGAGCGCATGAGCAGAGGCGACCACGTGGGTCAGGGCCATGGTGCCGCGGGCAAAGGCGTCCATCTCAAAGGCGCCCATGGGTCCGTTCCAGATAATCGTCCTGGCGTCCGCCAGGGCCTCGCTGAAAACCAGGACCGTTGCCGGGCCGATATCAAGCGCCATCCAGCCCGCCGGAATATCCTGTACCGTCACCTGCTTCGAGACCGCATCAGGAGAAAACCGGTCCGCCGCAATCACATCCACGGGCAGATACACCTGCACCCCTTTTTCCCGGGCTTTTAGCAGCAGTTGCCCGGCCGCAGCCAACAGGTCATTCTCTACCCTGGAGGCACCCACATCAAGACCCTGGCTCTTGAGAAAGGTATTGGCCATGGCCCCTCCGATCAGCAGCCGGTCCACCTTGGCCAGCATGTTCTCAAGCGCGCCCAGTTTGCTTGATACCTTGACGCCGCCGACTATGGCCGCCAGCGGCCGAACCGGTTCATCCAGGCAGCGGTGGAAATAAGCCAGTTCTTTCTGCAGCAGGAAACCGGCCGCCTTGGCCGCGAACTGCTCCGGGACCGCGACCACGGAAGCATGCGCCCGGTGGGATACGGCAAAGGCGTCATTGATGAAGACCTCGGCCAGGCCGGCCAGCCGCCTTGCGAAATCCGGATCGTTTTTCTGTTCTCCGGCATGGTAGCGCAGGTTTTCCAGCAGGATGACGTCACCGTCCTGCATCGCCCCGACCATGGACTCGACGTCCGGTCCGACGCAGTCCGGCGCCATCCTGACCGGCCGCCCGATCAGGCCTTTGAGATGGACTGCGACCGGCGCCAGTGAATATTCGGGCCGCCGTTCGCCCCCCGGCCGCCCCAGGTGGGAACAGAGAATCACCCTGGCATTTTGCTGTAACGCATACTCCAGGGTCGGCAGGGCCGTCCGGATCCTGATATCATCGGTGATCCGTCCCTCCTGGTCCAGCGGCACATTAAAGTCCACCCGGATCAGCACCCGCTTGCCGGCAATATCCAGATCCCGCAATGTTTTCATTCATTTCTCCCTTGGCATAAACTTCAATCTGAATCCGTTATCGGGCGCCTCGGCCGCCGGTCTTCGGCAACCGGACAACGACCCGGTCCCGCCCGGACCGGGGAATCAGACCATCCGCTCCGCCACGGAGGCGGTCAGTTCTCCGAGCATATTGGTGTAGCTGCCCAGCTCATTATCATACCAACCGTAAATAACGGCCTGGGTAACCGGGACCTCCATGATGGGGGAGGTCTGGCCGGGTTCGAAATTGCAGCTCTTGATCTTGTCCAGATTCACGCTGATTGAGGCGGTGCGGGTATGGGTTTCCGTCGATTCGATCACTGCCGCGGCCTGTGGAACCCCGACGATATCAGAGGAAACATTTTGCTCCTCCGAGTATTCAAGGTAGGGTGAGTTGTCCGCATAATCCCGGTAGATCGAGTTGATCAGGTCACGGCCGATGGGACTTTCCAGCTCATCCTGCAGGTTCAGCACCAGGACAATCAGCGAGCCGGTGGCGGTGGGAACCCGTACCGATTCGGCCAGGAAGCCGATGGTCCGCATTTCCGGAATCACGAGGCGCAGGGCCTTGGCCGCCCCGGTGGTGGTCAGGATAATGTTATTCAGAATAGAGCGGTTCTTCCGCAGGTCGGTGGCACCGGCCCCGGGCAGCCGGTCCAGCACCTGCTGCGACCCCGTGGCGGCATGGATCGTAACCATGGAAGCGGAGAGCAGCCGGTCAGCGCCGAAATGATCAATCAACGGCTTGATCATATAGGAAAGACAGGTGGTGGTACAGGAGGCGGCGGAAATCATGCTGTGTTGCGCCGGATTATATATGTCATCATTGATGCCCATCACAGTGGTGACCGCATCGACCGGCATATCAATACCCTTGGCCTTGATCTTATACGGGGCCGAGAGGATGACCTTCTCGGCGCCTGCCTGCAGGTGACCGCGCAGCGAACCTCTGGCGTTATCCGCATCCGCCGTCGGGTCCCTGAAGGCGCCGGTGCTGTCGACCACCAGGCGGACATCGTTGCCCTGCCACTTGATATCCTTAGGGTTGCGGGCCTCGCGCAGGATGGTGACCGGCATGCCGTTTATGGTCATGGTGCCGGTATCCTCACGCAGGTTTTCAATAGTCCGTTTCCCCCGGTGACCGTGCAGAAAGACGGACAGGCGGCCGTATGAAGAATCTTTTTCAATGACGGCGGCGATGTCTTCCAGACCCATGCCGACCTCACGGCCGAGATTGACCACGATTCCTGAAAAAGATTGGCGGGCGACATGATGCCATAGTGAGAGTTTACCGATTCTGCCAAGGCCGTTGATTCCGAGTTTCATTGTTCCGCTTCTCCTTTCCTGTGTCGGTATACCGTCCGGATTCCCGAACCGGCCGGATGCCTGAATCTCTATTGAAGGAGTGTTAATAACACACCTCCTTGGACAATTTTCAAAATAATGACTATTATAATCGAAATTGAATCTTGTCGAAAGATTAACCAGCATGGCCGGGCCGAATTTTAGGCCGTAGCCGCAACGAACAATGAAAATCAGCCGAAACTCAGCTCCTTGACACGCGGGCCGGCTGAGTGTGTCCCGGGATTGTCGCCCCTGGTGATCTGTTATGATTTTTACATAAACCAAACCTGTCACGGACAGACTATGCCACACGACCACAGAGAAGCTGTTATCCTGCTCAGCGGCGGGCTTGATTCCACAACCGTTCTGGCCGCCGCCCTTTCGCAGGGCTATGCCTGTTCCTGCCTGAGCTTCAGCTATGGGCAGCGCCAGAAAATCGAATTGCAAAAGGCAAAGGCGCTCAGCAAAAAAATGGGCGCGCAGCGCCATCTGGTCCTGCGGCTTGATCTGGATACCATCGGCGGCTCAGCCCTGACCACGGCGACCCAGGTGCCCAAGGACCGCGACTTTGCGGCAATGGACCAGGGGATCCCGGTCACCTATGTGCCCGGCCGCAACATTATCTTTTTGTCGCACGCCCTGGCCTGGGCCGAGGTGATCGGCGCCGCCGATATCTTTCTGGGCATCAATGCCGTTGACTTCAGCGGCTACCCGGATTGCCGGCCTGATTTTCTTGCGGCTTTTGAAAAAATGGCCAACCTCGGCACCAGGGCGGGCAATGAAGACAAACCCTTTACCCTGCATGCGCCCTTGATGCATCTGCGGAAAAAGGAAATTATCGAAATGGGTATAAGTCTCGGGGTGGACTATTCAATGACCCACAGCTGCTACGATCCCCGGGGCGAACTTGCCTGCGGCCGCTGTGATGCCTGCCGGCTCCGGCTCCGGGGCTTTGCCGAGGCCGGCATAGTTGACCCGGTGAGCTATGAGGTTACGCAAAAATAAATTCGGATAATCGGCCCCGGTTCCGGGCCTGGGCGTCCGGGGCGGCAATCGTCCGCTTCGGGCGTTATGACTGGTGCCGGCTGCACCGTTGATGCAGGTCATACATGACCCTGCCGTCGACCATGGTCAACACGGCACGGCCCTGCAGGCGCCAGCCCAGAAACGGTGAATTCCGGCTCCTGGAAACAACGGTGTCCTGCGTGTAGTCAAATTCCAGCGCGGGATCGATTATCGTCAGGTCGGCGGGTACGCCGGCGGCCAGAGAACCGCCCGCCACCCCGAGGATTCCGGCCGGATTGACGGAGAGCAGCTCGACAAAGCGCTTCTCGTCAATAATCCCCTGGCGAACCAGGGCCAAGGTCAACGGTACCGAGGTTTCAAGGCCGATAATCCCGTTGGCGGCCAGGTCGAACTCCACCTCTTTTTCCAGGGTTGAGTGCGGCGCGTGGTCGGTGGCAACGGCATCAAGCGTGCCGTTCGCCAAGGCCTCGCAGACGGCCAGGCGGTCAGGTTCCGGGCGAAGCGGCGGATTCATCTTGGCGTTGGTGTTATAACCGGCCACCGCCTCGTCGGTCAGGGTGAAATAGTGCGGGGCGGTTTCGGCCGTCACCCGGACTCCGCGCGCCTTGGCCGAGCGGATCAGGTCAAGCGACATGGTGGTGCTTACATGGGCGATATGAACCGGTCTGCCGGTATATTCGGCCAGGGCGATATCGCGGTAAACCATGATGGATTCCGCTGCCGTGGGAATCCCCATCAGGCCGAGGCGGGTGGACACCTCTCCCTCGTTCATGACCCCGTGCCGGCCGAGGGCCTTCTCTTCACAATGAGAGATGATCCGGAGGTCATAGTCGCCGGCATACTCCAGGGCCCGGCGCATAAGCTGGCTGTCGCGGACCGGCCGGCCGTCGTCGGACAGGGCGACCACTCCGGCCGTCTTCATGTCACCGAATTCGGCCAGGCTCTCGCCGCGGCTGGACTTGCTGATGGCCCCCACGGGATAAACCCGGGCAAAACCGTCCCTGGCCCGCTGGAGAATCAGGACGGTGACGGCCATGCCGTCGTTCACCGGCCGGGTATTGGGCATGCAGGCAACCGCCGTAAAGCCTCCGGCCGCCGCAGCCCGGGTGCCGCTGACGATATCTTCTTTGTATTCCTCGCCCGGCTCCCGTAAGTGCACATGCATATCAATCAGGCCCGGTACGATCCAGCACCCCTGCACGTCAATCTCGTGGACATCACCGGGCGCGGCCGCGGCCTCGCCCGGCCCGGCAACGGTGCCATTGACCACCAGGAGGTCGCCCGGCCGGTCGATACCGTTCCGCGGGTCAATGATCCGTCCGTTTTTTAACAGCCAGCTTTGTGACATCATTGGAAATCCTTGACAAGATTCAGGTGTTCCCCATAACCAGGTACAAAAGCGCCATGCGCACGGCAACACCATTGGTCGCCTGGTCAAGGATAACCGATTGGGAGCTGTCCGCGACATCGGCCATAAGTTCAACTCCCCTGTTGATCGGCCCGGGATGCATGACCAGCGCATCGCTCCGGGCCAGGGCCATGACCTCGCGGGTGACGCCGTAATTCTGTGCATACTCGCGGAAGGTAGGCAGCAACGGGTCGTTCTGCCTCTCTTTTTGTATCCGCAGGGTCATCACCACGTCGGCGCCGCTCACCGCCTCCTCCAGGCTGCCGCAGACAACCGCTCCCAGTTTCTCCAGTCCGACGGGGATCAGAGTGGCCGGGCCATAGACGAAGACCCGCGAACCCATCCGCGTAAAGCCGATGATGTCGGAATGGGCAACCCGGCTGTGCAGGATATCCCCGATGATGGTGACCTTGAGGCCGTCAAGCCGCCCCTTGTGTTCCCTGACCGTCATCATGTCCAGGAGTCCCTGGGACGGATGTTCGTGGGTCCCGTCCCCGGCATTGATCACCGAGGCCCGGACGTATCTGGTCAACATCTCCGGGGTGCCCGAACAGGAGTGGCGGATGATAATGATATCAGGATGCATGGCCGAGATATTCCGGGCCGTGTCGATCAGCGTCTCCCCCTTGGTGGCACTGCTGGTGGAGGCGGAAATGTTAAAGGTATCGGCGCTCATCCGTTTGGCCGCTATCTCGAAAGACAGGCGGGTGCGGGTGCTGGGCTCGAAAAACAGATTGACAATGGTCCGGCCCCGCAAGGTGGGGACTTTTTTAATGGAGCGGCCGGATATTTCCTTGAACGACTCTGCGGTTTGCAGGATATGGTCGATATGTTCCGCAGACAGGTGTTCTATGCCTAAGATATGTTTGTGTGAAAAATGACATCCGGTGGTCATGGTCTTGCCGGAATTCAATGCAGGATCTCTCCCAGCCTGTGCCAGCGAATAGAAGTAAACCGGTCAAGAGAAAAAAACGGTTGCTTCAAGTTCCAGGACCAGTAAATAATCCAGGCCTTGCCGAGAATGGCCTTTTGATCGACAAAACCCCAGAAGCGGCTGTCGTAACTGTTGTCACGGTTGTCGCCCATGACAAAGATCTTGCCCGGGGGCACCCTGACCGGTCCGAAATTGTCACGCTGTCCCACCAGGTGAGCATCCAGGTGGACGCCGTGCTTATCAAGAAAAGGCTTGCCGTTGACAAAGACCTTTTTGTTGCGAACCTCTACAGTGTCGCCCCCCACGGCGACCACCCTCTTTATATAGTCGAGGCTGGGATCCTTGGGAAACTTGAAGACGACAATATCATTCGGCTTGGGATTCGAGACCGGGATGATGACCGTGCCGGTGAACGGCATCTTTATCCCGTAAATAAATTTGTTGACCAGGAGGTAATCGCCGATCTTCAGGGTCGGCAACATGGACCCGGAAGGGATTTTAAAGGCCTGGACAATAAAAGTGCGGATAAACAGCGCCAGGACCAGGGCAATAACTATTGCTTCCGTATACTCGCGCAGGCTTGATTTTCGTTTGACGACGTTTGATTTCGGCACGGTGACCATTCCGGTGGAAGATTTTTTTTTATACAGACATTGCGACAGAAACTACCTGAAAGTAAAAGAAAACTCAAGCGGCTTTTCACCTGCTCCCGGCCAGGGTCAGCCCCGTAACAATACAAAATAGGCGATTTCGGACAGATAGAACACAACATGTGGTGAGGACAAAAGTGCCGGAAACGTTTATCTCCTTGTTTTTTTTAGCATAACAGGCCTTGAAAAAAAAACCTAAAACCTTGACAAAAACTTTTTTTTAGTCCTAAATACAAAAACAGACTGAAGAAAGTTAACTCTTGTTTCGTATTACAGCGCCTGCGCTGACCTAAGGA
>VAPG01016094.1_pt1 | contig 10455 bp, 9 predicted proteins | sample 3393851 | NCBI WGS metagenome assembly VAPG01 (sample SAMN08290438, study PRJNA428436) | hydrothermal vent metagenome | isolation source: Deep-sea hydrothermal vent chimney | place: Atlantic Ocean: South-mid Altantic Ridge | depth 2194 m m
GTCACCAGGGTTGACGCGTAGACCATATTCAGCCGGTCCGCCAGCAGCGTGTCACGACCGAGCTCGCCCTCTCTTTTCTCCACCGGCAGGGACTCGCCGGTCAGAGCGGATTCATCGACCCGCAGGTTCCTGACCGCCAGCAGCCGCATGTCCGCCGGCACCTTGTCGCCGCTGGACAGCAGCACGATATCGCCCGGCACCAGCTCCGTCGCCGAGATACGTTTTTTTTCACCCTGGCGCAGAACCGTGGCCTCGCTGGTCATGGTCCGGGCCAGAGAGGCCAGGGCGTTGACGGCCTTGGCTTCCTGGATATAACCGATAACTGCGTTGACCATCACCACCCCAAAAATCACTCCGGAGTCCACCCATTCATGAAGAAAGGCGGTAATGATGCCCGCGGCGATCAGGATATATATAAGCGGCTGATGAAACTGGAGAAGAAAACGCTGCCAGGGCCTTTTTCCCCTTTTGGCAGTAAGGGTATTGGGGCCGAAAGTCTCCTGGAGATGTTTGACCTGGAACAGGTCGAGTCCTTTTGCCGCATCGCCTTCCAGGAGCTCAACGACTTCTTCCGCCGGCAGATGGTGCCAGAGTTTGCCGATTAACGTATTCATGAATTTGCTCCGAAAAAGAAGGGGGGACGGCGGTGCTTCCTAACTCCCACGGCGGTTCGGCCGCTGATGGCTGCGGGAAAACGGTCGGATCAGGTCTGCGATTTCCGCCTTTTCAGTTTTCCGGCATAGGTTGCCGCCGCCATGCCGGCCACACAGCCTTCACCGACCGCCTTGGCCATCTGGAAGGGAGGGCCGACAATGTCACCGGCCGCGTAAATGCCGGGGATATTGGTCTCCTGCCGGCGGTTGGTATCAATATATTTAAAAGTTTCCATGTCAAGCTGCACCCCGACCTGGGTGGCCAGCTCAAGGGCGCCCTTGGAGCCGAGCTCGATGAAGACGCCGTCAACGTCCAGGCTGTCGCCGTTTTCCAGCCGCAGGGTGGTTACTGCGTTTTCACCCTCAATGGCCTTGATCCAGTTTTTTTCGATAATTACAACAGCGCTTTCCCGCAGGCGTTTCATCAGGTTCGCTGAAATACCAAGTTCCCTGGCAACCAGGTAAACCTTATCGGCATAGCCCAGCAAGGTCAGGGCTCCGTCCACCGCCGCACTGCGGTTGCCGGCCACAGCCACTGTTGCGCCCCGGTAAAAGTTGGCATCACAGTCCACGCAATAACTGACGCCCCGGCCGGCAAACTCCTTTTCCCCCGGGACGCCGAGTTTCTTCTTGGCAACGCCCATGGCAAAGATAATCGTCCGGGCGGCAATCTTGCCGCCGCTTTCCAAGCCGAGGTGAAACAGGCCGTCTTGCGGGGCAATGAGCAGGACATCTTCCGGAGATACCTCGGCGCCGAATTTTTTCACCTGGGCCAGGCCTGTCTCCAGCAGGTCCCGGCCGGCCCGGACGCCGTCAAGAAAGGCATAGTTTTCAATATGGGCCGTATAGAGGGCGCTGCTTTCGATGCGGCCGAGCATCAGGACAGCTGTTTTTTTTCTGGACGCATGGATAGCCGCCTGAATACCGGCCGCGCCGGCACCGATAATAACGACGTCATAGGTTCTCTCTGTCATATTAGCTCTCCATACTTGCTGATATCATTGTTGAATTACCAATTGTCCGCCTGGCGGTCACCGGGGGGCGGCCCTGTCCTTTTATATGGACAAAATAAGTACACTATCTGCAAAACAAGGTCGACAGAATTATAATTTTCAGTTATCGTATTTCAGTGAAAAGTTAAGCAGCGATGGATGCCGTTCCGGTATCTTTCCTGAAAACCCCGGAGAACATCCCCGGCCTGGCGAAAAGAAAAATTGTCGTTTGCCGGCAGCTTCCCTCATTGAGGTCTTCATTGCCTGTGCCGCGGTGATTTCGCCAGCCAGGCAGGCCGTTGACACGATTGCCCGGCTGGACGCCCGCACGGTGCGCGGACGTGAAGATCATGTTTCGGCCCCTGACCACAATGAACCTGAAGCGTCGAGATGGAGGCCGGCCTCCATCCGGCAAGGAGTTGAATTGGCCGGGGTGGCCCCGGACCGTGCCCATCGATACCCCGAGGTGAATAACCAATGGTGAAAAAGGAACCCGCCCTGTGAATGTCTCTCTTGTTGCGATGATGATCCATACCGGCCTCATGGTCAAGACCGTCATGCTGATCCTGCTGTTCTTTTCCGTTGTTTCCTGGAGTATCATTATCATGAAGCAGCTGATGTTCAGGCGGGTGCGGCAGAATTCGGAGGAGTTCCTTGATCGATTCTGGGCCAGCAAGACTCTCAACGAGGCATACGATTCGGCCAAGGAATATACTCTCAGTCCCGAGGCCGCGGTTTTTGTCTCCGGTTTTCACGAGTTGAAAAAACTCGGCGCTGCCAGGGAACACCAGGACCCCGAGCGGGAGACCCTGGATATGCAGCTGGCCACGCTTGACAATCTGAAGCGGTCCCTGCGCAAGGCCCATATTTTCGAGATTGACCGGCTGGGCCACTCGCTGCCTTTCCTGGCCACCACCGGCAGTGCGGCTCCTTTTATCGGGCTGTTTGGCACCGTCTGGGGCATTATGTCGTCTTTCCAGGACATCGGCATGCGGGGGTCGGCATCACTTGCCGTTGTGGCTCCGGGTATTTCGGAGGCACTGGTCGCCACCGCCGCCGGCCTGGCGGTGGCCATCCCTGCGGTTATCTCCTATAATTTTTTTGCCAATAAATTGTCAGAATTCGATTCGGATATTGAGCACTTTTCAACGGATTTCCTCAATCTTATTGAACGTGATATCCTGACCCGGGCGCAATGAACAGTCACAAAAACTAAAAAATTCAACAAGAGGCGAAAAAGTTAGCGAAATGGGGCCCATGGGAGGTAAATGCCGGAGAACTCTGATGGCCGAGATCAATGTGACACCGCTTGTCGATGTCATGCTGGTCCTGCTGATTATTTTTATGGTAACCGCACCGATGATGACCCACGGCCTGGAGGTCGCCCTGCCCGAGACAACGGCCAAGGTCTTACGTCAACAGACGGAACCGCTTATTGTGACGTTGGACAAGGACGGGGCCATTTATCTCGGCAAGGTCAAGGTCAATGCGGCACTGCTCAGGCAGCAGCTCGGCGCCATGGCGGCCACGGCAAAGAAGCGCCCGGTCTACCTGCGTGCCGATAAAGCGGTACCCTACGGCCTGGTTGTTGCCATTATGACCGATATCAAGCAGGCGGGGTTTGCGAAACTGGGCATGATTACGCAACCATTCGATAAAGAGCGATAGGGGGATCCGGCACTGGAAGCGGTGAGTCTCAGCGATACGGCTTTTTTCATGCGGCAGAAGGACGCTGATCGAAGATGGCTCTGGCCCGTCGGCCTGGCCGTAGTCTTTCATTTTGTCGTTTTTGCCATGTCCGCCACCTTGCCGTCATTGATCCACCGGCGGCCTCTTCTCAATGAGGTGATCACGGTCAACCTTGTTTCCCAGCCTAAGCTTGCCGCGAACCGGCTGGCGAAGGCCCAGCTGCCGGTGCCGGCAAAACGGGCGAAACCGGTTGCCAGGGCGAAACCGGTCAAGGCGAAAATCCGGGCGGCCAGTAGGCAGCCGGCCAAGGTATCGCTCAAGGCCCTGCCGGCGAAACCGATCTCCCTGCGTCCTTTAAGCAGAAAAATCAGGGTGGCCGTGGATACCAGGCGGCTCGAAGAACACCAGCGGCGGCAACGAGAAAAAAGGGAGCGGGAAAGGGCTCTGGCCGCTGCCCGGCGTGACGAAAAACTGGCGGAGCAGGATGCGGTCAAGGCCCGGAAGGCCCTGGCCGACATGCTCCGCGATACGGGAGCACTGGCGGACAATCAATCCCGCCGGGCATCGGCCGGGCGACAACAGATTCAGTCCATAGTATTTCAGCAGTACCTGGCCTCTCTCGATAATAAAATCCGGCATTTATGGGTTCTGCCTGATATGCGCCAGTGGCGGCATGGCCTCGAGATGGTTGTTATCCTGACCATACGCAGGGACGGGACGATCACCAATACCTATATTGAAAAAAAATCCAAGGATCCTTTTTTTGATCAATTTGTTATGAAGACAATCCAGAGCGTCGCCTCCCTGCCGCGCTTCCCTCCCCTCATGCAGCAGAAATCCATTGAGGTCGGTCTCCGTTTCAGGCCGGGAGAACTTGTTACCGCCAATTAATTGATCTCTCTTTGATGTGAGTCATGATATGAAACCAGCACATTGCCTGTTCATGCGGCTGAACCACCGGCTGACGATCCAGCTCGGCACGTTTGTCTGTCTTTTGCTGCTCACTTTCGGCAGCGTCATTTCGGCACGGGCCGAGCTGGTATATCTCGACCTGACGGCCTCGAACATGCGCAAAGTCATGGTGGCTGTGCCCGGGTTTGCCAATTCCTCGGCGCCCGGCCGGGAGCAGGCAAAGGGCCGGGCCATGGCGAAACTACTGGCCCGCGCCCTGGAATTTCATGGTTTCATCAAGATCCTGGACCCCGGGCAATACGGGGGCAGGCAGGACGCCGACTGGAAGGCTCTCGGGGTCGATTATGTAATCCTGGGGCATTATGAAACCACGGCCTCCGGCATGATGATAGAGGGGCGGCTCCTCGACGTAACCCAGGACAAGATGCTGGTCGGCCGCCGCTATCGGGGCTCGGTCAAACAACAGGACGAAATGGTCCTCATGCTGTGCGATTCCCTGATTAAGGAATTCACCGGCGAACCGGGGATCAGCCGGACCAGGATAGCCTTTATCTCCGATGCGACCGGCTACAAGGAGGCCTATATCAGCGATGTCCTCGGCCTGAAGCTTCGCCAGGTCACCCGCAATCGTCATCTTGTCGTTTCGCCGCGTTTTTCTCCGGATGGCCGCTACCTGGCCTATTCCTCTTACCACACCGGCAATCAAAATCTGTATGTTACCGATTTATCGCAGAACAAGATCACCAGGGCCATCTCCAGGCGACCGGGCATGAACCTGGCGCCGGCCTGGGCGCCGGACGGCAAGACCATGATCGTGACACTCAGCAAGGACGGCAACCCGGATCTCTACATTCTTGATCGGCAGGGCAGAATTCTCAAACGTCTTACCGCCCGGGCAGGAATCAATGTGTCCGCGACCTGGGCGCCGGACGGCAAATCAATCGCCTTTGTCTCCGACCGCAGCGGTACTCCACAGATATATATCATGGATATGAAAGATCACCGGACGCGGCGCCTCACCTTTCAGGGCAATGAAAATACGGAACCCTGCTGGTCGCCGCAAGGGAACCTGATCGCCTATACCGGTCGTCTAAATGGTCAACACCAGATTTTCACTATTGATCCCGCCGGCACCTCGCCGCCCCGGCAGGTGACTTCCGGCCCGGGTGAGTTCGAATCGCCGACCTGGTCGCCGGACGGCAAACAGATAGCACTCTCCCGGCGTCTGGACGGCAAACAGAAATTGTATGCGATTTTTGCGAACGGCAAGGGCCTGCGGCTCTTGTTTCACCTGAAGGGCAATCAGTCGTATCCGCAGTGGTCCTGCCGGCCGAAATGAAGAGGCTGTACTCCCGGGCTTGCGAGAGTGAGGCAAAAAAATAAACACGGTTTTCCTGATATTCAAAACATGATAAGCAAGAACTTGAAAAAGGGGCGTCAATGAAACGTATAAGGAATCTGGTTATTGCGGCTTGTTCGGTTTTTTTGCTCTGCCAGTGTGCGACCCAGGATGCGGTGCAGAATTTAAGTTATCAGCTCCGGGCGGTCAACCAGAGGGTGGAGGATATCAAGAGTACGACCGTGAGTACGATACAGAAACGGCAGGCAGGCTCCCTCAGCCGGATCGACGCGCTACAGAATGACGTGTTACAACTTCGCGGCTCGCTGGAGGAAAACGCCCACCAGGAGACCCTGTTCCGGGAACAGTCAAAGGAAAACCTGGCCGCCCTGCAGTCAACGGTTGAAAAATACCAGGCGGAAAACCAACAGCGCTTTAAGCTCATTGAAGACCGACTTGACCGCCTGGCATTCAAAGTCGGCAAACTGAGCCGGGCCCGGCTTCGGGAAGCCGAGAAGCGGGCGCAGGCGGCGGCCCGGCGGGCGGAAGAGGCAAGACAGCGGACGGTTATGGCGGCGACTGCCGCCGGCGGCGTTATCAATATCGTGCCGTCAGGGCGGAAAATCAAGGTTGGGGGACGTCGAAAGGCCACGCGTGCCGCCGTTTCGTCAACTGCAAAAAGTTCGCCGCGCAAGAACGGCGTAGCCGCGACCTCGCCGCCGGCGCGCCGCATTGATCTGTTCAGCCGGGCCATGAAGCAATACCAGACCAAGAAGTATGCGAATGCCTACAAGACCTTTGAACAGGTGCTCGCCGGGAATCCCAAGGGTGACAAGGCGGCGGAAACGCTTTTTTTCATGGGTGAATGTCTCTTCGCGCAGGGCGAGTATGACCTGGCAATCCTGGATTACCAGAAGGTTATTTCGAATCATGCCAAAAACCGGCGGACCCCGACAGCGCTGTTGAAGCAGGGTATATCTTTTGAAAAGCTCACTGACCGTGAAACGGCAAAAATTATCTACAAAAAATTGCTGGCGGAATACCCGAAAAGCCCGGAGGCCGCAACGGCCAAGCGGCATCTGGACAGTATGCAGTAAGGGTCCGGGCGTAAAGGAAAGAGAGAGGCGGATTTCAGAGTTTTGTCGATAAAAAAGAGACTTGACGGGCTGCTGGTAGCAAGGGGGCTGGCGGCGGACACGGCCGCAGCCCAGGCGTTGATCGGCGCGGGCGCGGTATTGGTGAACGGTTTGCCCGGTGCCAAGGCCGGCAGCCTCTACGGTTTGGACTGCTCCCTGGAACTGAAAAAAAAGCAGGCCTATGTCAGCCGGGGCGGCGGGAAACTCGCTGCCGGATTACGGGAATTTGCCCTGGACCCGGCCGGGTTGATCTGCGCCGATATCGGCTGTTCAACCGGCGGCTTTACCGATTGCCTGCTGCAGCGCGGGGCGCGGCGGGTCTACTGTGTGGACGTCGGCTACGGCGTGCTGGCCTGGAAGCTCCGGCAAGACGAACGGGTTGTGGTCCTGGAGCGGACCAATGCGCGGTTCCTGACCAGGGAGCAGATCCCGGAATCGCTCGATCTGGCGGTCATTGACGCCTCGTTTATATCTCTTGGCCTGCTGCTGGAGCCACTGTGCAGCCTGTTTCACGGCCCGATCAGGATGGTCGTCCTGGTCAAGCCGCAGTTTGAGCTGCCCCGGCAAAAGGTGGCACGGGGCGGCGTTGTCAGGGATGGCCTTCTGCATGAGGAGGCATTGGCGATGGTCCGCGGCTACGTTACGCAGGCCGGACTTACCTGCAAGGGCGTTGTGGCGTCACCCGTCCGGGGCGCCAAGGGGAATCAGGAATTCCTGATGTATCTCACGGCGGCGGCGGAATCAACCTGAATCCGTGAGCGTTCGAGAACGGTGCAGATGCAAGGCGGCAGCGATGTTGATTATCCTGGTGTGATATCAACGTTGTTGCCAACGCAGCAGATGCGCCGTTATCGGGCGCCCCGCAGGGCGGCGCGGTGAAGACCGGGAAATGCGTTTTATCCAGCAATAACACAATAAATGCCACTATTGCATGGAGCATTACCTCAAGCTGTCACGGATTCAGGATCAAGACAAACACGTTACATTGGTGAGAATAATCAAGGAGATCAAAATGAAAAAATATAAACTCGGGCAGTCGTTGACAACAGCGCTTCTGCTGCTCACCTTTTCCGCCCTGATCGCGGTATCGGCCATGGCGGCCGATTATGTCTGTGTAAATAATAACGGTGTTAATCTGCGCTCGGCGCCGAATACCAACTCCGGTATTCTCTATAAACTGCCGGCCGGCTATCCCCTGAAGGTCCTGAAGAGAAAAGGAAAATGGCTCAAGGTCAGTGATTTCGAAAATGACCGGGGCTGGATTTTTTCTTCCCTGGTATCCAAATCCCGTTATGTCATTGTCAAGGTCAAAGAGGGGAATATCCGTTCAGGTCCGGGGACCAATTATCAGAAGATAGGGACCGTTGCCCGTGAAGTGATTTTGCAGCGGCTCAAGACCAAGGGCGACTGGGTGAAAGTGCGGCATCCGCGGCTGACCGGCTGGATTTACAAGTCGCTGCTCTGGCCCTGAGCCGGTTTTTTGCCGTTCCTGAACGCTCACGGATTCAGCCGGTCTCCATAATCCTGTTGACCGCAGCCCTGAAATCGACCGGCAGCCGGACGATCTTGCCGGCCTTGTTCCGAAAGAGCAGGTGGCGTTCCCGTAAGCCGAACAGAAAAAGATTACGGGTAATCTCGACATCTTTACGGCAATAATCGCTCAGCAGGTCCATCCGGCCCTGCTGAAACCACTTGAGGGCCTGCAGGCCGTTGCCGCTTTTCCGGGCCCCCAGTGTATGCCGGGCCAGCCGCTCAAGGCTGAGCCGATAGCCTAGTTGCCCGGTGATTTCCTCGAGAATATCCAGGGACGGCAATTCATTGAGCCGGCGCGAGGTATAGGCCGACAGGACCAGGTTGTCAAAACGCTTGTTATTGAAGCCGATCACCAGATCCAGACCGAAGAGGCGCTCGATCAACTGCCCGGTCTCGTGTTCCCGGAAACTGAAATATTTATCCTCCCCGCCGTCATAGAGCACGGCAACACTGATCTTCATGCGATCGGCATGGTGCCAGCCCCCTACCTCCAGGGCTGAACGCTGCGTTTCAACGTCAAAGACCCCGTAACGTTCAGACCTCTTGAATGCCGCCAGGTATTCGGTGACGGCACCCGGTACCGGTTTCATGTTGCGGCCCGCTCTACTTTAAGGTTTATCATTGAGACGATTTCATTTATCATGGTAGAGTAGTATCCGTACAGAAACGAGGTTTTTTGTTCGAGGTCAGGTAAGCGCAGACTCCGAGGCATGCGAAAAAAATAACCGCAGGCCGGATATTCCGAGGATTATTTTTTTGAGCATAACGCCGAGATCGGGCAAAAAAACCGTTTCCGGATGGACACTAGAGTAACGTTCGTCCTCTTGGCGGGACGGGTATAAAATCCATGCACAGCCGGAAAGCGGATAAATGATGACCATCGCGACTCTCGGACCAGAGAAATCCCATGCCTGGCAGGCGGCCGTCCATTACGCACCCAAGGCCACGATCAGGACCTATCCCCATACCGGCGCCCTGATCGAAGCGTTTTCAAACGGTGAGGCGGAGCTGGCCGTCATCCCTGTCTATAACACCAGGGAAGGAGAGAATAAAGAGTATTTCCGTCTTGTTGATCGGCTCAAGTCCGGTTACTGGATCGACAATATCGTTTTGCCGACCTATCTCTCTCTGGGTGTCTTTGCCCCCCGGGTCGAACATAAGAACCTGCGGATGCTGGTCGGGCAACCAGCCGTCTTCCGCCAGTGCGAAGTGTATATCGGCAACACCTTTCCCGACCTGGCCATGATGTGCGTCCAGGACCTCGATCAGGCCGTTTATGAAATAAAGGAGAGCGGCCTGCATGACCGGGGGGTGATTGATACCGAGGAGATGCTGAAGTCGCACGGGCTCTACATCCTGGAACGGGAAGTCGTGCCGCACAACCGGACCCGTTACGCGGTGCTGGGGCCGGAACTGGCCGTGGAAACAGGTTACGATGCCACGGCCTTTATCACCGTCCCCCTGGATGACCGGCTGGGCATGCTGGTCGATATCCTGAGCGAGTTCACCCGGCGCGGCATCAATATCCTCGATATGCGCTCGGAAAACGATATCAAGACCCAGAAACTCCAAATTTACATGGAGATAGAAGGGCATGTCCAGGACGAGGTGGTGGCCGAGGCCATCGAGCAGATCGAGAAACGGGTGATCGGGCTGAACAAGTCCGTCAGGCTGCTGGGCAGTTTCCCCCGGGTTGACATGCGGACCAGGTATATCAAGTCATTCGGCTTCATCGGCACCGGCGAGATGAGCCGCTGGTTTGCCGACCGGCTGGAAAATGAAGGCTATCGAGTCATGATGGCCGGCAGGACCACGGCGCTGCGACCGGAGGAGATGATCAGCCAGGTCGATGTGGTGGTGATCTGCGTGCCGATCAGCGTCACCGCCGAAACGGTGCGCCGATATGGTCACCTGCTGGCAGACGGCAAGGCCCTGATTCTCCTGGCCGGCGAGTCGGAAAAGACCTTGGCTGCAGCCCTTGAAGCCACCGGTGAAAACGTGGAACTGATGCTGGTCCACAACCTGTGGGGGCCGCAGGCGGCAACCATGAAGGACAAGAATGCCATCGTGGTTCGTACCGCCCGCAGCGGCAGGCTCTGTAGCGAATTCGAGGCATTTCTCTACAAACACGGGGCTGATATTTATCATGATTCGGCCCAACGGCACGACCTGCTCATGGGCATCGGCCAGAAGCTGCCCAC
>VAPG01009380.1_pt1 | contig 10454 bp, 5 predicted proteins | sample 3393851 | NCBI WGS metagenome assembly VAPG01 (sample SAMN08290438, study PRJNA428436) | hydrothermal vent metagenome | isolation source: Deep-sea hydrothermal vent chimney | place: Atlantic Ocean: South-mid Altantic Ridge | depth 2194 m m
GACCAAGAAAGCGTTTGAATTATTTAACTCCTTACGAAGTTTTTGTTAAAAAAATGGATCCAAAAAACTTCCAGGTTCAAGGTTTAATCTAAGCAATTTTACTATTTATCTTACTGTAATCAATAATTTTCAAAAGGGCTCTAAATATAAGGTAAACTATTTATTAAATTACTTTTTATACTTTTTATTTCATCCAAATTTTTGATATAATAAATAAAAAGAATAAGGAATATCAAAAACTTCAGTTACACAGAAACGTTGTATAAAATTTCACTCCTTTTTATTTTTTTATGAACCCTAATTTAAAATATAATTACAAATTAAGTCTTAAGACTGTTGATGCTTTTCCCTTGTTATAAATGACATCAAAACCGATAACTTTCAATTCATTTATTTTCTTTAAATTTCTAACATCACTTGGAACAAACGAAAAAGTGTTTGAATGCGAAGATCCAATAAACTGACCATTCAAATAATAATTAAGTTTCATTAAAGGATAGATGGTGTGATTACTATTACTAATAATAACATTAACTTTTTGTTTAGGATTATAAGAAATCGTTGAGTTTGGGTAAAGAATTTTAATTTTAGGAAACAATGCGGGTATATGAACATTATCATATTCAGTCGGTATCTCATTTTTTGGGTCATCAACCAAACCGTGTTCTTTAACCCATTTTTGAACACCATATTCCCATCGTGGGTATTGAGGGTCATCATTTGGATTTTTGGGACTTGGTCCTAATGGGTCTTTTTTATTTACCCAATACAAAATTGAATGATAATCTTTTACAACTTTTTCTTTTTTGGTTTCAGCTGGAGTATATTTTGTCGCCAACTTGCCAGAAATTTCATCTACAAAATAAGTTACTCCCCCCTGCCAAATTCCTCTCAAAACTGGTTTCAAAGATTTATTGTAATCCATTGGAGGTTTTTTAAATTTCTCATCAGGATATTTGGCTAAAATTACTTTCATAAAAGTATTCCACATCGGAGTAACAATAAATCCCGCCACCTTTTTTACCATAGAACTATTATCATTATTTCCTGCCCAAACACCCACAGCAACTTGAGGTGTATAACCAATTGTCCAAGCATCTCGGTAATCATTTGTCGTTCCTGTTTTTCCAGCGACATCTCTTCCTTTAAAATAAAGTGGAGACCTTGACCCAAAAGCAGGAGTTCTTGCTTTATTGTCAGATAATATACTAGAAATATACAAAGCACTTAATTCAGGTAAAACCCTTCTTGCTTTTGATTGAAATTTTTCAATTACATTTCCCTCGCTATCTTGAATTTCCAATATCCCCGTTGCAGGATTTCTAATTCCGTTATCAGCAAAAACGGTATAAGCACTTGTAATATCAAGCAAAGAAACTTCGCCCCCTCCCAACACCAAAGTAAGTCCATACCGAGCAACATTTGTTAAACTTTCAATTCCTAAATCTTTTGCTGTTTTTAAAGAAGCCTGAAGACCAGATAAATAAAGAACTTTAATTGCGGGAATATTCACAGACTGAGCCAAGGCATTTCTCAAAGTCATAGGACCCCTATAAATGTGGTCATAATTCCCAGGAGAATAACATTTACCCAACATAGTAGTTTCATCAGGACGACAATAAGTAGAAAATTCTGTTTTCAAATCATAAACAACAGTATCTGGGGTGTATCCTTCGTTAAAAGCGGTTGCATAAACGAACGGTTTAAAAGCCGAACCTGGTTGTCTGTGAGCAGTGGCAACATTAAAATTCCCGTTAATTTCTTTATCAAAATAATCACGCGAGCCAACCATAACAAGAATTTGTCCGGTTTTAACATCAATAGCTACAAGAGCCGCATTCTTTGCATCAAACTTTTTCTCGTTTGATAAAGCCCTCTTCTTTACTATTTCTTCCGCTTTTTTTTGTAAACCATAATCAAGAGTTGTGATAACTTTATAACCACCCTCTGTTAATGCCTTTTCTCCATACTTTTTTTCTAGATATTTTTTAATGAACATTACAAAATGAGGAGCCTTTATTCCTTTTGTTTGTTTCGCTCTAAATTCAACTTTTTCTTCTTTTGTTTTTTGATATTCTTCTTTCGTTATAAATTTATTTTCAAACATTTTTTCTAAGACGAGATTTTTTCTTTCTTCCAACCTATCTCTATGGTTACCATACGGTGAATAAAATGTTGGTGCTTGAGGAATAGCCGCCAAATAAGCAGCTTCTGCTAGCGTTAAATCTTTTGCATGCTTTCCAAAAAATGATGTGCTAGCTTGCTCTACTCCATATATATTTCCTCCGTAAGGTGCTTCATTCAAATAAATAGTCAGAATTTCTTTTTTACTCATGACTTTTTCAAGTTTTACCGCCAAAACCCATTCCTTTATTTTACGAGCAATTGTTTTTTTGTTTGTCAGCAAAGCATTTTTAATAACTTGCTGGGTAATTGTTGAACCACCTTGTCCATAACCAAGAGATAATATGTTTGCAAAAGTCGCCCTTATAATTGAACCTATTTCAATTCCGTGGTGTTCATAAAAATTAGCATCCTCAATCGCCACGGTAGCGTTTTTAACATAACGGGAAATATCTTCATAGGGAACAATCGTTCTTCTGATATTTTCATGCACATCATAAAGAAGTATTTTTCCGGTTCTATCATAAATTTTTGTTGACTGAGGAATTATTCTTTTTTCAAAATTATTCAGGTCTGGAATTTTGAGTGTTGAAACCCAAAACATCATCAATGCTCCAATGAAAATTCCGATAGTTAGTATTATAAGGAGAATATCTTTTCGCTTTTGTTTTTTATCCATTTGTTTTTTATTTACCATAATGTAAAGAATACTAAAAAAAGAACACTAAAACAATCTCAAAAAAATTGCCAAGTTTATCACCCTATAATACCTTGAATTACGAAATAGAATCCTACTACGAATTTCTCGGTATTTTTCACTTTCACTCCAAAAAAAATCCCACATTAATTTTTTGAAGGGTCTCTTTTTTTAGATAAAGAAATAGCTTTTGCAGATGTCGGACATTTGCAGGTTTTAAATTTTTAAAAATATAAAGTTGGACACCAGGTGTCCAACTTTCAGCTAGGGTGTTTTTAACGGCTCGTTTTAAAAACGAGCCGTTAAACAAATTTTATTTCGTAATTCAAGGTAATTTAGGTTAAAAGAGTTAAAAGAAAAATCAAAGGATAAAAAGTTATACCATATCTAATACCATCTCCCAAAAACCTACCATAATTTAGACTATGACTTCACAAAAAAATCTCAAAATATCTAGATATTTTTTAATTTTTTTGTTTTGTCTCGCTCTAAATTCTGAAAAAAGTGTATAGCAAAGTTTTTAGGAAATGGTATAATTTCGTAATTCAAGATTCAGGTAGCAAATTTAAAAAAAATTTGTTAGTATTTATATTAACCATACACTAAAATAAAAAACTCGTTATGAATTTCATTTGTGTATGGTTACACTTTCATAACGAGTTTTTTGTTTTAGTGTGATTAATAATTTAATAATAAAATATTATGAACACACAAAAAAAAGAATTTAATCCAAAAAGTTTTAAAGATTTTACAAATTTGTATTCTTTAAATAAAACACTTAGGTTTTCGTTGACCCCTAATAAAAAGACTGCTGAGATTTTAGAATTTAATAAACAAAAAGAAGTAAAATGTTTTTCTAATGATAGAAAAATCGCAGGTGCTTATCAAGAGATAAAGAAATATTTAAATAAATTACATCAAGAATTTATTCAAGAAGCAATGAAATTTTTTGCTTTTTCAGAAGAAGAATTAAAAGGTTTTGAAAAAGAATATTTAAACCTTTTAAATTTTACAGATAAAGATAATTTTAAAAAAAAGAATAAAATAAGAAATGAGTACGAGCAAGAAAGGAAAATTTTAACTATAAAAATTGCTACTTATTTTTCAAAATTTAAATCAGAAAAATATCAATCTTTTAATTTGGCAAATATTACAGGAAAAAAAGTTTTTAGTATTTTAGAGCAAAAATATAAAGAAGATAAAAAAACTTTAAAGATAATACATATTTTTAAGTATAAACCAACAAAAGACGAAAAAAAAGAGGGAGAAGCAGTAAATTTTTCAACTTATCTTACGGGCTTTAATGAAAATAGAAAAAACTTTTATAAAAGCGAAGATAAAGCTGGACAGTTTGCTACAAGAACAATTGATAATTTAGCTCAATTTATAAAAAATAAGAAACTTTTTGAGGATAAATATCAGAAAAATTATTCTAAAATTGGAATTTTAGATGAGCAAATAAAAATTTTTAATTTAGATTATTTTAATAATTTATTTTTGCAAGAAGGATTAGATGAATATAATGGAATTTTAGGAAATAATAAGGGAGAAGAAAATAAGAGTAATGAAGGAATAAATCAAAAAATAAATATTTTCAAACAAAAAGAAAAAGCAAGATTAAAAAAAGAAAAAGAAAATTTTAATAAATCAGATTTTCCTTTATTTAAAGAATTATATAAGCAGATAGGTTCTATTAGAAAAGAAAATGATGTTTATGTTGAAATAAAAACTGATAAAGAATTAGTAGAAGAATTAAATAATTTTCCAAAAAATGTAGAAAATTATTTAAAAGATATTCAAAGTTTTTATAAAACTTTTTTTGAAAAGTTACAAAATGAGGAATATGAGTTAGATAAAATTTATTTACCAAAATCCGTAGGAACATATTTTTCTTATATAGCTTTTTCTGATTGGAATAAATTGGCTTTTATTTATAACAAAAGATATAAGAATGAAAAAATAAAAATTGTGGAAGGTGGAGATGTGAATGTTCAATATAGAAGTTTGGAGGTTTTAAAAAATAGAATTGATGAATTAAAAGATGAAGATAATTTAAATTTTAATAAATTTTTTATAGATAAATTAAAATTTAATGAAGCAAAAAAAGAAAATAATTGGCAAAATTTTTGGTTTTGTATTGAATATTACATAAATTCTCAGTTTATTGGTGGTGAAAAAAATATTTTAAATAAAGAAAAAAATGAATATGAGATTTTACCTTTTGGAAGTTTAAAAGAATTAAAAGAAAAATATTTTGAAGCCGTTAAAAAATATAAAGAAAAAATGGTTGATACTGAAAGCGGTTTAACTGATGACGAAGAAAAAGAGATAAAAGAAACTTTAAAAAATTATTTAGACAGAATTAAAGAAATTGAGAGAATTGCAAAATACTTTGATTTAAAAAAATCTTTTGAAGAAATAAAACAGGAAGATTTGGATTCTAATTTTTATGGTGAATATCAAAAAGTAGTTGACAAAACAAATGAATTAAAAATTTATCAATATTATAGTGAATTTAGAAATTATTTAACTCAAAATAATTCTGTTGAAGAAAAAATAAAATTGAATTTTAATTCTGGATTGTTGCTTGATGGTTGGGATTTAAATAAGGAAAAAGTAAAGTTTTCTATTATTTTTCAGGAAAATGGAAAGTATTATTTGGGAATAATAAATAAAGAAAAAGACAAGACTATCTTGGATAAAGATAAACACCCAGAGATTTTTACTAAAAATTCTGATTTTAGAAAGATGGAGTATAAATTATTCCCTTCTCCATCAAAGATGTTACCTAAAATTTCATTTTCTGAAACAGCAAAAAAAGGAGATGAGGATGTTGGTTGGAGCGAAGAAATACAAAAAATTAAAGATGAATTTGCTGAGTTTCAAGAATATAAAAAGAAAAGTAAAGATAATTGGAAAGATGAATTTAATAGGGGTAAGTTGAATAAATTAATTGATTATTATAAACAGGTTTTAGAAAAACATTCAGAAGGGTATATGAATACCTATAATTTTGAACTAAAAGATTCTAGCAAGTATAAAAATTTAGGTGAATTTAATGATGACATTGCAAGACAAAATTATAAAGTTAAGTTTGTAGGAATAGATAAAAATTATATTGATGAAAAAGTAGCTAATGGAGAATTATTTTTATTCCAAATTTATAATAAAGATTTTTCAGAAGATAAAAAAGAGGGTTCCACAAATAATTTAGAAACAATTTATTTTAAAGAATTATTTTCAAAGGAGAATTTAGAAAACCCTGTTTTTAAACTTTCAGGAGGAGCGGAAATGTTTTTTAGAAATAAAATTGAAAAGAAAAAAGAGAAGAAAAAACTTGATAAAGATGGAAAGCCAATGATTTCTAAAAAAGGTGAGAAGGTTGTAGATAAAAGAAGATTTTCTGAAAATAAAATTTTGTTTCACCTCCCTATTGAAATAAATTATGGGAAAGGAAAAATGCCAAATTTTAACAAAAAAATAAATGAATATATTTCAAAAAATCCAGAAAATATAAAAATTATTGGAATTGACAGGGGAGAAAAACATTTGCTTTATTATTCAATCATTGACCAAAATGGGAATAATATTGAAAGTATGAGTTTAAATGCTGTTGATGAATTTGGAAATTTTGTTAATCCCGAAAAATTAGAAGAATATGAAATTGATAACAATGGAAAAAAAGAAAGACGATGGAAATATATTGTTAATGATAAAGAAATTAAAGTTACAAATTATCAAAGAAAATTAGACGAATTAGAAAAAGAAAGACAAAAATCTCGTCAATCTTGGCAAAATATAAATAAAATTAAAAATCTTAAAAAAGGATACATATCTTTTGTTGTAAAAAAAATAGTTGATCTAGCGATTGAAAATAACGCTATTATTATTTTAGAGGATTTAAATTTTGGTTTTAAGTCTTTTAGACAAAAAATTGAAAAAAATGTTTATCAACAATTTGAAAAAGCTTTAATAGACAAACTTGGTTTTGTAGTGGATAAACAAAAACAAAATCAAAGATTTGCTCCACAACTTTCAGCCCCTTTTGAATCATTTCAAAAAATCGGAAAGCAAACAGGAATTGTTTATTATGTTTTGGCAAATAATACTTCAAAAGTTTGCCCTTCTTGTCAGTGGATAAAAAATTTTTATCTAAAGTATGAAAAGAAAAACACAATTTTTAATTTACAAAAAAATCAAAAACTGAAAGTATTTTTTGAACAAGAAAAAAATAGGTTTAGATTTGAGTATCAGATGAGTAAAGAATATATTTCTGTTTATTCTGATGTAGACAGACAAAGATATGATAAAACTAAAAATCAAAATAAAGGTGGGTATCTAGAATATAAAAATTCTAATCAAAAAGAAATTATTGATAAAGATGGAGTTATCCAAAAACAATCAATAACTTTACAATTAAAAGAGTTATTTAAAGAAAATCATATTGATTTAGAAAAAGAAATTTTAAAACAATTAGATAATAAAAAAGAAAAAAACTCAGGTTACACCGGTGTCTATAATAAATTTATTTATCTTTTTAATTTAATTTTACAAATTAGAAATGCAATTTCTTTTAGAGAAAAAGATTATATTCAATGTCCATCTTGTCATTTTGATACAAGAAAAGAAAATTATTTAAAAATAAATGACGGTGATGGTAATGGAGCTTACAACATTGCATTAAGAGGATTATATTTATTAAAAGGTAAAAATGGAATAATAAATAATTTAGAAAAAATAAAATTAATTTTTTCAAATAATGATTATTTTCAATGGGCAAAGAAATTAAAAAATAAAAAATAATGGAACAATATATTCAGATTTCAAAAATAAATGACTTTCTTTATTCTCCTGCTTCAGTATACCTGCACTCTGTTTACGAGGATTTTTCAGGAAAAATTTATAAGAAAAAAGAACAAATTAAGGGAACTTTAAACCATAAAAATATTGATAACAAAAATTATTCAACACGAAAAAATATAATTTCTGGGAAGACTGTGTACTCTGAAAAATATGGGCTTGTTGGGAAAATTGATATTTACGATAAAGACAAGAAGGAATTAGTTGAGCGAAAAACAAAAATTAATAAAATTTATCAAGGGTATATATATCAACTTTACGCTCAGTATTTTTGTTTGAAAGAAGAAGGAGAAAATCCTCAGAAATTATTTTTACATTCATTAGAAGACAACAAAAGATATGAGATTAAAATTCCAAACAAAATTGAAAGAAAAAAATTTGAGAGGTTAATTGAAGAAATTGAGAAATTTAATGTAGAGGATTTATTAAAAAAAGATTGCGATTTTCATTCGCAGATTAGTATTTATTCACCATTAGCTTGGTAAAAATAATATGTTGACATTACCAGATTTTAGAGAAAAACAGATATTGTTTATTGATATTCGTTCATATGAAGGAGAAACTAAAATAAAATTTCAAAATGATAATTTAGTTTTTCTTAAAGATGGACAGATTATTAACAGAGCTTCTTGCTATAAAATTTTTTGTGTTTTTATTATTGGTGAAATTACTATAACAAGCGGTTTGATTAAAAAAGGGTTAAGTTATGGAGTTTCTTTTTTCTTTTTAACTTCTAATTTTAATGTTTATGCAGAAATTGGAGCAAAAGGTGAAGCAAACTTCTTACTTCGCCAGCAACAATATAAATTAAGTAAGAAGAAAGAGTTAGAGATATCAAGGTTTTTGGTTCTTAATAAAGTTAAGAATCAATTTAGATTATTAAAAAAACAAATTCCAAAAGAAATTAAAGTCAAAATTCAAAACTCAAAAAATATTGATAGTTTGAGGGGTATAGAAGGTAATGTTTCTAAAATATTTTTCAAAAAATATTTTCAAGAAATTGTTTGGTATAGAAGAGAGCCAAGAACAAAAGTTGATATTAATAATTTACTTTTAGATATTGGTTATACTCAAATCTTTAATTTTATAGATTCAATTTTACGACTTTATGGTTTTGATACCTATAAAGGAATTTATCATCAATTATTTTTTGCGAGAAAATCTTTATCCTGTGATATACAAGAACCATTTAGATGTATTATAGATAAAGCTTTATTAAAAGCATACAATCTTGGACAAGTTAAGAAGAATGATTTTGAATTTAAGAATGGTAAATTTTTATTATCTTGGAATAATAGTTTTCATTATTCTAAAATTTTTTCTAAAGCAATAATGGAAAGAAAAGAAGAAATTTATGTTTTTATTCAAAATTTTTATAGACATTTGATGTTACCAGAAAAAAATAAATTACAAAAATTTAATATAAACAAAAAATATGATATTTTGTCTGTTCAAGAAAAAAGACAGACGGAAAAATATAAAAAAATTTTGAAAAAAGAACAAGAATTAAAAGAAAAAGATATCCCATTTTAATTTTTAAAAGATATGCTTTATATTTCTTATGATTTTACAGACAATAAACAAAGAGCAAAATTTGCTAAACTTTTAAATAAATATGGAATTAAAAAACAATATTCTGTGTATATGTTAAAAAATAGTGAAAGACTTTTGGAAAATATTTTGGTAGAAATAGAAAAAAATTTTGCACCAAAATTTAAAAAATCAGATTCAATAATTATTATTCCTATTTCACCAGCTGATGAAAAGAAAATAATTAAATATGGTTATTCTGCAAACGATGACGAAGAAATTTTGTTTTTTAATTAATTTTATGTTACTATTTAAATTAAAGGTAAAAGTTAAATAGAAGAAAGAACCTTGAAAATAAAATACTTTGAAAAAATAATTTATTTTTTAAAAAAATTATTTTATTCAAAGGTGGAAGTTCAGTGTATTGATTTTAGATTTAGGTTTAAAATAAGAAAACCTAGGTCTTTATATATTTTAAATTGTGAAAACCCTTATTTTAAAACAAAATAATAAAATAAATAAAAAGACTTTAACTCAAAAAAGTGTTATTTATAAACAAATTCACAGTCTAATCAATATATAAAATTTCTACTTTTGTAGATTGAGGCAACAGTAGACCTTCCACCTCGTCTAATCAATATATAAAATTTCTACTTTTGTAGATTTTAGAAGCAATAAAACAAAATGGTTAGTCTAATCAATATATAAAATTTCTACTTTTGTAGATCAGCTCTACGATGCCACACTAAAACAGGTCTAATCAATATATAAAATTTCTACTTTTGTAGATTGGGATGGATGGTGGGATGTATCTAGTCTAATCAATATATAAAATTTCTACTTTTGTAGATGGCAAGAGATATAACAATTACTTCATCAGTCCAAGTCTAATCAATATATAAAATTTCTACTTTTGTAGATGCTCTCTCGTTCTGTGTATAATCCTGAGTCTAATCAATATATAAAATTTCTACTTTTGTAGATACTGGTGGATGGAATACAAAGACGACGTCTAATCAATATATAAAATTTCTACTTTTGTAGATATACTTTTTACTTCAACCTCTTTCATGTCTAATCAATATATAAAATTTCTACTTTTGTAGATAGAAAACAAGGGTTAAGAATTGAGAATCTAATCAATATATAAAATTTCTACTTTTGTAGATTTTTGTAGTTCAATTATTTCCTTTAAGAGTCTAATCAATATATAAAATTTCTACTTTTGTAGATAAATCATATA
>VAPG01005869.1_pt1 | contig 10427 bp, 7 predicted proteins | sample 3393851 | NCBI WGS metagenome assembly VAPG01 (sample SAMN08290438, study PRJNA428436) | hydrothermal vent metagenome | isolation source: Deep-sea hydrothermal vent chimney | place: Atlantic Ocean: South-mid Altantic Ridge | depth 2194 m m
TCCACGAACTCGGCCATGATCCTGAACATCCGCCAGGAGTCGCCCTTGACCATATTGCTCAGGAAATATTGATGTTCCCGGCTGACTTTAAACTTGTACCCTGTACTCATTTCTGCTCCACTTGCCGTCTTGATCCGTCGCAACCCCGGTATTGAGGAGGTTGGAGACCGGAGCTCATCCATTTTTGGCGCCCTTGGCCGTGTCCGGACCGGCGAGACAGCGCCGGGCCTCTGCAAAATACCTGCTTGCCGGGTTCTCCGTCCGCACCACCAGTTCATACCTTTTCCTGGCCGGATACGGCTTATTCATCATAGTATATACCTTGCCCATAAGCAATGTCGCGGGAATATTATTCCGCCGGAGCCGCAGACTTTTCCTGGCTGCGGCCAAGGCCTCTTCCGGACGCTGAAAATGCAGCAGGACCCAGCCGAGACGCTGCCAGTGTTCACTGCCCTGCTCGTCAAGGACAACCGCTTTACGGCAGAAACCGAGGGCGATATCGTCGCCCTCGCCTGCCTGCAGATACAGGATGCCGAGCATGCTCAGGCTGGCGGCATCCTGCGGGAAGAGATGCAGGGCCCGCTGCAGGGAACGCATGGCCTTTTTCTCCCGGCCGGTCTCCATATACGCCTCGCCCAGGAGGCGGTAAAGAGAGAATTCCTGCCGCCCGGCGCCACGGGCCTCCAGGGTTTCCAGGACGTGCAGCGCCTCGGCAAAACGTCCGGCATTGCAGTAGAGCCGGCCAAGCTGCAACGAAAGCTCGGGCGAAGCGGACGGCCCCGTATACCCGGGGGACTGCAAGGCCCGTTGAAAAGAGCCCAGGGCGTCTTCGTCCCGGCCCAGCATGCGCAGGGCAAAGCCCCGGTTGGCCAGGGCCATGAAATTATCCGGCTCTTTTTTCAGCACCTGCTTGAAACAGGCCACTGCCTGACGATGTCGATTCAACTCGGCCAGGGCGACCCCGAGGCTGTTCATCAAGTTGATATCACCCGGATTCATCAGCACCCCGGCCTGATAATCGCGAACCGCCTGCCGGTAGTCACCTTCGTCAAAATAGGCGTCGCCGCTGACATTCAGGCTGACGTGATCAAAAACCGTGACCGAACCGGGGCCGAAAAAACGTCCGTGCAGCAGGGCCTTCCGGCAGTTCACGGCCATGGCCGTCCTGGTCTGCTCAAGACAGGGCCAGTGACAGACGCCGAAAGCGACCGGGACGGACGGAACCGCCAGTTCCAGCCCGGCCTGCGCCTGCCGGGCCCAGTCCAGGGCGGCGTCTCTTGATGCGTCAGGCAGCAGCACATATCCTTCCGTGTCGGCAACAGGGATATATACGAGGCCGGCCGGCAGGAAACCGGCCACGGCCTTATGCAGGCCGGGCCTGGTGTCGGTGTTCCCCTCAAGCCGGAGCAGGACGAGGCCGAATTGCGCCAAACCCAGCCAGGCCCGCCGCAACCGGGCCAGAACGGCGCGCGGGGGCGGCGCGAGGGGATGGTTCTCCCGGGCACGCAGAGACGAGGCCTCGCACAGGCTGAACGGACCGCGCCGTTCAGCCACCTCGTGGGCCTGCAAACATTCGTCCATAAACAGGGAAATTCCATCTTTTTGTTGTCCCCCCTGCCGGACCGCGATACCGATATGGACCTTGCACAGCCCCTCGCGCCGCAGACGCCCCTGCAAACGGTGCGCGAAATCCCTGGCCTCCGGCCGCGACATGCCTTCCCGCACCAGGCCGAAAAAACCGGCGCCGAGATGAAAAACCGAGCCCCTGGTCATGGCCTCAAGAAAACTGGCCACCCGCACCGTTGTCAACAGGTGTCCCGAAGCCTTGCGGACCCTGGCCACGACACTGACCAGGAAAAAGGCTTGGCAGGAATTTTCAGGGCAAGGTCGCTCCAGGCGGTGCATCAAGGCGCGGCTGTTATAGAGTCCGGTCTCGGGCTCGACAAAGACCAGCCTGGTCAGGTCCAGCCTCTGCCGGACCCGGCCCTGGAGTTCCCGCAACCATTCAGGGGCCATCTTGTCCAGCAGGCCCGGATCAATATCCGCAACCACGGCCGCGACATCTTCGCCGCCCTCGACCTTGACGGGGATAATGAGCAGCCCCCGGCAGCGGCCGGGCTCTGATGCGGCACAGAGTGTTTTCACCCGCCCGGTCAAATTTTCCGGCGAAATTTTCAGGGATTGCGGCAGAGATTGCGTTCCGTTCCGCGGCCAGAAAAAAACCGAGGCGGCAACCGGCAACTGTTCCTCGACCACCCGGGAAAAAAAATCATGGAGAAGGGCGAAATCCCGGCAACGAAGCGGTGTATCCGGGGAGAAAAGGGCTGACATGGGCGGCCGGATCGACAAGAATCAGCCGGCGGCAGCCGCAAAGGCCTGCTGCAGACAATCGGCAAGCAAGGCCACCTCGTCATCGGCAACGGTGCGCATGTCAAGGAGGAGCCGGTTATCTTCTATCCGGCCGATCACCGGCACTTCCAGCTGCCGCAGCAGGACTTCCAGGCGGCTGACCTTGATGGCGGATGGTTCAAGAACGACCGCCCGGCTGGCCAGGTTCTGTTCCGGCATGGCGCCGCCGCCCACCCTGGACATGATATCGGCCAGGCCGAGTTTGCAGCAGGGAAGGAGTTTTTTGCGGATCCGCCGGAGCAGGCGGCCGGCCCGGAGATTGACCTCTTCCGGCGTAGCGGCGATCATGGCCAGGGTGGGAATGGTTTTCAGCGCGGTCTGCTCGTCAAAATAGAGCCGCAGGATCGATTCAAGGCCGCACAAGGTAAACTTGTCGATGCGCATGGCTCGGTTCACCGGATTTTTCTTGATCCGGTCGATCACCTGCCGACGGCCGAGAATAATACCGGCCTGCGGGCCGCCGAGGAGCTTATCGCCGCTGAAGGTGACGACATCGACCCCGGCCGCCACCACCTCCTGGACAGTGGGCTCCTTCATGAGGCCGAAACGGCTCAGATCGACGAAACAACCGGACCCCAGGTCCTCCATAACCGGCAAACCGCGGCGGCGGCCGATTTTCACCAGCTCCTCGACGGTAACTTCCTTGGTAAAACCGATGATCCGGAAGTTGCTGCAATGCACCTTCAGGAGCAAGGCCGTCTCCTCCGAGATCGCCTCTTCATAATCCCGGACGTGGGTCCTGTTGGTCGCACCGATCTCGACCAGCCTGGCCCCGCTGCGCGACATCACATCGGGAATCCTGAAGGAACCGCCGATTTCAACAAGCTGGCCCCGGGAAACGATGACGTCCCTTCCTTTCGCCAGGGTTTCCAGCACAAGCAGGACCGCGGCCGCGTTATTGTTGACGACGAGAGCGGCCTCGGCGCCGGTCAGATCGCAGAGCAGTTTTTCAACCAGGCTGTAGCGGCTGCCGCGCCGCCCCGTGGCAAGATCATACTCCAGGTTCGAATACCTGGACCCCGCCCCATACAGCTTGTCCATGGTTGTCCGCGGCAGAATGGAGCGGCCAAGGTTGGTGTGAATAATGACCCCGGTACAATTCAGCACCCGGCGGAACCGGGGCTGCATTTCCTGCCGGATATGCTCACAGATCACGGGCTGCAGGGAAGAAAGCGACAGCAGGCCGGGGTCGATCCGTTCTCCGGCGAGAATACGGCGGCGGAACTCCGCCAGGACATCGCGCACACTGTTTTTAATGACAAGGAGGGGAACATGTTCGACCTGATCAAGGTCAAAAAGGCTGTGAAGACATTCATCCACCTGGGGGATGGTCCTGAGGAGTTCCTGCTGAACCTCTTTATCCACTTTATGTCCTGATAACTGTTTCATAAAGGCGTCAGCGTAAATAGAAAGTAACGAGCAACCCCTGAATCCATGACGGCTTGAGGTGATATCCCATGCAATCTATGGAATTAATTACATTATTGCCGAATAAATGCATTTTCTGGACAGACACTAATTTTATGGTACCTGCAGGCCTGACTCCATGTTACGATATATGGCAAGAGGAAAGCAACGAGAAAAACAAAAAAACAATATAAAATCAACATGTTTAATCGAGACGAAGGAACCGGGCCATTCCCCCTGCACCTGCCAAGCCGGCGGCATGGCCGCAAATTATGTAGGTTGGGTTGAGGAACGAAACCCAACATGATTCTGAATACAGAAAAACACCTGGAAAGAAGGCCGTCAAATATTAATCACGCTGTCTGCCAGTTGCATACCGGTGACAATATCCAGCATGTTCGTGGTCTCGCCGACCTGCTTCTTGTCCAGCAGCTTGTAGTGCTCCAGGCAGGTGCCGCAGACCAGGATCCGCACGCCTTCCCCGGCAAGCTCCTGCAGGATCGGTACCGCCGCCGAGCCTGCCGCCGTCAGGGTAACGCCGCTGTTGAGCAAAACGAGGCACCAGAGGTCGGGTCCCATCTCCTTGAGGGTCTTTAAAAAATTGATGAGTAATCCGGCGCCCAGCTTATTGTCGCCGTGGCCGATCCGCTCCGTCGCCACCATGACCAGTATTTTTTTATTGTGCCGGTCAGTTGCCGCCGGTTCCGGTTCCGGTTTGTTGCCGGTGCTGACGATATCCTCGCCCGTCCTGGTGCCGACAACGCGGAAATCATGGCCCGACTTCTCGATTGATACCTGAAAATTCCGGTACTCCAGGAAACGGCTGACATTCTGCCAGGCCGCCTCATTGTCGACGATAACGGTCAGGGAGTCCGGAGCTCCTTTTTCCAGCACCTCCCTGGCCTGTAATACCGGGGCAGGGCAAGCCAAGCCACGGCAGTCCAGTTCATTTGTCATGTAACCCTCCTTTGTCTTGCCAATTTCCGTAACCACAACTTCGGCCTGTAACAGTTATTCAACAATGATCCTTTCCCTTGGTTCGGCAACTACCTCGCCGACAATAGCGGCCCCGGAAACCCCCTGGGCGACCAGGGCGTCAACCAGGCTGCGCGCGGCCCCGCTATCGACTGCGATGAGCAATCCGCCCGAGGTCTGGGGATCGAAGAGCAGGTCCTGAAGGTTTTGCGGGACATGCCGGGTAAAATCGACAAAAGGCCCCCTGAAGTTCCGGTTATTGTAGGCCCCGGCCGGAACAAGTCCCATGGCGGCCCATCCCAGGGCCTCCGGATACAGCGGCACGTCTGTTGCCCGGATCCGCACGCCCTGCCCTGAGTCCACCACCATCTCGGCCAGGTGGCCAAGGAAGCCGAAACCGGTGATGTCCGTGCAGGCGTGGACCGGATAGTCCCGCATCACCAGGGCCGCATCCCTGTTCAGGGTAGCCATGGCGCGGATAACCTTGTCCGTCACCGCCGGCTCGGCCATCCCTCCCTTAATCGCCGTGCAGATGATCCCCGTCCCCAGGGGTTTGGTGAGAATCAGCCGGTCGCCGGGCCGCAGTTTCTTTTTCGTAAGAATCCTGTCAGGATGAACGAAACCGGTCACGGAAAGTCCATACTTCAGTTCATCGTCCTCCACGGTGTGACCGCCGACCAGGACGACTCCGGCCTCCCGCATCGTCTGCAGTCCGCCATCGATCACGGCCCGCAGGATCGAAATATCCATGCTTTTGGCAGGAAAGGCGACCACATTCATGGCGGTCTTCGGCGTACCGCCCATGGCGTAAATATCGCTCAAGGCGTTGACTGCGGCGATCTGCCCGAAACAATACGGATCGTCGACCATCGGCGGGAAAAAATCAATGGTCTGGACCAGGGCGAGATCGTCAGAAATCCGGTATACGCCGGCGTCATCCGCCCGCTCAAGACCGACAATGAGATTTTCGTCCACGGGCAGATCCAGCCCGCAGAGCGCGCGATCCAGGTCTCCCGGAGCAAGTTTCGCTGCGCAGCCCGCCCCTTTGACGGTCTGGGTCAATCTTATCGTCGGCTTGGTCATGACAGTGGTCTCCCTGTTGTTATCCCGGTTATATCCCCGCCGGACCGGTCCCGGCCGGCCGCGACCTTGTACGCCGGGATCCAGGCGATCTTTTTAAAAAATAACTCTGCCCCATTTCTGCTGAACTTGTCAAGTCCCTGGCGGCGAATAATCAGCCGTACCCTGAATTTTTCCATTTTTTTTACCCAACTCTCTGTAATCCATAGTTAAAACCTCTGCAATAGACTCTCAGGAAAAGGTTTTGCCGATGGCAAGCCGGATGGCGGCGCAGCACAGCGCCACGATCAGGGTGGTGACCAGGAACAGCCGGTTTGCCAGGAGAATATCCCCTGGCTCCGTTTTCCGGCCCGGCCGGCCGATGGCCGGTTTTTCCACGACCGTACCGAAATAGGAGGCCGGGCCGCCGAGCTGCACACCGAGGGCGCCGGCCATTGCCGCCTCGGAGTGGCCGGAGTTGGGGCTGGCGTGCTGCAACCGGTCGCGCCGGAGCGCGGCGTACGCCCGTACCGGTCGCAGGCCGGAAAGCGCTGCCGCCGCTACCATCACGATTCCGGTAAGCCGGGCGGGTACGAAATTCAGGAGATCGTCGAGCCGGGCGGCCGCCCAGCCGAATTCCCGGTAACGTTCGTTTTTGTAGCCGAAGACGGAATCCATGGTCGAGGATGCCTTGTAGAGCATGATGCCCACCGGCCCGCCGAGCGTGGCGAAAAACAGCGGCGCGCTGACCCCGTCCACCAGGTTTTCGGCCACGCTCTCCACCGTGGCGCGGACGATCTCCTCTTCGTCCATGTCTGCAGTGTCGCGGCCGACAATCAGCGCCACCCGCCGGCGGGCAAGCGGCAGGTCGGAGGCGGCCAGGGCGGCGTATACCTGCCGGCTGTGACGAAGCATGTCCCGGGCGGCAATGCCGTAATAAAGAATGATGACGGCGGCGATATCACCGGCCGGCCACGGCAGCTTGCGGGCAAGCAGAAGCAGCCCGGCCGCCGCGCTCCCCGTGGCGAGGAGTACCAGGAGTACGGTGCTGAACCCGGCCAGCCGCTGATTTTGCACCAGCCGTCTAAGCCGGGCTTCGAGCCGAAGGGCAAGGGTTCCCATCGCCCGTACCGGGTGCGGCAAACCGGGCGGATCGCCGACCAGGAAATCAAGAGCCACGGCCAGGGCGAGGTGGATTGCGGACCACATGGCTAGATCCCCGGGAAGCGATAGACGGCGGTCATGCCGGGAGACTGCCGCACCGCCTGCGCCTGCCGGGCGCGGGCGAGATAATCGCGGCCAGGGCCTTGCAGAAAATATTGTTTTCCGCCGCAGTGCGCACCGCCACCCGGAAATATTTTTTATCAAGCCCCCGGTAATTGTCGCAGACCCGGATGCCGATCCCGGCCTCGGCCAGGAGCCGGCGGGCAAGGACGCGGCCGTCGAGGTCCGGGTGGTCGACCCGGAGCAGGAGGGAGTTGGCGACAGAGGGGAACACCTGTAAATCACCAAAATCCGCGAGCGCGGCGGCAAAAGATTCGCGCAGCGCCCGCACGGCGGCCCGGCTGCGCCCGTCATACTCCCGGTCGCCAAGCACTGCCGTACCCACGCCGAGGGCCAGGGTATTGACCGACCAGGGCGGGAGCTGACTCCGGAGCGCGGCGGCGGTTGCGGGCGCGGCCGCGGCAAAGCCCAGGCGCAGGCCGGGGATGGCATAGAACTTGGTCATGGAGCGGACCACCACCAGGTTGACCGGCATATCAGCGGTCAACAGGCTGACCGCCGCCGGGTCTTCGCAGAACTCGATAAAGGATTCGTCCACCACGAAAAACGTCCGGGAGCGGGCGGAGATCAGCTTCAGCAGTTCCCGCCGGTCCAGCAGAGTGCCGGTAGGATTATTCGGATGACCGAGAAATACCAGGTCTTTTTCCCGGAGTTCCGCGGCAAGCTGCCGCCACTCCGGCCGGAAACCATTCTCCGGGACGAGGGGGAAAAAAGCCAGCGGCAGCCCGGCCCGCCGGGCCGCCGTTTCGTAGTCGATATAGGCGGGACAAAGGACGACCGCCCGGAGACAGTCCTGGGTCCGGGGCAGCGCAAAGAGCAGTTCGCTGGCGCCGTTGCCGGGAACGATACCATCGGCCGCCAGGCCGTACTTCTCCGCCAGCGCCTGCACCAATTCACGCCCGGCCGGGTCGGGATAGTGAACAAGCTCGTCCAACTGCCGGTTGATTACCATGCGCAGGCAACCGGGCGGCCCCAGCGGATTGATGCTGGCGCTGAAATCAAGGATTTCCGCCGGCCGCCGGCCGGCGGCAGCGGCCAGCGCCGCCCGGTTGCCGCCGTGGCCGGCGGCAGCGGGTTGCCGCAGCAAACGCTGGAGTTTCAAGGGCTTCGGCTTATCTTGCCTCAGCTGTTGCACTTATCGCCCTTCAGGTAAGTATTGAGGGTAACCGCCGCGTTTTTGAGGGCGCAGAGTTCGCCGCACATGGAGCAGCCCTTGTCAGAGAGGGATTTGCGCGATTCAAGGATCTTGCGCGCATCATCAGGGAAAAGGAGGTTATCGAATTGCCGGTTCCATTTAAAATCCCGGCGGTCCTTGCTGAGCTGCTTGTCGCGTCGATCGGCCCGGCCCTTCAGCTTCACCACGTCGCCGATATGGGCGGCCAGCCGCGCCGTCTTGACGCCCACGGCCACATCCTCCTCGTTGGGCAGCGCCAGGTGTTCGGCCGGGGTAATGTAGCAGATAAGATCCGCCCCGTACCTGGAGCTCTGGGCCGCGCCGATAGCGGCCGTGATGTGATCCCAGCCGGCGCCCACGTCGCAGGGCAGCGGCCCCAACATGTAGTAGGGGGCGTCGTTGGACATCTTCTTCTGAACGATAATATTCGCCTCAATCTCGTCGAGCGGTACGTGGCCGGGTCCTTCGACCATGGCCTGGCAGCCGCGTTCCCTGGCGCGCTCGGCGAGCTCGCAGTTGAGGACCAGTTCCGCCATCTGGGCACGGTCAAGGGAATCGTGAATGGCCCCGGCCCGGATGCCGTTGCCAAGCGACAGCACGGTGTCGTATTGCTTCAGAATGTCGCAGACCCGTTCGAACTGTTCAAAGAGCGGGTTTTCCCTCTGATTGGTCAGCATCCACTGAATCATCAGGGTGCCGCCCTTGGAGCAGAGGCCGCCATAGCGGTAGCCCTGGTACCGCATGCGCTCCATGGAAAAAAGGTTGATGCCGCAGTGTCCCGCCATGAAGCCGATACCGTCTGCGCATTGCTGTTCAATGAGATCGAAGAGTCGCTCCGGGTCGAGCTTGCCCGGGTCCTTATGTTTCCTGATTGTCTCGCAGAAGGCCTGGTAGAGGGGGACGTTGCCCACCGGCATGGAGACGGAGTCAAGTACCTGGCGGCGGACAAAATCAAGATCGCCGGCGGCCGAGAGCTCCATCAGGGTGTCGGCGCCGCTCTCTTCGGCGATTTTAGCCTTACGTTTTTCGTGTTCCACGTCGCAGACATCGCTCGAGGTCCCGATGGAGGCATTCACCTTGGTGCGGAGTCCCTTGCCGATACCTACTACCCGTTTTTCGTTCATGCGGCCCTTCAGGATGACGATTTGACCGTCCTCCACCCGCTGGCGGATGAGTTCCGGTGCAAGCCCTTCCTGTTGCGCAACAGCCTCCATTTCGGGGCTTATGCACTTTTTTACAGCCAATTGCAGTTGATTCTCTTCCATATTTGCTCCCTGGACGGAAAAATTTTTTATGTTATCACAAGATGTTATGCCAATACTGCGACCTTAAACAGGACAAAAAAAACGGACCGATGAAAACATCGATCCGGGGATGTCCCAATATTATCCGCCTGATCAGCCGGCGCCCCTGACCTCGAGGGGCGGACGTCATTTGTATCGTCCAGGCAGGTTTTCTGGCTCCCGGTTCTTCCTCCTCCCGCGCCTTCCCGGTTTGCTCCAAAAAACAACCAGTGGCATTCTGCGGGATTCGTCCCCGGTCACAGCGGCGGGCCCGTCTCCGATTCGCACGGAGTTCCCTTGCAAGCTCGGTCAAGAGCATCTGAACAACAAATAATTAATTTACTAGATAATCTTAATACCGGTCAAGAATTATTGAAAAATTATTGAATTTTCCCGATTATGCCTGCGGCCCCCGGCATCACTTAAAAACCGGCCTGGGGGTCGATTTGGTGGAAGCAGGCGAGAATCCAGTAATATTAAGGGATTATTGATCCCCGCCTACGCGAGGATGACGAATAAAATGACTTTTTACGAGTCCATCATTCCTGCCGCTGCAAAATAATATTCTTCATGATAGCTCTCCTTTTCTGGTAAATATTACCTCATCCGCCTGCCTTCCCGAAGAACAGACACTATCCAAGGCGGACATAATGCCGCAACCCAGGTTATGCAAATCGTATTCATGTAGGGTGCATTCCATGCACCACAAACCGGTGCGTAAAACGCACCCTACGCCTACGGATATAAAAATGAATTTCCACAGAGCCCAGCCGTGACAATCACTTTATTGTAAAAGTTATAATCAGAAATGCAATTACGAATTTGTTCTTTTCACA
>VAPG01015854.1_pt1 | contig 10401 bp, 7 predicted proteins | sample 3393851 | NCBI WGS metagenome assembly VAPG01 (sample SAMN08290438, study PRJNA428436) | hydrothermal vent metagenome | isolation source: Deep-sea hydrothermal vent chimney | place: Atlantic Ocean: South-mid Altantic Ridge | depth 2194 m m
AATTCGCCGCCGTCTTCGACCGGGATCACTTCACGGAAAGCATCGCCGTCCGCAAAGACTGGCCCGAGCTGGCCGTGATCCTGGACAAGGCGCTGGCGTCAGTCAGTGACAGTGAAAAGACGGCGCTCAGCCGGCGCTGGATCGGCCCGGAACATACGCTCCATATTGCCTTGCGTACGGTTTTCAAGTACCTGGCGGCCATTCTGGGTTTCGTGCTTTTCCTTGTTTCAGGATTTGTGATCTGGAACAGCGCCCTGAAAAAACAGGTCAGGAGAAAAACCGAGGAATTGCGGCAAGAGCTTGCGGAGCGCAAAAAGGCCGAGGACGAAATCAAAAAAATCAATGAAAAACTGCTGGCCGTCAACGGCATTATCACGGCCTGCGCCAGCACCATGGAGACGGCGGCAATGCTCGGCAAGGTCATCGACGAGGCCTTGCGGATTACCGGCCTGGAAGGCGGCGTCATCTATGCCGTCAACCCGGACCGGACGCTGCGGATTGCCGCCCACCGGGCAAGCGCTGCAGCAATCAGGGAGCGGCCCGGCCATACCGTCAAGATCGGCGAGTGCCTGTGCGGCGACTGCGCCCTGGACCATAAGCCCCTGATCCTGCCCGACCGCGAGGCTGTGCTGAAATTCTCGATCAGGGAGGCAACCTGCTGCGAGAACGTCCGGTTTCACGCCGCCTTTCCCCTGATCAGCGGCGAGCGCTGCATGGGGGTTCTCTGTGTCTTTACCCGGGCTGACAAAAAGCCAGCGGCGCAGAGTCTGCAACTGCTCGAAACAGTCTCCGCCCAGATCGCCATGGCCATCGACAACGCGCAGCTTTACACGGCAAGTATTCAACAGGCCCTCACCCTTGAAGACAAAGTGCTGGAGCGCACCGCCGATCTTGACAAGGCGCGGCAGGACCTGCTGAACCTGGTGGCAGAGCTGAACAGCGCCAACGAGAAGCTGAAAGAGCTTGACCGGTTAAAGGCCATGTTCATCGCCTCCATGAGTCACGAGTTGCGGACGCCGCTCAACTCCATTATCGGTTTTACCGGCATCATCCTGCAGGGCATGACCGGCGAGATCAACGATGAGCAGCGCGACCAACTGGAGCGGGTCTTCCGGGCCGGCAAGCATCTGCTGTTGCTCATCACCGACGTCATTGATATCGCCAAGATCGAGTCCGGCAAAATCGTCCCCTATGCCGGGGAATTTCTACTTGGCGAGGTCATCGACGAGGCCTGTGCGAGCCTGAAGGTCCAGGTTGCCGACCAAGGTCTTGAGTTAAAAAAATCAGTCCCGGCAACGCCCATCCTGATGAAGAATGATCGCCGGCGGCTCCTGCAGTGCCTGCTTAATTTTCTGAGCAACGCGGTAAAATTTACGGCCAGGGGCACAGTGACGGTCGAGGTAAAACGGCTCAAGGACAGCAGGGCGGAGGGGCGGCAGGCACCTGGCGCCGAAAGGACTGAGATAGCGGGTGATTTTGTGGAGATCTCCGTGACCGACACCGGGAGCGGCATTCGCGCCGAGGACATGCCCCGGCTGTTTCAGTCGTTTGTGCGGTTGGAGTCGCAGCGGCAAACCACAACGCCTGGCACCGGTCTGGGATTGTACCTGACGAAAAAGCTGGCAACCGAGGTCCTGGGCGGCGAGGTGTGGGCGACGAGCCGGGCGGGTGCGGGCAGCGTGTTTACCATAAGGGTACCGATTATTTTGAGTGACTAAGGAGCAGGTGATGCCGACAGCACTGATTATTGAGGATACGCCGGACAACATGAAGTTGATCTGCTTCATCCTGAACAAGCACGGCGTTGAAACCATTGGCGCTGAAAATGGCCGGCAGGGCATTGAGCTGGCGGCAAGCGAGCTGCCGGATTTCATAATCCTTGACATCCAGTTGCCGGATATCAACGGCACCGAGGTACTGCAAGCCATTCGCCGTTCAAAGGCCGACGGCAAGGTACCGATCATCGCCATGACTTCATACGCCATGAGCGGCGACCGGGAGAAGCTGCTTGCCGCCGGCTGCAACGGTTATATCGAAAAACCCGTCGATCCGATGACGGTCATGGAGCAGATCATGAAAATACTTGAAAAAAAGCGCTGCGGGAACGAAAAAGGGACAGGGTCTCAATAACGTTTTTGTAATTTAACCTGGACGCCTTTAAAAAAGGAGTATATATAGACAATGAAGATTCTGATTATTGATGACGATCGGGATTCACGGCTGATTCTCAGGAAAAACCTGGAAGGCGCGGGGCACCAGGTCGAGGAAGCCATCCATGGTGCGGATGCTCTCTGCAAGGCCAGGGCCTCCCGGCCGGAGTTGATCGTCTCCGACATCCTCATGCCGGTCATGGACGGTTACAAGCTCTGCTTCGAGGTGAAGCACGACAAGGAGCTGAACAAGATTCCTTTTGTGTTTTACACCGCCACCTATACCAATCTTGAAGACGAGCGGCTGGCCATCGGCCTGGGCGCCTCAAGGTATATCCTCAAACCGATGGCAACGGATGATTTCCTGCGAATCGTCGCCGAGGTGGTGCAAGAGGCCCAGAATGACCGACTGCCGGTGCCGGCCGAACCGGTGGCAGACCCGGTGGAACTCTTCCGGATGTATGATGCGGGCCTGGCCAGGAAACTGCTGGACAAGGTGCGGGAACTCGAGCAGGCCAAGGCCAGAATAGAGGACAGCGAGCGCTCTTTCCAGAATCTCTTTAACAGTATGCCCGACGTCATTATCATGACCGATCTTGAGCACCGCATCGTCAACGTCAACCAGCCAGCCATGCGTGACGTATTCGGCTATGAACTTGACGAGGTCGTGAACCGGCAGCCCGCGCTGATCTATGCCACGGCGGAGGGATTCGAAGAGACGGTCCGGAAAATTTTCTTAAAGAAAGAACCGGCGGCAGGATTGGTGCTGGAAACACTGTTCAAACGAAAAAACGGCGAGACGTTTCTCGGCAGGATGGCGGTCATGAAGCTGCTGGATGAGCAAGGAGAGGTCAGGGGCAATGTCGGTATCATTCACGACATTACGGAGAAAAAAAATGCCGAGGAGACGGTCCGGCAGGCGCGGGACAACTGGCAGAAAACCTTTGATGCCATCCCGGACATCGTGATCCTGCAAGACAAAGATTATAGAATCTTGCAGGTCAACGAGGCGACCTGCAAGATTCTGGACACGAGCCCGGACAAGATCATCAGCCGACATTGTTACAAGGTATTCAGGGGCGTCTCGGAACCATGCCCGGACTGTCCGGCTGAGCAGGCCATTCGTGATGTCATGCCGTCTACCGCAGACCTTGAATATGCCGGCCTCAAGAAATTCTTTTTAGTCACCATCGCGCCGATTATTGACAAAAACGGCAAGGTGACCGGCGTCGTTCACACTGCAAAAGACATCACCAACCAGAAAAAAATTGAATGCCAGCTGCGCCAGGCCCAGAAGATGGAAGCCGTCGGCACCCTGGCCGGCGGCATTGCCCATGATTTTAATAATATACTGACTCCCCTGCTCGGCTATTCCGAACTGGCCCTGACCGACATCCCCCCGGGGGCCGAGCAGGCGCAGGCCGATATCCTGGAGGTACTCAAGGCCGGCGAACGCGCCCGGGAGCTCGTGAAACAGATTCTCACCTTCAGCCAGCAGCACGAGCAGGAGCGCCAGCCTTTACACATGCAGTATATCGTCAAGGAGGCTCTCAAGCTGCTGCGCGCCTCGCTGCCGACCACCATTGAGATCAAAACGGCTATTGATGCAGAGTGCGGCCTGGTCTTGTCCGACCCCACCCAGATTCACCAGGTACTCATGAATCTTTGTACCAATGCCTATCATGCCATGCGCGACCAGGGCGGCGTCTTGGGGGTAACCTTGAAGCCGGTGGAAATAAAGGAGGAGGATACCGGACGGTTTGTGGGCCTGGGGCCGGGAAGGTACCTGAGAATGGAAGTCAGCGACACCGGCTGCGGCATGGCGCCGGAGCTTATCGAAAAAATCTTCGAGCCTTATTTCACCACCAAGAAAAAAGGCGAGGGCACCGGCCTTGGCCTTTCGGTGGTGCATGGCATTGTCATCAGCCATGGCGGCCACATTTCAGTTTACAGCGAACCGGGGCAAGGGACGACTTTTATAATTTATTTCCCGCAGTATGAAGATGCAGGCACGCTTGATGAGATTGACCGGCAAGTCGCAGAAGAGCCTCCGCAAGGTACGGAAAGGCTGCTGGTGGTGGATGATGAGGAGACCATAGTTGATGTGGAGAACCGGATTTTGACCGGTCTCGGCTACCAGGTCACCGGAGTGACAAGCAGCCAGGAGGCCCTGCAGCTTTTTGCCCGGCAACCGGATGCCTTTGACCTGGTGATAACCGATATGACCATGCCGAAGATGACCGGCCTGGGCCTGGCCCGGCAACTGCTTGCCCTGCGGCCGGACCTCCCGATTATCCTCTGCACCGGCTTCAGCGAGACCGTCAATGAACAAAGCGCCAAGGCCATCGGCATTAGAGAGTTTATCATGAAGCCCATAGATCGCACAGCCCTGGCCACTGTCATCAGGAAGGCCCTGGATGGAAATCCGGCGGCAGTTCACTAAAAAGGGCCTGCCCGGTTGCCGACGCCGGGACTCCGGGGCAGCCAAGACCAGGGCGGCGCGGTGAAGAGCAGGGAATGCGTTTGTTCGACAATAATCCAATAAATTCCATGCATTGCCTGAAATACCACCTCAAGCCCTCACGGATTCAGGGTTAAAAGAGCATCGCCCGGACAAACTGCCGGTCAAACTCGGGATGGGAGACGAGGTCCACGGTCAGGACCGAGCGCCCCAGCCTTGCCGCCTCGTCCCGGAGCCGCCGGTTCAAAAGCGTCAACACGGCCCCCACCTTGGCGGTATTGCCGGCAAAGACGATACGGTCATGCCATTCCCGGGGCAGGAGGCCGATCTTGGTCAGGGAAGCGGGCTTGAGGTGATAACCGAAGGCCCCGGCCACGTAGACCCGCCTGACCGCCTCCGGGCCGATGGCCGCCTCCCTGAGCAGCAGGTTGATGCCGGCCCGGCAGGCCCCCTTGGCCAGCTGGACCTGGCGGATATCCTGCTGGGAGATGTGGAGCCGGCGGTCGCGGCCGGCAAAGAGCAGGAAGGACCTCTTGCCGTTCCGCTCCCGGAGGTACGGCCGCAGGGAGGGGAGCGCGCAGTCGGCGGCGATCCGTCCCCCGGCGTTGATCAGCTCCTTTTCCCGGAGCTGGGCCACCACGTCGATCAGGCCGCTGCCGCAGATCCCCAGGGGACTGCCCTGGCCGATCACCTTGAGCCGGGGGCCGTCATCTTCAATCCGGACCGCCTCGATAGCCCCCGGCTGGGCCCGCATGCCGCAGGCGATGTTCATGCCTTCAAAGGCCGGGCCTGCGGCCACGGAGCAGGCGAATGTCTTGTTTTCAGTTACCAGGACCACCTCGCCGTTGGTGCCGATATCGATAAACAGGGTGGGTTTCGGGCCGCCGGCCAGGTCGGTGGCCAGGATGCCGGCGGTGATATCGCCGCCGACAAAGGGGGAGATGGGCGGCAGGATGTAAAGATGGGCCCGGCAAAGAGACTTGAAACCCAGCTCCGTCGCCCGGATATTTATACTGCCCTTGATCCGGGAGGTGTAGGGCGCCAGGGCCAGGACCACCGGATCCAGGCCCAGGAGGAGATGCATCATACAGGTATTGCCGGCCACGGCCGCTTCATAGATCCGGGCCGGGGAAAGGGAATGCCTTTGGCAAAGCGCCCGGCCGAGCCGGTCAAGTTCACTGACCAGTATCTCCTGCAGATGCTTAAGACTTACCTGCCCGCCCTTGACCTGGGTTATCCTGGTAAGCACGTCATGTCCATGGCTTACTTGCGGATTCAGGGCGGAGATCGTATCAAGCTCGCGACCGGAGTTGAGATCAACCAGCGCCACCACCAGGGTGGTGGTCCCCACGTCAACGGCCAGGCCGAAACACTCGGCCCGGGTATCACCCGGTTCAACAAGATCCACCATGCCGTTTCTTGACACCGCGGTCATAACGCCGCCGGCGCCATCTTTTTCCGGCCCTGCCACCTCCAGTTCCGGCCCTGCCGGCAGCCCGGTTCCGGCAAGTGATTTCTTCACCGATTCCAGCAAGGAACTCCCGGCGGGGCTGATGGAGGCCAGTAGTTTTTTGCTTATATTAGGGTTGAGATCGGTTCTTCTCGTCGTGCCCCGGCTAAGGATATTGGCCGCCAGCAAGGTCTCGGGCACGATTATCTCGGCCGGACCCCTGATTTTGCTTTTGCAGGCCAACCGCACGCCCTGCCTGATCTTTTCCGGGCCCAGCAGTTCCAGCTCCACGGCAGTGGGCGGCGAGAGCATACCCTGGGCCTGCACCCGGCAGGCGCCGCAGTCACGATGGCCGCCGCAGGGCAGCTCCAGGTCCAGACCGGCATCCTGGATTACTGCGGCCAGGACCTGCCCGGCCCGGACCCGGGTCGATATTTTTTCCCCCTTAAAGAGGAGGGTAACCAAAACCTTCATCAAGAATATTCCCGCAACTTTTCATAGACCCCGACCACGGCATCGACCGGAGTGTCATCGGCAAGGCCGGTACTGGAGCCGAAGATAAAGCCGCCCCCTGCGGCAGTATCCGCAACAATCTTCAGGGCCTGGGCGCGCAACTCCGGCACTGTTTTTCGGGGATGGGCCGTAAACTCCATATTTCCCCACAGGATCAAGCCGCGGCCATACTTCTTTTTGATCTCATCCATCCTCATGCCGGCCGAGGGCTGCAACGAATGGATACCCGTAAATCCCATGGCGACAAGGTCGGCAAGAACCTGGTTGATATTACCGTCCGAGTGAAAAAAGACCGCGGCCCCGGTCCGCCTGATCGACTCCAGGCTCTGCCGCAGGAAAGGAAAGACGATTGTCCGTAAAACAGACGGCGAGAGCAGGGTGTGGCGAGAGCAGGCAAGATCATCGGCAATGATGACCCCGTCCGCGCCGGCCCGCACACAGCCTTTCGCCAGCCTGACCAGGTCCCGGGCGGCCCGGCGGGAGAGTTCAAGGATCTCCTGCGGCGCCTTCAGGGTCAGCCGGCAGTACTGCGCAAAAGGAATACGGTCGAGACCGGCCCGGAAGGGGCCGGTGACCTGGGCCAGGATGTAGAGATCGGTCCGCTGGTGCCACCATTCTATCTCCCGGATTGCCGGTTCCGGCTGCAGGCCGCCGGGAAAGGCGGGATCAACGGTCACCACTACCAGGTCAAGGCCCAGGGCGATAACGGTCTCAAGTTTATCCGCCGGGCCCTGGTAGGGTCTGCCCAGCAGTTTCTCGATAAAACCGGGGCAGATACAGATCTCTCCCCTGGGCGGGACCGGAGAGTGCTGATGGTTAATGGCCTGCCGGACAAGTTGACGATGGTTCATGTCCCGACCACTGCTCCGGTCAGGGCCCTGATATTTGCCAACGGGGTTCCGGGGCTGATGCCGCAGGCCGGCGCCAGGATCTCAACACCCCTGGCAAGACAGATCCGGGCGATTTTGCGGACCAGTGCGGGTGAGCCCTTTTCAAGCACCGCGGTGCTGACGTTGCCCATTAAAACCCGGTGTCCCATCTCCTGTTTCAACCTGACCACATTAACCGGCGAGTCAAAGCTGAAGGCGGCGATAAGGTTGATATTACTGATGGCCGGGGCGATCAGCCGGACATTGCCGCAGATATGGACGATCACCGGTTTGCCTGCCCGTCCCAGGCCCCGGCAAAGCCTTTCAAGATAGGGCTGGGAAAACTCCTTAAAAAACCTGGGCCCGAGAATTTCACCGGTGGCGGTGGGGTCGGCCACGGTTATCAGGTCGGCGCCGGCCGCAAATTGCGCCAGGCCGAGGCGGATCAGGAAATCGGTGATAAAGGTCAGGATTTCGTGGACTGTCCGGGTCTCCCTGCGCATGGCCCGGAAAAAGGTGGTGGGCTCGACCAGGGAGGTGGCCAGGCTGATGGGACCGACCAGGTTGCCCATGATCGGCAGCAGGGAGTTCTTTTTTTTGAGCAGCCGCAGGGCCTCAAGCAGGACAGGCAAGCGGCCGTGTTTTTCCGGCTCGGCCGGTGCCAGACGGGCGAAATCGGCCAGGGTGGCGCAGGGATACCTGGTCACCGCCGGTTCCCGCTCAATATCGCCGAGGTCCACCCGGGCCCCGAAACTCTCGGCCTCCACCGTCATGCAGAAGGGGACCCCCACGTTTTCAAAGCCGCTGATCCCGGCGACCCGCTCGGCAACGGCAGCCATTTCCTCCGGCTTGCAGTGGGCGTCTTTGCCGCTGAAACCGGCCCTGGCCATGACCTCTTTGGCAGACACCGTCATCATGCCGCCCGGACAGAGTACCGGCGGCCGGTCGATCGTTTTCCCGGCAAAGGTTCTTGCCAGCCGTTCTTTCGGCTCCATTTATTTCCCCCTCAGGAGCCGGCCTGCGGCCGGTAATTTCTTGCCGCGTCAATCATGGCATGAACATTTGCCGGCCGGGTGTTGATCGGGACCTCGCAGCCGCTTGACAGGATAAAGCCGGCCGGATTATCCCCGGCCCTGGCAAGACACTCCCGGGCCTCCCGGGCCACGTCCCCGGGACCGCCCTTGAGCATGGTCCTGGCCGGGTTGACATTGCCGATCAGGCAGACCCTGGCGCCGACCTTTGCCTTGGCCTCGGCCAGGTCGATCACGTCAAGGCTCAGGGCGTTGGCGCCGGTATCGGCCATCAGCTCCACAATTTTGGTGGTCTTGCCGCAGATGTGGAGGATGCAGGGCAGGCCGGCCTGCTGAATCTTTTCGACGATGGGCTTGAGATAGGGCAGGGCGAACTTCTTGAACATGACCGGGCTGATCAGGCTGCCGCTGGCCACCGGCTCCACCAGCACCGGGATGCCGCCCGCCGCCAGGATGGCGTCGACAAAGATGAGGGCGTTTTCCATGGCCAGGGCCAGGAGTTTATGGACCAGTTCGGGGTTTTTGTAGGTCTCCTTGACAAAGTCTTCCGTGCCGCGCAGGGCCGCGGCAGTGGTAAACGGCCCGGAAAACACGCAGCCGACAAAAACATCCTCGCCGATCCGGTCACAGCAGAGCCTGGTGGCCTCAAGATAGACGGGCAGGCGCCCGTCCCGTTGCGGGTCAACAGTCCTTACCTTGGCCAGGTCGGCAGCCTGCCGCACCACCGGCTCTTCCACCCAGGGCGCGTCATCGTCCGGAAAGAAGAGCCTGGTACCCATGGCCTCGGCCAGGGTCGAGGTGGTGGAGAATATGAAGATAAAGTCATGGCCGTATTCTTTAAAGGCAGCCACGTGGGCCTCGCCCATGGTCCCGCCGTCCTGGTTGTACTCGGAGATCCTGACCCCGGAGATCCGGGCCGCATGGTTGAGGATCAGGGGCGCGCAAAGGGGCCGGTCCACCTCCTGCCCCTGCAGGAAGGCGGCCATCCTCTCTTTGGGGGTCATCCGGTCGCTAACGGTATTTGTTGTCATCATGCGCTCACCCTGTTCTCTATAAGTTCGTTGGCCTTGCGCACCGCAGCGGCGGCATTGGCGGCATAGCCGTCGGCGCCGATGGAATCGGCAAAGGCCTGGGAGATGGGGCCGCCGCCGACCATGACGACGAAGCGGTCGCGGATACCCTTTTCCTCCAGGATATCGACCACCTGCTTCATGCCGTCCATGGTGGTTGTCATGAGGGTGGAAAGACAGATCATCCGGGCGTCTATTTCCAGGGCCTTGTCGACAAAATCTTGAAGGGGAACGTTCCGGCCCAGGTCGTAAACATCGAAGGAGGCGGTCTCAAGCATCATCCTGACCAGGTTTTTGCCGATATCATGGGTATCGCCGGCCACTACTCCGATCACCACCCTGGCGGCGTGATGCGACGCATCTTCGGTTTTGAGGTGGGGCCTGAGGACCTCAAGGCCGGCATACATGGCATCGGCGCACAGGAGTATTTCCGGAACAAAATATTCCTCGTTCTCAAACTTTTCATTGACTATTCCCATGCCCATGGTGAGACCGTCGGTGATCGCCTCATAGGGATCGATCCCGGCCCGGAAGGCCTGTTCGGCCACCGTGGCCGCCGCCTCCTCGTCCATTTCCACCACTGCCTGCGCAAGTTGTTGCAGGATCCTTTGTTTCTCTCCCATCTGCCTGTCTCCTTCCTGTTCTGGATTTATGGCGCAATCATTGAGCGTGCCGCCTGTCTTCTTTGGAGGGTAATGGCGGGACTACGTCCACGGCCGTCGAAAGCGGAAAAATAATTTCCGTGGACGCACGACAATAATGGTGGAGACTAAATCAAATATACCAATATGCCAAACAGGAAATATCTATGGGTAAAGAGAAAGGCATCGTCGCTCTTGATGGCAACCAGGTGAAAA
>VAPG01010035.1_pt1 | contig 10389 bp, 10 predicted proteins | sample 3393851 | NCBI WGS metagenome assembly VAPG01 (sample SAMN08290438, study PRJNA428436) | hydrothermal vent metagenome | isolation source: Deep-sea hydrothermal vent chimney | place: Atlantic Ocean: South-mid Altantic Ridge | depth 2194 m m
AAACGCTGGTACTTCACGTGTCATTTGTTCAGCTTCAAGCTGTTGAATTATGTTGCTCATATTATTACTCCGCTTTCGCGCCTTAATCTATTATCTTTGTTAATCTGTTTTAAATCTGTATTGGCCTGTTGAAGAATGCAAGTTTCAACAGGCCGTTATTATTTCTGCTTATGTTCAGCCTTGAACTCTGCCAGCAGTGCGGCTTTCTCTGCATCCCAGTTTGTCGCGTCCTGCTCTGCTGCTGCCAGTAAATCGGGGCGTCGTAACCAGGTTCGCCCCAGTGACTGTTTCAAACGCCAGCGCCGTATGGCTTTGTGGTCGCCGCTCAATAAAACAGCCGGTACCGGCTGGTCGTTCACCATCTCCGGTCGTGTGTAATGCGAGCAATCTAGCAGACCCTGCATGAACGAATCCTGTATCGCCGATTCATCATCACCCAACACGCCGGGTAACAAACGGGTGATAGCATCAACCACAACCAGTGCGGCAAATTCACCACCGCTCAATACATAATCACCGACTGACCATTCTTCGTCGATCAGTGATTCGATCAATCGCTCGTCGATGCCTTCGTAACGACCCGCGATTAAAATTAAATCTGTTTTCAGTTCAGTGGACTGTTTTGCAACATCTACCACTAACTGCTGGTTTAGCTGTCGTCCCTGCGGACTCAGGTAAACCACTTTAACGACTCGTTTTTCCGAAACCGCTCGTTCTTTCGCCGCCATTATCGCTTTCGCTAATGGTTCGACTTTCATCAGCATGCCGGGGCCGCCGCCATAAGGCCGGTCATCCACCGTGCGATGTTTATCTTCGGTGTAGTCTCGCGGATTAAAACAGTGCAGGTTCAACTGCTGCTGTTTTATCGCCCTGCCCAACACACCAAAGGCGGTGGCCTGCTGCATTAATTCCGGGAACAATGTGATGAGATAAATATTCACATTACAACCATCAAAAGTCCGCATCCCAGTCCACGGTTATCACTCCCTGCACCATATCAACCTTGATGATGGCAATGTCCATGGTCCATGGAATAAGGCGTTCTATATTTTCTCCGTCTACTTCAGAAACCACTACCAGTACATCGTTGGCACCGGTTTCAAGTAAGCTTTTTACTGTTCCCAGCGTTATATCCTGCTGGTTGATTACTCGCAGACCGATCAGGTCACGCCAGTAATATTCATCTTTTTCTTTCAGCTGTTCCAGCTGCTGCAGATCAATCGCAATCTCGGTGCCGACATAAGCCATGGCCTGATCACGATCATTGCAGTTTTCCAGTTTTGCGACCACGGTTTTTGCGTGGCGTTTGCCGGACTTCAGTTTTACCTCAGTCCATGCAGCCTGATTTTCACTACCAGGCTTTCGATTTTCAGCGCGGATAAACCACGGACTGTAATCGACTATCGCTTCCCTTGGATCGGTGTATGAAAAAACCTTAACCCAGCCTTTTACACCGTAAACCCCGGAAATTCGTCCTAATATGACTTTTTCCGAAGCTTCATCTTGCATCTTGTTTTTCAACAAGAGGCTTTATTAAGCTGCAGCTTCCACGTTTGTATTAGCCTGGGCCTGCTTAATCAATGTAGACACGCGATCAGATGTTTGCGCACCAACAGATTTCCAGTGTGTTACACGATCCAGGTCTAGTACCAGACGCTGTTCACCACCGGTTGCACCAGGATTAAAAAAGCCCAAACGCTCGATGTAGCGACCATCGCGAGATCTGCGTGAATCTTTAACATCAATATGATAGAAAGGCTTCTTCTTAGCGCCGCCTCTGGATAAACGTATTGTTACCATGTGTACTCTCAATAAATTCTTAAACTGAAAAATGACCTAAAGCGATCACAATTTATGATCCGGCCACAGGAAACCGCGCATTTTACGTGATTATTTCGCTCGATGGAAGCCTGTTTTACTGATAAAGACAGGAATAATTCATTACGGAGATGTGTTATCTACAAAAAACATTAAATTAGCCCGCTAAAAACACGAAGGAAAACTTTTTAGTCCACAGATGAACGCAAATGAACGCAAATAAAAAACCTTTGTAGAAACCAAAGCCTTTTGAAGATCACTTTACAATAAACCGCATGGATTGGTTTTTACCCATCATATATTTGCGTTCATTTGCGTTCATCTGTGGACAATATTCTTTTAAAACCCCATACCGCCCGGACCACCCATACCAGGTGGCATACCACCACCGCCGCCTTTCATGGCGCGCATCATCTTCGCCATGCCGCCTTTGGACATTTTTTTCATCATCTTTTTCATCTGCATTTGCTGCTTGATGAGGCGGTTAACATCCTGTACCTGCAAACCACAACCCGCAGCGATACGGCGTTTGCGCGAGCCTTTGATGATATCCGGGAAGGCTCTTTCTTTTGGTGTCATGGAATTAATGATACCGACCATGCGATTCATTTCTTTATCGTTAACCTTGTCCTTGATCTTGTCGGCCATGCCCGGCATGCCGGGAAGTTTATCCATCAGGCTGGCCATGCCGCCCATGTTCTGCATCTGCTCGAACTGTTCTTTCAGGTCGTTGAAGTTGAAGCTTTTGCCCTTCTGAACTTTTTTCGCCAGCCGTGCGGCTTTTTTGTGGTCAACTTTCTGCTGGACTTCTTCCACCAGCGATAGCACATCGCCCATGCCCAGGATACGTGATGCCACGCGGTCAGGATGAAACGGTTCCAGTGCCTCGACTTTCTCACCCGAACCCATGAATTTGATCGGTTTGCCGGTGATCTGGCGAATCGACAGCGCGGCACCGCCACGAGCATCGCCATCGGTTTTAGTCAGCACCACGCCGGTCAACGGCAGCGCTTCGTTAAACGCTTTTGCCGTATTGGCGGCATCCTGACCGGTCATGCTGTCAACCACGAACAGGGTCTCAACCGGGTTCACTGCTGCGTGGATGGCTTTGATTTCGTCCATCATCTGCACATCAATGTGCAGGCGACCGGCAGTATCAACCAGCACTACGTCGATGTAATGTTTGCGTGCGTAATCCAGCGCGGCTTTAGCGATGTCAGTAGGTTTCTGATCTACGCTGCTGGGGAAAAATTCTGCGCCCACCTGCGATGCCAGGGTTTTTAGCTGTTCGATGGCAGCGGGACGATAGATGTCACAACTCACTAACAGCGATTTTTTCTTCTCACGCTCACTCAACATTTTTGCCAGCTTGGCAACGGTGGTGGTTTTACCCGCACCCTGTAAGCCCGCCATCAATACCACGGCAGGCGGCTGCGCGCTTAAATCAAGTGATTCATTCTGCGCGCCCATCACCTTGATCAGTTCGTCCTGAACAATGTTGACGAAAACATGGCCCGGTTTCAGGCTGGTCAGTACCTCCTCGCCCAGTGCACGCTGTTTGACATCCTCGATGAAACTGCGCACCACGGTCAGTGCAACATCAGCCTCCAGTAACGCCATACGCACATCACGCAGCGCATCCTGAATATTATCTTCGGTTAATCGGCCTTCACCACGCAGTTTCTGCGCGGTACTGGCAAGACGGTCACTTAATCCATCGAACATGGTTTACCTGTTAATTAAGAGTGTTGATTTATGATGAGCGAATTATAGCGAATTATAGCGAATTCGCGAACTGACTTCTTCACAGATTTGCCGCCAGATATAACAAGCAAAGCTAAAGCTGAAAAATGTCACCACTTTTCAGCTGTTGAATATCCCAGTCCGGCAAAGCCGCTTTGCACTGTTCGATGATTTCCTGTTCGCAGCCCGGTTTAAGATGTGAGATACAGACTTTTGTTTTGTGTTTGAGTTTGGGCAGATCTTTCGCCAGCAGTTTCGGACAATAATGAAAAGCAAGTTTTGCCAGTTCGAAATCTTTATCAGCAAACGCTGACTCAACAAACAACAGATCCAGCGAATCGTATTTGTTTAAACTAAGCCATAAATTTTCATTGCTGGTGGTATCGCCGCTAAAGGCAAATACTTTGCCAGCAGCCTTGATGCAGTAGGCAACAGCAGGAACAGCGTGGTTTACGCTGATCATTTCTATCTGACGACCGGCAAGTTCAATCATCGATCCTGCTGCCATAACCTCAAGTCTTAATACCGCATCATTTTTGTGCGGCAAGGCGGTAAAGTCCGGCCAGATAGTCCAGTTGAAGACATGATCCTGTAATGCTTTGATGGTTTCCGGCAAGGCATGCACGATCAGCGGGTGACCGATCAGGTCATCAAACAGAGTGTCTGCCAGTAAAGGCATAGAAGCAATGTGGTCCAGATGCGAGTGTGTAATGAAAATATGTTTTATACGACACATCTCCTCAAGTGAAAGATCGCACGCACCGGTGCCCGCATCGATAAGGATATCGTCGTCCACCAAAAAAGAAGTGGTTGCCGCATTGCGGTTTATTCCGCCGCTACAACCTAATACACGCACTTTCATTCACACATCCGGTTTCACATCACTCGAGGTTTTTATGTTATAAATTTTATTATGACCCATTCTAGTGATAACATGCCACGCATTAAAAAAGATATCCGTTAACAGGATTGTTAGAATGTGAACAAGTTCACACTTTTCAGCCCGACGATTTATTTCTTAATAACTGCAACGGCCCATAAAAATTAATAAACAAGTATAAACCAGCAAACCGCATCAACATGGATAATTTAATCTTTACCTACAGCGCTATCCTTCTTTATCTCGCCTGCTCTGCGTTGCTGTTTTTTAATCTGAAGCGCTCTGCAAATGAAGCCGTTACCGACGCTGGTCGACTATCGAGAAAGCAGATCATAATGATAGGCCTGATCGCCTTATGCCTGCACGGTCTGGCACTGTACAGCAGCATGATCAGCCCGATGGGAATTGATTTAGGGTTTTACAATGCGATGTCACTGGTCAGCGCCATTCTTGTGCTGCTGATACTCATCGCTGAATGGCGGTATCCGGTTGACATCCTGGCCGTGGTTTTATTGCCCGCCGCCTCAATTTCAATGTTGATCGACAGTTTTAACAGCACTCATCACCTGTTGCCACCCGGTAGTTCGAACGAATTAATCTTTCATATATTAAGTTCGATCATCGCTTACAGCATTCTTGCGCTGGCCGCATTGCAGGCGATTCTGCTTTCTATTCAGAACAAGTTTTTGCACGCCCATCAGCCGGGTGGTCTCATCAAACTGATGCCGCCGTTGAGAACCATGGAAATTCTATTATTCGAAGCCATCGTTGTCGGTTTTATCGCACTGACCATTTCACTTGGCAGCGGGCTACTGTTTTTAGATAATATGTTCGCCCAGCAACTGGCGCATAAAACCATTCTGTCCATCATCGCCTGGTTCGTTTTTCTCACCCTGCTCATCGGTCGCTGGAAACTGGGCTGGCGTGGACGCACCGCCATCCGCTGGACACTTACCGGTTTTGTCAGTCTGATGCTGGCGTATTTTGGCAGCAAGTTCGTACTGGAAATTATTTTAGCCTGAGCGAACAATGCCCGGCGAAAACCAATACCACTTGACACCAAATACGGTTAACACATAATTAACGCACCCCAGTCATAAGAGATAACTCTTCTTGAACGAACTATCGACAGCCTCGCTGTTTGCCATCCTCTTCTTCCTGATTGTACTGTCCGGCTTTTTTTCAGGCTCAGAAACAGCCTTGATGACGCTCAACCGTTATCGCCTGAAAAGCCTTGCCGACCAGGGGCACAAAGGCGCAAAACTCGCCATCAAACTGCTCGACCGCCCCGACCGGTTACTCGGCCTGATCCTGCTCGGTAACAACATTGTCAATATTTTTGCCGCTACCCTGGCGACCATCATCGCACTTCGGCTGTACGGTGAAATCGGTCTGGCCGTGGCACCCGTCGCGCTGACCTTCATCATCCTGATCTTTGCCGAGGTCACACCAAAAACGCTGGCGGCGCTAAAGCCGGAAAAACTGGCCTTCCCCGCCGCCTTTGTTTACACACTGATCGCCACGCCGCTGTACCCCTTTGTCTGGCTGGTGAATATTTTTTCCAACACCCTGTTACGTTTAATCGGCGTGCACCCGGACAAGGAAATTAAACACGAACTCAGCGCCGATGAACTACGCGCCGTGGTCATCGAGGCCGAACACTTCATGCCACAGGCACACTCCGACATGCTGCTCGGTATTCTCGATCTGGAACGAGTCAGCGTGGAAGACATCATGATCCCGCGCAACGAGATCACCGGCATCGACCTCAACGATGACTGGAACGACATCGTGCACCAGATCACGCACAGCCAGCGCACCCGGGTACCGGTGTTTCGCGACAGCATCGATAACACCGTCGGCGTTTTGCACCTGCGCAAGGTGCTCAACCTGTTCTCACGTGACGAGCTCAACATGAAAACCCTGAAAAACCTGATCGTGCCCGCCTACTTCATTCCCGCCGGCACCTCACTGACACGCCAGTTATTAAACTTTCAGAACAATCGTCGCCGCTCTGGACTGGTGGTCGATGAATACGGCAGCATTCAGGGGCTGGTCACACTGGAAGACATTCTGGAAGAAATCGTCGGCCAGTTCACCACCGATTCACCAACACGCAACCTCGGCATCCATCAGCAGGAGGACGGTGTTTACCTGATCGACGGCAACACCCACATCCGCGACATCAATCGCGCACTGAGCTGGACGCTACCCGCCGACGGGCCAAAAACGCTGAATGGTTTAATCCTGGAACACATGGAGATCATTCCGCACACCGGCACCAGCCTGATGATTAACGGTTATACCATCGAGATTATGCGCATCAGCAACAACGCGGTGCAGACCGCACGGGTGCAGAACACCAGCGAAAATAACGGATCATCCAGCGAGACACAGGGAACATAAACAATGGCAAAAGCAAAACTACAATACGCCTGCACCGCCTGTGGTGCCAGCCACACAAAATGGGCCGGACAATGCAGCGACTGCGGCGAATGGAACACCATGAGTGAAACCATCACCGCCATCACCACCAACAATCGTCAGGGATTTGCCGGCAAAAAAGGCAACGCTAAAATTCAGCCGCTGAAAGACATCCAGATGCAGGCCGAGATGCGCACCGCCACCCGCATCAGCGAACTCGACCGCGTACTTGGCGGCGGCCTGGTACACGGCTCAGTAACATTGATCGGCGGTGACCCTGGCATCGGAAAATCCACCTTATTAACCCAGACACTGGCCAGCCTGAGCCAGTCGCTGCCCTGTCTTTATGTCACTGGTGAAGAATCCCTGCAACAAATCAGCATGCGTGCACATCGTCTCGGCCTGGAAGATCGCGGCCTGCAACTGCTGTCGGAAACCTGTGTGGAAAACATCATCACCCTGGCCAGCGAACAGAACCCGAAAGTCATCGTCATCGACTCCATCCAGACCATCTACACCGAAGCACTGCAATCCGCACCGGGCGCGGTGGCACAGGTGCGCGAGAGCGCCGCGCAGCTGGTACGTTTTGCCAAACAAACCGGCACCGCCTTATTTCTGGTCGGCCACGTCACCAAAGAAGGCACGCTAGCCGGGCCACGAGTACTGGAACACATGGTCGACACCGTGCTCTATTTCGAAGGTGACCCGGGCGAACGCTACCGCATGATTCGCGCCATCAAAAACCGCTTCGGCGCGGTCAACGAGCTGGGCATCTTCGCCATGACCGAAGAAGGTCTTAAAACCGTTAGCAACCCTTCCGCCATTTTTCTATCGCGCCACGAAACCCCGGTACCCGGCAGCATCATCACTGTCACCCGCGAAGGCAGTCGGCCAATGCTGATCGAACTACAGGCACTGGTCGATGAAAGCCACAGTCATAATCCACGCCGCGTCTGCCTCGGCCTCGACCCAAACCGGCTCAACATGCTGCTGGCCGTGATGCACCGCCACGCTGGTATCGCCTTGTTCGATCAGGACGTGTTCATCAACATCGTCGGCGGCGTGCGCCTGAGCGAAACCTCAGCCGACACCGCACTGATTCTCGCCGCGCTTTCCAGCTTCCGCGACAAACCCCTGCCCAACGATGTTTTCACTTTTGGTGAAATCGGCCTGGCCGGTGAAATTCGCCCGGTACCCAACGGCCAGGAACGATTGAGAGAGGCAGCCAAACACGGCTTCAAAATTGCCATCATTCCCAAGGCCAACATGCCGAGAAAAGGCGAAACCATTGAAGGTCTCAATATCATCGCCGTGCAACGTGTTAGTGAGCTGGTAGACACGGCGATTACACTGTAAACAATTTAGTCCGCAAAAAACATAAAAAAACTTTAATTAGTCCACAGATGGACGCAAATGAACGCAAATAAAAACTTTTAAAAATAAAATATTTTTGAGTATCAGATTGCTGAATCTACATTGGGCAAATTTTTACCTTAATCTTGTTTTGCCTTTGCGTTCATTTGCGTCCATCTGTGGACAATATGTCTTTTGTTTTTTGCATTATTCACAGGCCATAAACAAGCCTTTTAAAATTCATAGCAACACAGCTATATCAAGCCCTGCATTGTTTGCTAAAATGCGCCATGGCTAAAAAGACTCCCAATTTTGAAAAAGCGTTGAGCGAACTGGAATCTCTGGTGGAAGACATGGAACAGGGTAACCTCAGTCTGGAAGATTCACTGAAGCGCTTCGAAAAAGGCATCGCACTCAGCACTGAATGCCAGCAGGCATTGCAAAACGCTGAGTTAAAAATCAAACAACTGGTCGAAAAAAACGGCAAATTACTCGAACAAGATATCGAGCTGGATGACTAGCACAAATGCCCCATATATCATTTCAATCCCGTCTGGATGTTTACCAGAAACGTGTTAACGCCGCTTTAGATAAATACCTGCCGAAAGAAGACCCGCCGGAACACAAACTCGCTGAAGCAATCCGTTATTCGGTGGTCGGTGGTGGCAAGCGTATCCGCCCGGCGATGGTTTATGCCGCAGGTGAAGCTATGGGGGTCAAAACTGACCTGCTCGACATCCCCGCCTGCGCAGTCGAGATGATCCACGCCTACTCATTAGTACACGATGACCTGCCCGCGATGGATGACGACGACCTGCGCCGTGGCCGCCCCACCTGTCACAAGGCGTTTGACGAAGCCACCGCCATGCTGGCTGGTGATGCACTGCAGGCGCTGGCCTATGAAATTCTCGCCAAGGACGACCACAAGGAACTGACTGCGCAACACCGCATCGAAATGCTGAGTCTGCTCACCGAAGCCAGTGGCGCACACGGCATGGCCGGCGGTCAGGCGGTTGATCTTGCATCGGTCGGCAAGCAGCTAACGCTGGCACAACTGGAACACATGCACCAGTTAAAAACTGGCGCACTGATCCGTGCCAGCGTGTTGCTCGGTGGCATGTGCAAACAGGATGTCAACAAAGAAGAGCTCAAACTACTCAGCGATTATGCGTTATGCATCGGCCTGTCGTTCCAGATTCAGGACGATATCCTCGACGTGGTCAGCGACACCGAAACCCTGGGCAAGCCGCAGGGCTCGGATGAAAAACAGGAAAAACCGACCTTCCCCGCCATCATCGGCCTCGAAGAATCTCGACAACGTGCGATAGAGCAGCACGAACTGGCGCTAAAAATACTTGAACCGCTGGACGAAAAAGCCGATAGTTTACGTGAGCTATCAGCTTACATTGTTAAACGACAGTTTTAGCGAGCGACATTAACAACCATGCCTTTCACAAATGCCAACTGGTCTCTGCTGGAATCCATCGATTCCCCCGCCGACCTGCGCAAGCTCAACAGCCTGCAATTAAAAGAACTGGCGCGCCAGTTGCGCGAATTTTTACTGGCCAGCGTGTCTTCCACCGGTGGCCACCTGTCGGCCGGACTAGGCACCATCGAACTCACCGTCGCTTTGCATTACGTGTTCAACACGCCTTATGATCGCATCGTGTGGGATGTCGGCCACCAGACCTACCCACACAAAATTCTCACCGGCCGCCGTGAACAGATGGCGAGCCTGCGCCAGAAAGGCGGCATCGCCGGTTTTCCCAAACGTGAAGAAAGTGAATACGACTGTTTTGGCACCGGCCATTCCAGCACCTCCATCGGTGCGGCGCTGGGCATGAGTTTTGCCGCCAGACAGAATAAAGAAAATCGCCATTGCGTGGCGGTCATTGGTGACGGCGCGATGACCGCCGGCATGGCCTTCGAAGCACTGAACCACGCTGGCGACAGCGATGCTAATTTGCTGGTCATCTTAAATGACAACGACATGTCGATCTCGGCCAACGTCGGCGGACTGTCCAACCATCTCACCCGTTTATTATCAGGCGACCTGTTTTCGACTCTGCGCGAGGGCGGCAAGCGCGTACTGGAAAATATTCCACCGGCGCTGGAACTGGCACGACGCACCGAAGAACACGTCAAAGGCATGGTAACACCAGGCACTCTGT
>VAPG01022926.1_pt1 | contig 10385 bp, 6 predicted proteins | sample 3393851 | NCBI WGS metagenome assembly VAPG01 (sample SAMN08290438, study PRJNA428436) | hydrothermal vent metagenome | isolation source: Deep-sea hydrothermal vent chimney | place: Atlantic Ocean: South-mid Altantic Ridge | depth 2194 m m
CCGAAGGGCCTACCTTCATCTTATATACAGCTCCAGATCCTTTCGGATCTGTTCGTGGCACACTTGGACGAAGCCGCTGCGCGGCAGGCAATCCGAGTAAATTTTCGCCTGCTATTTGTAACATTCTGTTTTTATAGTAATAAAAATAAAACGGCAATGCAAGATCATTTGCTTTTCCTGTCAATTACTACAAAGAGGAGGTTACAATGAACACCAACATGCCCGATAATCCGCAGTTCAACAAGTATTACCGGAAACACTTGAAATGCCTGAGATTAGGAGGAATGCAGCCAAAAACCATTGAGGCCTACTCAAGGGCAATCAGGCGTATCGATAACTATTTCGATTGCCGGATTGACAACCTTACATCCGATCAATTGCTTGATTATTTCAACGAGCTTCTGGAATGTCATTCCTGGAGCACGGTCAAGCTCAATCTGTATGGCCTGAAGTTCTTTTACTCCAGGGTACTGGACAAGGCCTGGCAGGACATTCCCCTGATCAAACCGCCGCAGACATCCAGGATCCCGGATATTCTGTCCATCGAGCAGCTGGATCGGCTGTTTGTATGGGGGGGGGCAATCCCATTTTGTCGCAACAAATATAAAATAAAATGACTTTTTACGAGACCATCATATATTGATCAAATCAATATACGTCTGGTTAGCCGTAGTTACCCCTATTTTTCTGGGATTATACGGCTAATCAGCCATATAAATATTTGATTTATAAAATCGACTGGCCCTCAGTCCGAATGTGGATTATTATATCTATATAATTCCACATTGGGGAGGAGTACAATTGAAAACCGTACAAATGAGCCTTGATGACGAGTTGGTCCAGAAGGTGGACCGGGGCGCGAAGCAACTCCAAACAAGCCGTTCCGCCTTTACACGACGCGCTCTTCGCGAAGCGCTATCACGTTACAACATTGAACAACTGGAACGTAAACACCGCCGGGGGTACGAGCGTCATCCAGTCGCCATAGACGAGTTCTCTGCCTGGGAAAACGAACAGGATTGGGGCGAGGTATGAAACGCGGCGAAATTCGTTGGTATAAATTCGCCAAGCCGGATAAATTTATTGCATCAGTACAATCAAATATCTGAAGAGGACAGGTGATTGCGGTGACTGATGGGGACTCGAAAAATTCATCACACAATCATCTTTCCCGGCTCTCTCTCGCTAAATATCGTTTTACCCTCTCCGCCACTACAAAAATCATCCTGCCGGTTAACAAAGGTTCAGCCTTGCATGGTGGTTTCGGCCATGCCCTGAAACGGATTTCTCCATATTATTACCAAAAACTCTGTGAACCGAGCCCGCTGGATGCAAAACCCGGCAGTTCATGGCCCCTCCCGTATATCCTGCTTCCCCCTCTTGATCATCGCCGGGAATACCGGCCAGGAGATGAGCTTTCCTGTGAGTTGACCCTGTTTGGCACGGCTGCCGATTCTTTTTCCATCTGCCATGCGGCCCTCGAATACCTCGGCGGTCAGCTTGGTTTCGGCAATAACCGGGGAAGATTTATCATTACAGAGGTCGGGATGGCCCGTCCTCCGGACCCGCCGGGAGGCACACCATCTCCCGGCAACCGCACCATCAACGGCCGGACCATTGCCCAGGCCCGCCAAACAGCAAATATATCATCCATCACGCTCCACTTTCCCACCCGACTGCGGCTCAAGGCCGACGGACACCTGGTCCGGCAGACGCCATCTTTCGCCCTCTTTTTTGCCCGCCTCCTCGGCCGTCTCAACACCCTGGCGCTCTGCTACGGCCGGGGCAGCATCTCCAGCCCGGAGCAAAAACTGCAACTCCTGCGGCAGGCGGACACCATACAGATCCGGGAAAATAACATCCGCTGGGATGACTGGTCCCGCTTTTCCGGCCGTCAGCATGAATGGATGAAGTTCGGCGGCCTGCTGGGCTCGATCACCTACGAGGGGAACCTGGAGCCGTTTCTCCCCTACCTGGCCTTGGGAGAATGGACCCATGCAGGCGGCAAGACCAGTTTTGGACTGGGGAAATATGTGATGACATGTGAGGATAGCTAATGGACACCAATGATCTGGAACAGCTGGAGCTTGTTCGTGGAAACCCGCAAGATGGAAATAAGTCCGCGACATTTACCCGCTTTGTCATGCCCTTTGCCTATCATGTCGAAAAAATAGACATACCCGTCAACAGACTGCACTTTCACGAGAGTGATTCCACCAGCCCTGACCTTTTGCCGCGAAAAAAATATTTTACCCAAGAAACGGGCAAGGTCCTGTTCCAGCATGCCAAATGGCTGGAAATCGATTCTCAACCGCAGGAAGAACGCGACAACGACACGAACAAGAAAAAAGTAAGCTGCTGGCAGGACTCTCCCTGGCACAGTGGAATTACACTGTACAGCTGTGGGAATGAGATTATGACTCGAATGCTGCCGCCGCGGCTGGTTCTCTTTGAATGGCGCAATATACAAAATCGAAAACAGAACATACAAGCCGATATTCTCCAGAGTGGTTTTTTGTTGGTGGATCTCTATTTTGCTCCCAATCAAGCCGAGGACAACCATCCCATCCTTGATGACCTGCTATTGATCAACGAATTGTTTCGCTATTGCGACCCGCCTTTTCCAGGACACATAAAAACTTTTATTAATGTTTTGAAAAATGTGCCTCTGGAATATGAAACCAGAGAACCGCTCACTGTGGGTCACTGTATTGATCACGTTGAGCGCTATTTCCAACGCTGGGCAAACCTGTTGTCACTGCCGATATGTATCGGCAACAGTCCCGAACAGGAGCAGTGGTACAGGCTCTTCCCGCAGCAGTGGCTGGTAAATGCCAGGGACTGGATCGACGAAGCTGGAGCCGGACAGGACTGTGAAGAGGAAAACTGCCTGATCTATGCCGATAACCGTGCCTATGTGTGGAGCGCCGCCATTATCAAGGATGGAGGGGAGGCGCTGCAACGCTTTGCCGGGACAGGCACCTGGCATGCCCATGAATACGGACACTGGATCAAGCTGCTGAACGTGGACGGCCCCGACGATAAAGGCGATGCCTACAAAACACACCATTCTATACGGGATTTTGAAAAAAAATGGGCCGAGAAGCGGACCTACCACAGGTGGGAACAATGGGGAACGTGGTATGGATTCAGTTACCACAGCGGGGTCATGCTGGCAACGGGACCGGACGAAAACAAAAAATCTCCAAATTTTTGCCTGCATTTCCGTGAAATGTATTTTGACATGGCGCTGCTCCTCTTTTACCTGCGCGTCACCTTGTTCCGCTTCAGCAGCCGACTCTCACAGGTTGCCGAACAGAGGCTGGGCCATCCCGACAAACCCGCCGGGACAGACCAGCAGTTAATTGATAATTTTACTGAATTACGAGATGCATTCAGCATATTCACCCTCCTGTACCAGTTTCCCCTGCTTTCCAATCAGCAGCAGGCCATCGAAATGTATGAGCTGGCAAGGAAACACTTTGATATTGATGATTTTTACAAAGAAATCAAAGGGGAAATCGACGACACCCATGAATATATTGAACTCAAACATTCCAACCGGTTATCCAGGCTTGCAATCTATATTGCATGGATTGGTTTACCGCTGGCTCTCTCGGCCCTGATTGCCGGGCTTTTCGGCATGAATTTTAACGAGTTGCACATCTTGGAATACTGGCAACCAGGTGGAAAGCACTGTGCCCCCAATGGGGAATTTGTTGTCTCCGCTCTTATTGCCTGCATTCCCCTTATAATTGCCCTGTTCATCTGGCTGACAATATGGATCAAAAAAACAAGGAGATAACATGAGTACTTACTACCTCCGCGTTGAAGGCGTCAATCTCGATAATTTTGTGTACGACACCAATGACCTTTCCACTGTTCGCGGCGGTGGCCTGCTCATGCTGGACCTGGTCGATAAGGTGAAAGAGTGCCTGGAAGCTGAAGGAATCGCTTACCAGCCCATTTCCATGGGGGCATCATGGGGCCTGTTCAGCATGCAGAATACCCTGGCTGCGGCCTCCCTGCTCACCAGGTTGCGAAACGCAATTGTACGCGCACGCGTTTCAATTGAAAAACAAAAAGAAGACGGCCGCCCCTACACCCTTGAAATCACGCCCTGGCGGAATGCGACCTTTGTTATGGATATTGTGTCGGCTGCCGATGATGACCGGCACTTTCAAAAAAATCGGGACGCAGTGCATGCCCAGAACCGCTGGCGGCAGATGCAGGAACTCTCCCTGGTCCTGCCGGGAAAAAACAGCTCCTGCGAAAATGACCCTAACCACGCGGTATGCGGTTTCGACATGGTGCGGCCGAAATACAGGTGGCTGCAAGATGAGGATAAGGCCATATCAGGCCATGTCTTCGAACGAAGAGAGTACGGCCGCGATCAAAAGCAGAATTTTTACAAAAAACAGGTTGCAACAATCAAGAACCATGAAGTGGACGCCTGCATTGCGCCGCTTGCATTTGTCAATGACCTCAATGAGCTGACTCTCGATACCGACAAAGAGTATGGCAACCTGGCCGGCAAGATGGCAGTCATCTATCTCGATGGCAACAGCTTCGGCAAAACCATGAGCCGGTGCGAGACCCCGGATGAGCAGAAGGAATTCAACACCCTTGTCCGTGAGGGCCAGAATCGTTTCCTAGCCGATCTCCTGCAAGACATTGCCAGGGACCCGCGCTGGCTGTACCGTAAGAAAGACCAGGAAGTCACAAAAAACCTCCTCCGCCTGGAGACCCTGCTCTGGGGTGGAGACGAGATCATGTGGGTCGTTCCCGCCTGGCAGGGCTGGTGGCTGCTGGCCGAATTTTTCCGGAAAACGAAAACATCGAACTGGCGTTTCCAGGGGCGGCAGCTCACCTTTGCCGCCGGGCTGGTATTCTGTCACCACAAGGCACCGATTCACCGGATTAAGAAACTGGCCCATGACCTGGCCGATCTGGCCAAGGACAGGGGCAAGGAAAAAGGTTTTGTTGCCTACCAGGTGCTGGAATCCTTTGATCATGCCGGCACCGACCTGCAGGCCTTTCGGTCCCGGCGCTGTCCGGCCGACGTCAAGGATGAGGATCTCATCCTTGACGGGAATACAATGGCGGATCTCATCCCGGCCATGAAGGATTTAAAAGCGATCCCTGATTTTTCAAAACGCAAGCTGTACCAGATCGTCGATGCCCTCTATAATGGACGCCACGAGGAAGTCCTACAGCTTGAAAAAAAGGCCGGCTTTACAGAAAAACACCTTAATTCCATTCTGAATCGGCTGGAACTCTGTTTCGGCGCCCGGCCCGTATGCTGGCTGCATCTGCTCGAACTGTTGGACTATATCGCCCCAGAGGAGGTCTCTCATGCTACGTGCTGATATTGAAATATGCCTAGAACTGGAAGGACCGTTTCTGACCCAGTCCACGGCGCCCGGCGCCTATGGCATGGACGCCGTGGTTGCCCGCGACCTTGACGGCGCCCCCTATATCGCCGGGAGCCTTGTCACCGGCAAACTGCGGCAGGCCCTGGAAGAGATGGCGGCGTGTGAAGAAGCGACAGCCGTCTCCTGGTTCCAGCCTAAAATAGCCGCCTGGCTTGGAAAGCAAAAAAACCTGAACAGTACGCCCCTGACAAAACAACTTGTCTTCTCTGATTTTCGCTTCTGTAAAAGGGCGGACAACCGCGCCCGTGTCCGCATCAGGATCGATCCGGAAAGGGGCGCGGTTGAAAAAGGGGCACTGTTGCTTGTCGAAGAGCCGTTTGCCGTAGGTGAGCCCCTCCTGTTCAAGGGCGGATTGACCTTTTTTACAGAGAACGAGGCAGCCGCCATGTCCATCTGCAGGCACGTGGAGGCCGGACTGAAATGGACCTCCCAGATGGGCGCATATCGCAGTATAGGTTTTGGCCGCCTGCGACAGGTCCACATCTGCCGGCCGGTCCTGTCCGGATACAGCGCAGTCGGGGCAGGCCTGTCCTCCTGCGCATCACTGGATATTGTGCTGCAGCCCGAATCCGCCTTTTGCATCGCAAAAAAGCCAGTTGCGGACAACCTGTTCGAATCAGAGGAAATTATTCCCGGAGCGGCCATCCTCGGATCGATCGCCTCCACCTGGAAGTCCCTGGCGGGCGCAGCCGTTGAACAGGTCAACGAACTGGATGACTCCGAACGTAACGAACTACGGCAATACTTTAACGACCTGCGGGTAACGCACGCCTTTCCATCGGCAAACCGTCTGGTTAGGCCGGTGGTTCCCCCCCTGTCTCTGGTCAAGGTTAAGGCCAAGGGCAGCAAGCCCTATTACGATGTCGCCTTGCTGAACAAACCATGCCTGATTCATGGGCGGACACCAGCATTTGCCCTGGACTGGAAAGATAATTCAGACGTGCTGCGGGATTTTGGCTGGCCGCGCCTGCGCAGAGAAATGCGCGTTCGCACCAGCATCGACCGGCAACGTCTGCGCCGCAGGGAATCCGAGCTTTTTGCCTATGAAATGATCGTGCCCGATACGGTGAACTGGCAGGCCCGCCTCAGTCTGGCAACCCCGGCCCTGGATGATGCGACAAAAGAAAAAATCATGGTCCAGCTTGCCGGACTGCTTGAGCACGGCATCGCGACCCTGGGCAAGACCAAGACTCCGGCCGCAATCACCAGCTATCCCGGAGATACGATCACTCCATCCCTTCAGTCCGATCCGCGGCCCCGTGACGATGTCTGGGTCGTTACCCTGCAGACCCCGGCCCTGCTCTGTGAGGCCGGGGACGACTTGATTCGGTGCGGCAACCGGGTAAACCTGCACAAAGCCTATGCCGCGGCCTGGGAAGACATCTCCGCCGGTTCGCTTGAGCTTGTCCGCTTCTTTGCCCGGCAGACCCTTGCCGGCGGCAAGTACCTCTACGGCCGTTTCCAGCGGGGCAGGAAGGACGCTGCGGGGAAAGACAAACCCTATTACCCGTATCTCCTGACGGAGGCGGGCAGTGTTTTTGTCCTTCGTGCCGCTTCCGGCAAGGAGGGCACTGCATACAAATATATCGAGCAATGGCTGGCCCACGGCCTGGACCTGCCGAATTGGGCGGTAACGGCATACCAGAGCCTGGAAGGAGACGTGATTGTCCCCGGCCACCATTGGCAAAACTGCCCCTACATTTCACAGAACGGCTTTGGTGAAATCGTTGTCAACCTGGACGTTCACTGGGATAACAGACCGAACACCCCTGAAGAAATCAACTGGCTCGGCGAGGAGGATAAAGATGAATAATGAGACATGGCTCTTTCGGGAACAGTGGGAGATCAGCGGATACCTGCGAACCGTAACTCCGCTTCATATCGGCAGCGGCAGAACCGTTACCCGGCCGGAGCTTACCGGCCGTAACGAGCTGGTGGACATTAACGCCGTGGTGACGGATTATACCGATAAGCCGTATCTTCCCGGCTCAACGATCAAGGGTGCGCTGCGCGTCTGGCTAAAAAAACGGCTCAAAGACGAAAGCCGAACCTGTCTTGTCCTGCTATTCGGCCAGGAAGAGGAGGCAAAAACGGAAAAGAAAAACAACCATGGCGGCAAGGCTGAATTTCTTGACGCGCGCGTCGCCTTACCACATACCGCCACGACCAGACTCCCTTACTGGGATAACTGCCGGCAGACCTATGTGGCGACAACTGTGGCCATCGACAGCGTCACCCGGACGGCCCGGCATCAGCACTTGATCCACACGGAAATGGTCCCGCCTGGCGTTACCTTTGCCGTCACCCTGTCCGGTCCGTTGGAAGAGGGAGAAACAGGGCTACTGCTCGCCGCACTGCAGGGTTTTAACCAGTCTCCGCCATCCCTGGTCCTCGGCGCCCATACGGCAAACGGCTTGGGCCGTTTTTCCTGGGAGCTATCCTCAGTCAGACGTTTTGGCAAAGAACATCTGCGGGGCTGGCTCGAAGCCGAAAAACGAACCATGCGTACCGACGCAATGGAACAGTTAAACGACAGGGAAACTGAAGACCTCCTGCAGGCCGGGACGGCACAGTTTGACGAACAGGAGGACCAAGTACGCCTGGGGCTGGAGCTTCTTTTTGACGGTCCCTTCCTGGTCAACGATCCACCCACTACAAAGGAGCTGGAGAAAAAAAAGAAAGGCCGGGCCGATATCCCGAACCATCGGCCACTACGCGATGCTGACGGCCGCCCCTGTCTGCCGGAAAGTTCCGTCCGCGGCGCCCTGCGTGCCCAGGCCGCGCGGATTATCCGAACCCTGGGCGGAACATGCTGCGAGGATAATCCTGCCGGCAAAGAAGGCATCCATACCTGTACGGAAATAGAGGATCTTTGTCCAATCTGCCGGGTTTTTGGCGCGCCCGGCTGGAAATCTCTCCTGGAAATCTCCGACTTCGAATTCCTTGACGGTGAAGACGACGGCCATATCCAGGAATTTGTCGCCATTGACCGGTTTACCGGCGGCGCGAAAGACAAGGCCAAGTTCAAGGCCGAATATATCGGCTCACCCCGCTTCACGGGCACGATTGCGCTGGATGAGAGCAGAGCCCTGCCAGCTTGGGGCAAAGGCCTTCTGTATCTGGTCCTGCGTGATCTGGCTGAAGGGGACATCTCCCTTGGTTTCGGCCGCAGCAAGGGCTATGGGGTCTGCCGGGCGGACATCCCGAACCTGGTGGATCTACTGCGGCCAGAAGAGTCGGTTGCAGCGCTGTATGAAAAACTTGCAATTTCCCCGGCTGCCGCCGAACCCGGAGCAACCCCGGTACGGGAAGGCACGCTAACAAGCGGCCCTGCGTCCGAAGCAACGGCAACACCTGAGCCAAGGGACCCGTCCGCGCCTGACACCTTTCACAATCCCTATCATTTCGTGCCGGTGGTCAAGCCCTCTGCCGCAGACCGGGAACACTGGATCAACACAGAAACTCTTCCATCCGCGTCTGAAAACAAGACCCAGCATACCCACGCCCGTTATTTTGATACCATCGGCAACAATAGAATCTACCATGGCCGGGTGGTCTGCCGGCTCCAGGCGGAAACGCCGATGTTTATCGGCGGCAGCCACAGGGAGAACACCGAACCGACGGTGATCCTGCCCTTTACCCTGGGTGGGAAACCAGCCATCCCCGCCACCTCCCTGCGGGGCATGTTGTCGTCCATTGCGGAGGCGGCCAGTAATTCCTCCCTGCGGGTGCTTGAGGACAAGACGCTTTCCTACCGAAAATCTTCTGATGACGCATTGTCGGCATTGGGAGAGGTGCGGGTCGACAACGACAATTACCGGCTGAGACCACTTGCCTTACCCACTATGACAAAAGGCGAGAATGAAAAATGCAGGCCTCCTTCGCAATACTTGAACAGAGCCTTTCCAGAGCAGGAAAAACCTTTGCTCAAAATATTGGTGGGCAATTATAAAGATCGTGAGGAAGGGGATGGCGTCCTGGTAGATTCTCGGTGGTACACATTCGAGGAGCTTGCTGCGCGACAAACCGAGGACCGGTTTTACTACCTTATGACACCACCGGTTACCTGGCAGGATATTGAAGACAAATCATTGGTCTTGAATCAAAAAGTAGATACACCTCTTTTCAGTACATCCAGGCCGAATGGACATGATGATTATATACGGGGAAAATTTAAAATCATGGGGGGGCCGAATCGGGGCCTTCCCGGAACGGTCCAGCGAGAGGTATTTGTCCCTTATCCGGAACGACATGATTGGTCCGACTTTGAACTTAAAATTCCGCCTTTCGTAATCAATCGTTTTAATGATCTTGCGGATCAACGTACAGCTTCCCAAAAAAAAGAAACGAACCTTAAGGAATATGAAATCCTTCCTTACCAGCCGCTTGGCGCCAGGAGAAATGAGAACAACGCTGATCTGGGGCGTAAACTGAGGCTCAAACATGGTGATATTGTCTATTTTCGTCCGGATGCAACAGGGACAAAGGTGGAAGAGATCTCCTTTTCCTCCATCTGGCGCGGCCGGGTGGAAGACGCCGGCCACAACCGTGCCGGGGTGCACGCGTTTTTCAAAAAAATTGACAAAGAACTGCTCCCCTTCAACCCGGAGCGTGATGAAATTTCACCGGCCGAACTGCTGTTCGGCTTTGTTGAAGAGCGTGACAGGAAAGATGACAGCGACAGGCTGGACAGTGACAAAGCCCTGGCTTTTGCCGGCAAGGTCCAGGTCTCGTTCGCGCGATTGGCAACCGAGCAAGATCCCGGCAGCATTTTCCAGGACCAGGTCACTCTCAAAGCCCTTTCCTCGCCCAAACCCCCGTCTCCGGCCCTCTATTTTGCCGGGAATGGCGTCCATTCTATTGTCAAGCCTGATTTGGTCCTGGGCAGACATCGCCCGCAGGGACGAAAATTCTACCTGCACGCATGGCAAGAAGAAAATGAGATTATCA
>VAPG01011755.1_pt1 | contig 10364 bp, 10 predicted proteins | sample 3393851 | NCBI WGS metagenome assembly VAPG01 (sample SAMN08290438, study PRJNA428436) | hydrothermal vent metagenome | isolation source: Deep-sea hydrothermal vent chimney | place: Atlantic Ocean: South-mid Altantic Ridge | depth 2194 m m
ATTTTAGCGGATTTTTCAATTTTATTTCAAAAAAATTGAAGCACTAGCTGGGCTAATGTAAAATTTTTTTGAAGTGAAAGTGGAAAATACCGAGAAATTCGTTTAGAATTGTATTTCGTAATTCAAGGTATGCAAGAGTTTTTTAGAGATGGTATAAGGTTTTATGAATTATTTATATAAACTTTTTGACCTTGTTGGGTATCTTTTATTAAGCAATTTGATTTTAAAATTTTTTCCCTTAACTCATCTGATTTTTTGTAGTCTTTATTATCACGAGCTTTTTGTCTTTCCTTAATTAAATCTTGAATATTTTGTGGAAGTTCAGATATAGGAATTTCTTGTGGAATTTTTTCTTTTGCTTTGTCTAATTCTAATCCTAAAATTTTATCAAAATCCAAAATTGTCGCTAATTTTATATCCTTACTGAGGTTGAATTTTAGTAATTCAAAAACAACAGCTAATGCTTGCGGAGTATTAAAGTCATCTTCTATTTTTTCTGTAAATTCTTTTTTAAATTCTTGATTTACCTCCCCTTTTTTCTTAAAAGATTTATTTATTAAAAATAGGGTTTGCCTAAACAAATTGGAAACGGGATTTATTACTTTGGACTTCAAATCTTGAGTTTGCTTTGCTTGTAAAGGTGAAGAATTTTGTAATTCTACCACTTGTTCATACAAGTTGGCTAATCCCTTTTGAGAAGACTTTAATGCTTCCCAAGTAAAATTTTGTTTTGAACGATAATGAGCTTGTAAAAAGAAATATCTTAAAGCAATTGGGTCAAAACCTTTTTTTTCAATCTCTGAAAGGGAATAAGAAGTTCCTTCAGATTTAGACATTTTCCCGTTATTAACCATTAGATGTTCATTATGAACCCAATAATTTACAAATTTTTTTCCGTTAGCAGACTCACTTTGGGCAATTTCGTTTGTGTGATGAATTGAAATATGTTCAATCCCACCCATATGAATATCAATAATATTTCCCAAGTATTTTTTACTCATCGCCGAACATTCAATATGCCATCCTGGAAAACCTTCACCATTCTTAACTAAGGGAGAGGAAAAAGGGGATTGCCAAAATTGTAAAGCATTTTTGTGTTTTCCTGCTTTGAAAAACCATAAAGAAAAGTCATTGGAATTTCTTTTTTGTGAATCAGAAATCTCGCCAGTTCCAGCCCCTTTAATTTGTTCTTCAATTTTTTGACCTGAAAGACGGGTATAGTCTTTTGCCTTTGATATATCAAAATAAATTGCTAAATCAGTTGAATAAGCAAAGTCTTTATCTAACAAAACTTGCACCATATCAATAATTTCCTGAATGTGTTCAGTTGCTTTTGGTTTATGGGTAGGTGGAAGGGTGTTTAATTTTTTAATATCACTTTCGTAAATTGAAATGTATTTCTGAGCAATTTCTTTGGGTGACAAACCTTCTTTTTTTGCCGCTTTTTCTAATTTATCTTCTCCTTCATCTCCATCGCTAGTCAAATGTCCGACATCTGTATAATTACGGACAAAATCAACATCATAATTTAGGTATTTCAAAGTGCGGTCAATAATATCAGCCATAACGACTGACCTCATATTTCCTATATGTTGAGTCCAATAAACAGTTGGACCACATTGATAAAAACCCACTTTATTTTTTTTAAGAGGTTTAAAATTTTCTTTTTGTTTAGTTAAAGTATTAAATATTTTTAAAGACATTTTAATAATTTCTACCTTTAATTTGATATAAACTTATTTTGTTCAATATTTAGTTGCTTTCGTTTTGTTTCGTTTTGTGTAGATTTGTAAGAAATTAAATTAAAAAATTAAATTTATATTAAAGCCATTTTTTAGATTTAAAAAATAAAAACATCAATGCTGTCATAGCAAACATAATACTGAGAACTAACCAAAAATCATTTGCTCTTCCAACAATCGGCATATGTTTAGTATTCATTCCAAAAATAGAAGCCACTAAAGAAAGAGGGAAAGTGACAAACGCCATAATTGTTAAGAATGTCATTGTTTCATTTTGTTTAGTAGAAAGAAGCGAGTCGTTCGTATAACGGAGTTCGCTTAATGATTCTTTGTTTAATTCAATATCGTGTCTTATTCTTTCATAATCATTTAAAACAATTTTCATATGCTTATCAAAGTCTCTACCAAAAAAACCACCTCCCACTGAACGAAAAGATTCCAAAGTTTCTTTATGAGTGTTGGTTGATTGTTTTGCATTCAACAAATCTCTCCCGACGAAAGAAAGTTCTTTGACCATTTGTTTTTCTTTTCCTTGAAAAATCATTCTTTCAACATTTTCTAAAGTATCTTGAATATATTCCAATTCGTGATCTATAGAATTATAAAGTTTATTGAGAAGTAAGAAAAAAACATGCTCGCCATCGCCATCTTGTTTTTCTTTATCTAATATTGAATTAACATCAAATTCTTTTGAAAATTTGTGAATGGAATCTATTGTGTCATACCTTGATGTAATTAAAAAGTTTTTTCCAACAACAAAATCAACTTCTTGGTCTTCTTCGTTAGAGTGGGTATGTTTAAGGGCAGGAAAATGAATTATTAAATAAATAAAATTTTCGTATAAATCAACTGTTGGTTTAGAAGTTGGAGAAAGAAGGTCTTTGGCTATTTTGGGGTGGATGTTGAATTCCTCCATCACCTTTCTGATTTCTTCTTGAGTTGGTTTAAATAAATCAATCCAAGTTACATTATTATGTTTATGTCTTTTAATCATTTTAATTTTAGTAATTGTTTTTTGAATAATACTTAAATTTTAACCTATATTTCGTTTAGATTAAACCTATTGACAATCATAATGTTTTATGAGATACTAACGGGTAGAAAATGTTTCTAAAAAAAGAAAAAAGGAGAAAAAAAATGAAAAAAGTAGTTTTGTTTTTTTTATTTTTGTTTTTCGTCATTTATTTGGCGGAAGGGGTTATTCTAAAGCCCCAACAAATTTCTCCGCCAGCTAATCTTGAGCTGGCGGGGTGTGTTTATCATAAGACCTCACCCAAAGGGGTAGGTTTTATGCAATGTGCAAACGACAAACCGGCTTTCACTTTTGAGGGGGTGAAAGTTCGATAATTTTCATTTGGCGGGCAAAATTTTCAGAGAGAGCGAATTGTTCAATTCGTTCTCTTTTTTTTTGCCAAATTGTTCCAGGTTCAAGTTTTAATTCAAGGAGAAAATTAGTTTTGTAATTTAGAATATGCTATAATCTCTCTCGTAATATGAAAAAAATTTTATTAAAAAAAATCATTCCTATCACGGTTGTTATTTTTTTAACAGGAGTTACTTTCGGGCTGGGTTTTTATTTTGGAGATAATCAAAATAGAGAAGCTTTGTCTGTAAATAATGTAGACAATAAAGATAGCGTCTTAAAAACAACAAGTGCAAATTTTAACAACTTTTGGAAAGTCTGGAATTTATTAGATGAAAAGTATGTTTCTCCAAACGAAGTAAGTAATCAAGAAAAAGTTTGGGGAGCCATTCAGGGATTAACCGCATCATATAAAGACCCTTATACAGTTTTTATGCCTCCTACAGAAGCAAAAGTTTTTAAAAGCGAAATCAAAGGAAGTTTTACTGGTGTTGGTATGGAAATTGGAAAAAGAGATGGAGTTTTAACGGTAATTGCTCCTTTGAAAGGCACTCCAGCCGAAAAAGCGGGAATTAAACCCGGAGATAAAATAATTAAAATTAATGGTAAATCAACCGCTGATTTTAATACAGACCAAGCTGTAAAATTGATTAGAGGAAAAAGTGGCACAGCTGTAAAGATAACTATTTCCAGAGAAGGTGTTGGAAAATTGATGGATATTAATGTTGTCAGAGGTAATATAAATATACCGACGATAAAAACAGAGATAAAAGGAGATGTTTTTGTTATCAGTCTTTACAGTTTTTCTGCTACATCGCCAAGTTTATTTAGAAATGCATTAAGAAAATTTATTGAATCTAAAAAGAATAAATTGATTTTAGATTTGAGAGGAAATCCCGGAGGTTATCTTGAAGCAGCGGTTGATATGGCAAGTTGGTTTTTGCCAGCGGGAAAAGTTGTTGTAACAGAAGATTATGGGCCAAATAAAGAAAAAATTGTTCATAGAAGTAAAGGTTACAATATCTTCAATAATAATCTTAAGCTCGTCATACTAGTTAACGGTGGGTCAGCATCAGCTTCAGAAATTTTGGCGGGGGCTTTGCAAGAATATGGAATTGCCACTTTGGTGGGAACTAAAACTTTCGGTAAAGGGTCTGTTCAAGAATTGATTAATGTGACCAAAAATACTTCGTTAAAAGTAACTGTGGCAAAATGGTTAACTCCAAATGGTATTTCAATTTCAAAAAATGGACTTACTCCTGATATTAAAGTTGGAATTACAGAAGCTCAATTTAAAAAAGGACTGGATCCTCAATTAAATAAAGCGATAGAGATATTATCAAAATAATAATAAATTTTGAATTGTAACACTTTTTTAATAATGAAATTAGTTTTATAATTTAGAATAAAAAATCAATATGCAAGTAGTATTATTACAAGATGTGGCAAAAATAGGGAAAAAATATGAGACAAAAAATGTGGCTGATGGTTATGCTTTGAATTTTTTGATACCAAATAAAATGGCAAAATTGGCGACAGCAAATGTTATAAAAGATTTAGAATTAGCTAAAATCAAACAAAAAGAACAAGAAGAAATGGAAGGAAAGGAATTGATAGAAAATATAAAAGAATTGAAAGATTCAATTATAAATATTGAGGTTAAAGTAAATAAAGAAGGAAATTTATTTGCTGGGATTGATAAAGAAGATATCATCGCCATTATAAAAGACCAAAAAGCTTTGGATATCAATGCTGATAACATTATATTAGAAAAACCAATTAAGACAGCATCTGAACATAAAATTAAAATTCAAGTAGGGGATGAAACAGCAGAATTTAAGTTAAACATAATTTCTTCTAAATAATAAAAAACAAAAATATAAAAATAAAATTCACAGAAGCAAAGCTTCTGTGAATTTTGTATTTTAGACCGTAAAATAGTTTGCGATATTTTCTAAAATTATCTCGTTAATCTTTCATTAAGTCCTACTTTATAAACAAAATTTTGCAATACTGGCTGTTTTGCAACATCTCTTGTTATGTCGTCCATCATAATTATTATAGTAGTTGCTGTTATAATGATAAAAATTGTTGCTACAAATTTTTGTTTAATTTGAAGTTTTGTTTTTGTCCATAAATTATAGAAAATTAGAATGGCTGAGATACTTACAGAAAATGGAATTACTAAAGAAATAATAAAAGTTACTCCCCAAAACAGATATCCGAGACCTAATAGCGGTGTTTGCATTCCTAATGTATAAAGAATAAATTTAAAAGCAACAAAGATATTATCAATGTAAAAAATTGCTGTATACAAAAAAAATAATAAATAAGTTATTGTAAAAAATGAATACCAACTATTTGAGAAATAAAAATTAAATAGTTGTTTTAAAATTCCTTTTTCTTCTATTTCTTCAGACATAAATTTTATTTTGATTTAACTTTAAGTTTAGTTTTCTTTCCTTTATCAGTTTTAGGTAAAACAAGGGTTAATAGACCGTGTTTTTCTGAGGCTTCAGCTTCTTTGATATTTATTTCTGTAGGGAGAGTGATTGTTCTTGAAAAAGCACCCCAATAAAGTTCTTTTTCAAAATAATCTTCTTCATCAATAATGTTTGTTTCTTCTCTTTCCCCCCTGATAGTAACCATATCTCTGGATATATCAATATCTAAATTATCAGGGTCAACACCCGCCACCATTGTTTTAATAATTACATTGTCTGAATCTTGATACATATCAATCGTCAATTCTCCTTCTTCGTTTTCTTCTTCCATCCAATTTTTTTCATCATCGGACTGCTCTTTTCCATTATGATTAATTTCCAATTTCCTTTTATCTTCTTGTTCTTTTTCTATTTCTTCGTCAATTGATTCATTTAGATCATCAATATCAACTGCCCCTGTTAGTTTTTCAAAAAATGATTTCATTTTATTTTTTTAAATTTATTTAATAAAGGTTTTTTGAGTTTTTTAATTTTTTCAAAAAAGATAAGCAAAAACATTATAACTAGCCAAATAATTATAAAGACTTTAAAAATGTTTCCACCACCATCATTTATTATAGTGAAATTAAAAACCATATGCAATGCGGAAGCGAGGATAATTCCTGTTAACAAATAAATTATCTTTTTGACGCGACTTTTATAAAAAGAGAGGGCGATTGCCATTCCCACTATTCCTGATGATGCAATGTGGAGAGTTGTTGCTCCTATAAATCTCATATTTCCGATAATGATACCTTGGTATATTTCTCCCGCACCGAAAATGTTCCAAAGATATAGAGTATTTTCCATCGCAGCAAAACCGAGCGCCACTGTTATCATATAGATAACAGCATCAATGGGTTCATCATCAAAAGACCTTTTTAAAGCTGAAAAATAAGCAAATAAATATTTAGTAATTTCTTCAGTTGAAGCAAATAATAAAATACTAAAAAATCCTAATTCAGGTCCGATGGCTAAAAAATTTATTAACCCGAAACTTATATATCTTGCCGTTATTGCGCTGAACATTCCTGCGATGAAAGTCAAAAAAATAAATCGTTTTGGTTCTGGGTTTTTTTTATCTTCTTTCAACCAAAACCAAAGCCAAATGATTGCAGGAATAACCCCAAAAGAAAAAGCTAGTAATGTCTGCATATATAAACCAGTTTAAAGGAGTGAGTGATAAGTGGCAAGTGGGGAGTGGGGAGAAAAATGTGGCGGTGCGACCGTCACATTTATTTTATTTGTTACCTGTTGTTTTTGGCCAATTTTCCACCATTAACAATTTTTTATCTTGCTTGGGAAAATCTTTCCAAATTTCTTCTGTAATAAATGGCATAAAAGGGTGGAGTGTTTTTAAAACTTTTTCAAATAAATTCAAGAGCATATATTGTTTATTTTTCTTGTCTTCTGGTGTTGTCTCGTCATTTAGAGCATTTTTTGATTCTTCTAAAATTTTATCTGCCAATTCGTGCCAGACAAAATGGTAAAGTTTTTCTGAGGTTAGATAAAGTTTATATTCTTCCATTTCTTTTGTGATTTTGGTAATTAAATCATTGAAATTTTCTAAGATATCCTTTTCGTAGCTGGTTAACTTATTTTTATCAAAATTATTATAATTAAAGTCTTCAACATTTGAATAAATAAAACGAGCAATATTCCAAACTTTGTTAGAGAATTTTTTGTAAGCTCTAACTTTGTCTTCATTAAATTTAATATCTTGTCCAGGGGCAACTGCAACCAAAAGAGCCATTCTCAAAGCATCTGTTCCATATTTTTCAATCATATCAAGTGGGTCAATTGCATTTCCTAAAGATTTTGAAATTTTTCTATTTTTTTCATCACGAATAAGCCCGTGAATATAAACGGTTTTAAATGGTATTTCTCCCAGTAAATAGGTCGTCATTAAAATCATTCTTGCTACCCAGAAAAATAAAATGTCGTGAGCTGTTTCTAGCAAGTCAGTTGGATGATAGAGTTGTAAATCTTTTGTTTCGGAGCATGTTTGAAAATTTGCTTCCGAGGATATATTTTCAAATTTTATTTGAAGCGAAGTAAAAAATTTTGAAGAATATGGAAATATTTTGAAAAGTTTTTTACAAGCTCTCAGACAAAATTTGAGAATATAGAGCCGGAATGAAGTTTTTGAACATGCTCCAGGCCAACCCAAAGTTGAAAAAGTCCAAAGTCCAGAAGAGAACCAAGTGTCTAGGGTATCAGAATCCTGAATCCACCCATCACTTCTTGGAGCTTCAACCCCGACAAAAATTTCTTCTTTTTTGGTATCTTTATTTTTATACCAAACAGGAATTTGATGTCCATACCAAATTTGTCGGGAAATACACCAATCGTGTAAGTTTTCAATCCAGTGATAATAAATTTTATTAAAACGGTCGGGTAAGATATTTATTTCATCTGATTTAACAGCATATTTCATTAAATCTTTTAAACTTACTTCTTGGTCGGGTTTAATTCCTTCCATTTTAGAATGGGGAAGTTTGAATTTTTTGTTTACATCAATAAACCATTGTAATTTCGGAAGAGGTTCAATAACGGCTCCTGACCTTTCGGCAGTAGCCACACTTTGCTCAATTTCTTTTTCTTCTATCATCAAATCTTCTTTTTTCAACCAATCAACGATTATTTCGCGAGCTTCCAAAACTTTTTTACCTCCTAAAATTTCTCCAGCATTTTCCATTTTGGCGTACTCATTTATAACTTTTTTAAAAGGCAAATTATTTTCTTGTGCCATTTTTTCATCAATCTTTGAGTGGGCAGGGGTAACACCTAAAGCACCAGTTCCAAATTCAGGATCAACTTCGTGGTCAGTGATAATTTTTATTGAAAGTTTTGTCCCGCAGAAATTAGCAATTTCAAAAGTTTGCCCAACAAATTTTTTGTATCTTTCATCGTTTGGATTAACCGCAACAGCAACATCGCCAACTTTTGTTTCTGGTCTTGTGGTTGAAATTGAAATAGGGAAGTCTTTTGAATATTTAAAAGTATAAAAAATAGCCTTTCTGTCTTCGTGGACAACTTCGTCATCAGAAATAACAGTTTGCCCTTTTGGGTCCCAATTTATAACTCTGTTTTTTCTATAAATAAGTCCACCATCATACATTTTTTTGAAAGCGGTTTTAACAGCAAGATTTCTTTTTTCATCAAGAGTAAAGGCAAGTCGTGACCAATCCAAAGATGACCCCATTCTTTTAGTTTGGGAGATAATAGTTTTTTGAGAATCCACTGCAAATTCATTCACTCTTTCTAAAAATTTTTCTCTACCTAAATCGTGTTTTCTAATTTTTTCTTTCGCTAATAGTTTTTCTACTTTTGTTTGGGTAGCAATAGCCGCGTGGTCAGTTCCGGGGAGCCAGAGGGTTTTTTTGCCAAGCATTCTTTGAAAACGAATAACTGTGTCTTGGATAGCCAACATATCAGCATGCCCAATATGAAGCACCCCTGTTACATTCGGGGGAGGTAAAACCATAGAAAATGTTTCTTTTCTTTCATTCCCATTAATTTTTGGTAAATTATCAGGGTTAAAAAAACCGCTTTCTTCCCATTTTTTGTAAATGTTTTCCTCTGTTTCTTTTGGATTGTATGGTTGTAGATATTTTTCTTTCATAAAAATAAGTATAGAGTATAGAGTATTAAGTATCAAGTTGAAAATAAAAAACACCCGCTTCAAAGTCTTTTTCAAAAAATCAAGAAAATTATCTTTTTATTTTTAGTCCTATATACTGTAATATAGGACTAAAAATTAGTTGAAAACTTTTTTATGAAAACCTTGTTCACGACCATTCAAAAAAAGGGGCGGTGCGACCGCCCCCCTTTTTTTGTTTTGTCTTGCACTAAATTTTGAAAAAAGTGTTGCTAGGTTTTTTGAAGATGATATTAAATTGAAACTTGAAGTTATTTTTTTAAAATCATATACTTATTTATATGCTTCGGGAAATAATCAATCAAAAAAACAATTTACACCACGCCTATTTAATAGAAGGTGATTATAAAGAAATTTTTCCTCAAATTATAAGGTTTCTTGAGAATGATTTGAATTTTATAACAAAAAGTAATCCTGATTTTTGGTATGGTAAATTTGAAACTTTTGGAATTGGTGATGGTCGCAAAATAAATGAATTGCAGTCAAGAAAAGCTTTCTCAGAAAAAGAGTTTGATAAAAAGGAGACAAACAAAAAAATCTTTGTTATAAAAACTGATTTTATAACGAGAGAAGCTCAAAATTCACTTTTAAAAATGTTTGAAGAGCCAACTCCTAATACCCACTTTTTTATAATAATGAATTCGTCGGAATTTCTTTTACCAACATTAAAATCAAGATTGATGTTGGTAAAACCATATTCTCAAAATAGTTCTGGTGAAGAAATTAAAAAATTTACGGCAGACTTTGTAGAAGCATCTTTGTCAGAAAGGTTAAAGATGGTTAAAAAGTTTTTTGGCAGTTTAACTCCTAAAATTTTAGCTGACAAAATTGGAGCAATTTCTTTTCTAAATGAATTGGAAAAACAATTGAGGAAACAAAAAAATATAAAAAATATAAAAGAAAAAGATTTAATTATTTTTGAAGAAATAATTAAATGTCGGAGTTATCTAAACGACAGGTCTCCATCAGTGAAAATGTTATTGGAACATATTTCGGTTATCGTTTAAATTATGATAATTATTTTGAATTATAAAAAACTACTTGAACACTGGGTGTCCAAGTAGTTTTCAATACAATGACATCAGTAATCGTTTTTTTTTAACGGCTCGTTTTCA
>VAPG01006839.1_pt1 | contig 10339 bp, 9 predicted proteins | sample 3393851 | NCBI WGS metagenome assembly VAPG01 (sample SAMN08290438, study PRJNA428436) | hydrothermal vent metagenome | isolation source: Deep-sea hydrothermal vent chimney | place: Atlantic Ocean: South-mid Altantic Ridge | depth 2194 m m
CCTGCGGCTGGCTCAGGAGACCAAACACCACCCCTTCCTCCTTAATTTCATCGCACAAGGCATTCCAATCCAAGGTTCCGACATTTATGGGAACCTTGGGGTCTTTGGAGACAATAACCGCCTCCAGACCATTCCGGGAGACCTTAAGAAGGAGATTATCCCCCACCTCCGCCCCTTTTTTTATCAATTGTTTTAAGTCCATCTAAATAAATCCCTCTTAATTCCCGTGACTATGAAAAACGTCCTTGAATCACATATCTTTCTCGAGACGCCTTATATTATCCACCTCTCCAAGAACAATAATGATATCTTCGCCCTCAATAACTGATAAGTGCTGGGGATTAAACAACATTTTCCCATCTTTATGGCGTTTTATCGCTACGACAATTATATCATAATCCCTGCGCAGCCCGGAATCGGCCAGAGTCTGATTAATAAAGGGGGCGGACGCCGGAATCTTGATCTCCTCGAGAAGCAGGCCAAGATTATCGGCATGCACCGTCAGGTCAATAAAGGCATCAACCATGGGGCGTAAAATCATATTGGCCATATGGCGACCGCCAATATCATAGGGCGATATTACCTTGTCGGCTCCAGCCCGGAGGAGTTTGGTCTCCGCCCCCTTTCGGCCGCTGGCCCGGCTCAAGACCATAAGATCAGGATTCATCTCCTTGGCGGACAGGGTTATATAGACGTTATCGGCATCTGAAGAGACCACGGACACCAGCCCCTTGGCCTGACGGATTCCGGCTTTCAGCAGGGTCTCATCATCAGAGGCCTCACCCTCCACCACGAGATAGCGTTTTTTGATTATATTGGCAATTTCTTCCGGATCATTTTCAATAATCACAAAACCCTGGCCCGCCTCACAGAAACTCTGGCAGATAATTTTGCCGATACGGCCATAACCACAGATAACATAATGATCCCTGACCTTTGCCAGCCTCTTATCCATATTAATTTTCCCCAATGCCTTATGTAATCCACCTTCAACAATCGTCTCGGTAAATTTACCGAAAACATAAAATACAAAGCCCACCCCGACCAGAATCAGAATCATGGTAAATATTCTGCCGCCCGTCCCCAAGGGCATGACCTCATGAAATCCCACGGTGGTAATGGTAATCACCGTCATATAGAGGGAATCCATAAAGTTTGCCCCGGCAATGGTCATATAGCCCAATGTACCGAAGAGCAGAATCAGGAAAAAGGCTATTACCCCCTGGGTAATTTTAGTCATAATAAAATTCTTATTTTTTCTTATTTTAATTTTTAGCGCCCAACTTCCGATAAGTAAATCAAGGGCAGTAAGAAACAACATGCCCTTAGTAGATGTTCCATAACAATAAAAAACATAGGGAACACAAGATCATGACCTGCCGCGAAGCCCTGAAGGTATTAATGCTCAGCCCGTTTTATTTTAAGCTGGATCTTGCCGCCCGCCTCGAGCTACTCAATGAATTCATGCGGATATGCAACCATGTCGGAGAGCGGGGGCATAAAAAAGTGACAAATTAGAAAACTTTCTTTCCCTTCATTATTCAAAATTCCTTGTTCGACCGCGGAGTCTACCGCTTACTTCGACATTCAATATTCAATTTGCCCCATCAAATCAACATGATACAAGTCTGGCGAACTTATCACTTCCTTGTATTGCACCCCAGAGAACCAGCACCCGTAGATTTTCCCCCGTCAGCAGTCACCCCTCCAAGGACAGCTCCTCCATGTCTAAGTTGTACAATGCCGATATTTCGTTGGCAATATCAAAAGTTTGGTTTATAGTTTTCGACGATTTACCTGAAAGTATGTAAAGGCCTGTGCCTTGCGCTCGACTTTCAACTTTCGTTATGCCCGGCCAGCAGCATGGCTGTTATATTAATTTGGCTGGTTATTTTACCAGACCAGCCTGAACACCTACATTTAACCAGGAGGAAATAAGCATGAACATCTTAATTTTCGGGCCCAATGGTAGCGGCAAAGGCACCCAGGGGGCCATTATCCAGAAAAAATTAAATTGCCCTCATATTGAATCCGGGGCAATTTTCAGGAAAAATATCGGCGGGGGTACCGAGCTTGGCAAACAGGCTAAATCCTATATTGACAAAGGAGATCTAGTTCCAGACGATATTACTATCCCCATGATCCTCAGCCGCTTAAAAGAGAGCGATTGCAGCGACGGCTGGATTCTGGACGGCTTCCCGCGCAACAAGGTACAGGCCGAGACCCTGGCCTCCGCTCTCAAAGAGGCAAATATAAATCTCGATTATGTTATTGAGATCCTCCTCGCCCGCGACATAGCCAAGATACGCATCACCGGCCGCCGCCTGTGCGCTAACGACAATAACCATCCAAACCACATTGCCTTTGATGCCATTAAACCGGTGGAAAAAGACGGCAAGATCGTCTGCCGGGTCTGCGGCGGCGATTTGAGCACCCGCCCCGACGATCAGGACGATGCTGCCATTGATAAACGCCACGACATCTATTACGATGATGAAACCGGCACCATGGCCGCAGTAAACTTTTTCAAGAACCATGGAGATTACAAAGTTATCTCGGTTGACGGTACCTCGTCAATCCAGGAAGTAAGCGATGCCATCATGAAGCAGCTGGCCTAAAGCTCCAGGGGCACGGGGCCTCAGACCTCGTGCCCTCCCCTACCTTATCTCTTCATAATATTTCTGAATGTAACGCTGAGAAAATTTTTCTACCTTATTTATATTAGCAGCATGATTGACAAACAAATCGCCTGTTTTTACCTTCGCCAACAGGGCGGTTATATTGTCCCGCACCCGTTCCCACACATTCCGCCGGTAAGCCGTGTCTAATGCGACAAGTTCTTCAGGTTTGGCCCGGCAGCGTTTATAATAACCCGGCAGGCTAAACTTCAGCCCCCACAACAAGACTAAAGCCGTTACGAGGCCAAAGCTGGCCAGCGGCATAATCAGCTGTTCCGGCCGAACCACGCCGGTGGACAGCAGAGAAGTCAAAAAGGGATGGGCGGGAAATCCGTATAATCCCCGGCTGATTAGATCAAGGAACAAAAAGCAGAAGCCCCCGGCCAGCAGGGCATTTTTCACCATCCGCCAGAATATTTTTTTACCGCCCTGGGCAAAACTCCACATGGCCTCGGCCACCATATGCAATTCCTGGGTCTGCTTATCAACATTCTGCAGGACGTGGCTTATGCGCAGCCCCGGGGCCTTTAGAATCAACTCCTTCAGGTGCTGCCTCTCCGAGGCCCATACCATAAGCTCCTCCTGGGCCATAGCCATATCCGGCGCATAAGTCAGATAGATACGGGGAATATCCTTGCGGCCCGTCATCTGCGAAAGATTCCAGCACAGAGTGCCGTAAGAGCGCACCAGATCAGCCAGATTATCGCATTCGTCAATCCGGCTCATAACAAAGACGATTCGATCCTCACCCGCGGCCTCGGGCAGGGTATTACGGATGGTTTCATAAGTCTCCTGAATCGTACCGGCCTTATGGGGGTCAAACATCAGGATTATCAAATCAGCGAGACGGGCAAATTCCTTCACCACCGAAGAATAGTCATAACCACGATCCTTCTCCGACACCGAATCCAGCATGCCGGGGCTGTCAATCAAGGCCAGATTCTTAAATTCCGCCGCCTCAACCGTCTTCATCCGAAAATGGGCGATAAACTGCTCACCAAAGGTTTTGAACCCGGTAAAGGGCAGCCGCTCGTCATTTACCAGATCAGCGCCCGGCACATCGGCCTCATCCGCATTAGGCTCGGGGGCGGTAATCAGGGTAAAAGAGTCATCGGTGGGAGCCTGCCCCGTCCTCTGTACCTCCCGACCTAACAATTCATTAATCAGGGTTGATTTACCGGAGGAATAATTACCGAGAATCAAGACCAACGGCTTCCATTTCAGCATGGCCTCCATATCAGAGGAGTCGGTATGATAACGATTCAGCATAGGGGTAAGCTTGGCCTGAACCTGATTCTGAATCTTTTTCAACAGGGTTTTTTCATTCATTTTGACACCTGGCATTTTTTATTACCGGCCTGTTATCGTTTATCAACGATGAACTATAACAGGCCGCCAAAGGGCAGCGGGCATATTTATCCTATCATGGCATCCGGTCTTTAAAAAGACTTTTTTACTAATAACGCTAATTGCCAGCAAATAGTTCTTGATACCAGCCAGACTTTTAAGCTAATATTTCTATTAGAGTAAATACTGTTGCTCCGATATTAATCCCAGTACTATTTGAGATAAACCCATGGCCTCTTTTATTCTCACCCCGGAAAAGGTAAATGCAGTTCATGAACTGATAGATGACAAGCTCATCAGAGCCGGGGTGAAAAAAGTTATGATCATTGATGAAGCGGGCAATATAATAACGGAATGCGGCCACGACCCGGCAATTACCGATCCCACCGCCTTAGCCGCCCTCACGGCGGCCAATTTCGGGGCCACAGCCCAGATCGCCAGGCTCATCGGTGAAGAGGACTTCACCCTGCTTTTTCATAAGGGTAAAAATTCCAGCATGTACTTCCTCCGCCTCGATGAAGAGTTAATCATGCTGTCAATATTTAGTGACGAGGTCTCTCTGGGCCTCATCAGGTGCCGCGCAGATGAATTGCTTACCCCGGTAAAAAGTATCTTAAAAAGCGTAACTGTTTAAGGCAGCTTGTCTGCCCTGACTGCATAGTTAATAAAAGGCTCTGATAATGGCATTAATTGATCTCGGCAAACGCGAAATACACTGTAAAATAGTATATTACGGCCCTGGACGCTGCGGCAAAACCACCAATCTCATCTATATCCACCATGCCATGACCCCAAAGGCCAGGGGCAAGATGGTGACCATTGATACCAAGGGTGATCGCACCCTGTTTTTCGATCTCCTGCCCCTTCACCTTGGTTCGGTGCAGAATTTTGATATCCGTATCCAACTCTACACCGTGCCGGGCCAGATCATGTATGAAGCCACCCGCAAACTGGTATTAAAGGGAGTTGACGGTATAGTTTTTGTCGCCGACCCTCTAAAGGTGCGCCGCCAGCGCAATAAAGACAGCCTCGCTGGTCTCAGTAATAATCTGGCCGAATTAGGGGTAAAGCTCACCGAGATTCCCTTTGTCTTACAATACAACAAACGCGATCTCACCGAGAGCGAAATCCCGACCTTGAGCGTCAGCGAGTTATCCAGTGACCTTAATTCCGAGTTCCAGGCCCCGGAGTTCACCGCAACCGCCACCCTTGGCGAAGGGGTCTTTGAGAGCCTGCGGGCCATCAGCAAACTAACCATCCATCAGGTTGCGAAGAAAAACCGTCTGTTAGATTAAAAACACCACAATTAGTAAGTTAAACAGTAATTTCAGGTAATAGTTCACCAGCACGATACACAAAAGTAACAAGATATTTATTGGGCTGAAACACCATTTAACTGGCCGGGGGATCCGCCCGGCTTATTTGCTTAATAGTTACGTTAAATAAAGGGTAATGTCATGTCAGAAAAAGGCCAGGCTAATTTTGCCGATCAAATTGATGATACCATAGACGAATTATTCACCGCGAGAAGAGCCATCGAGATTGACCCCTTAACCAATGAAGTGAAAGAGCTTGCAGGCCCCGAGGGCGCGGCACCCCATCCGGCACCTGAAGAGCAGCAAGCGGATAATTCCCCGCCGCCAGACAGCCCGCCCCGACCGCCGGCCGCCCCAGCCGGGGAAACCAGCCCACCGGCGCCCGAAAGCGGGGGAAAAACAGCAGGAGACAAGCCCAGCGGCAACGACCAGCTCAACCTCCTGCTTAACCGCCTTGACCAGACCTTTCTCGCCCTCGACTGGGAGGTTTCCAGAGCTGGAGCCGATGATTTTCAGGCCTTGTTAGATGATTTACGCCAATTATTAAATAACAGCGATGAAGAGTTGCGGCAGGTCATCGACCTTACCCGCCACCTCATGAGTGCGATAGCGGAGAAACCAACTCAGGTACCGCCCAGGGCCTCCGGTTCATTACGCAGGGCCATCATGCTCTTTAAAGATTTTACCAGCCCTGAAAAGGCCCCAGAGATTAAAGCAAAAGCCGCCGGGCTCATAAAAGAGCTGCAGGCCATTAATGGAGAAATCTCCACTAATGGCAGCGATAACGCCGGGCAAGACAGCCGGCCAGCCCCGGATAATGACACCTTCGGCCCGGAAATCATCAGTGCCGACCTGCCCGATGGCATCCCCCAGGAGATCAGCAATATTGTCAATCTCCACCTTAGTATCCTGGCTCAATGCATCAATCGCCTCCTGCCCCTGGAAAAATTATTCGGCCAGAGCCCACGCTATGCGGAGTATCTAACCATTCATCGGCAGGTCAGAGAAACATTAGAGGAGGAAAAAGACCGCCTGAGTACGGCCTTGAGTACCAGTTACGGCCCCATCCAGCCGGGCCAGATTCCAGAGATTCTAAGCAGCGCTCTAAGCTCTAATATTGAGACAATCAAACAATGTCTGAATAAACTCAGGCCGGTGGCGGAATTAGCCCGCCGCAAAAAGGCGGTAAAACTCTATCGGGCAGAACAGGAAATCGGCCGCCAGTTAGACAGTCAACAGAAGTTACTGGCTATGGGGCTGCGCCACGGCTTTCACCAGGAGCAGAACAGCCCTGCATCCCCGGCTCTCGCAGCCGCGGTGCGGGATCATATTGAGGCCCTTGGCAAATGTATAAAGCAGATACTCCCCCTGGAAAATCTTTTCGGCAAAACCAAGGGCTATGACAAATTACACGCCGCCCAGCGCCGTATCCGCCTATATCTTGAAACTCAGAAAAAACAGCTGACCGCCAGACTGCAGGAGGCAGGAACAACAATGACTGAGAAACAACCCGCCCCGGCGGCTGCTTCCCCATGGCCAGTTCTCTTTAAAGCTCGCTGGCAGGGGATTACCGTCCTCATCCCGCCCGATGAACTAACCATTGAAGCCCAGGGCCGCCCCGCCAAATTACCATCAGACCAGCCCCTGGCCGTGAAAAAACTACGGCCTCGGCCCTGGTCGAAATTACAGCCCCTTTTTAAGGGTGAGCTGGCTAAAATGCCGGAGGCCGCCCTCCGCCGCTTAGAGCTACCCTGGCTTGCCCCGTTAACAAACGCCCCTGACCAGGTAAACCGGAAGAGCGGTAGCTTGATTATTCTCTATAAAAACCAGCAGGGCGGCGGGGCCGTTATTGACGAACCGGGTACAGAAATAAGCATAGATGACAACTGGCGCTGGCAGGAAGCAGGCACCGATGAGCATTTCATGTTTAAGGGCTTTTTATGGCGGCATGAAGAGAGACTGCCGGTATTATCGGTGGGCGGAAAGAGTAATCATTAACCCATAGGTAACTATGATTGTCGAAGACATAAGAAAAAAAATTACCGAGGCCCAGCTTTACTGGAGCCAGGGGTTGGAACAGGAGGCCAGGCTTATTTGCCAGGCAATCATGGCGGCAGAGCCCAGTGAGTCAGTCAGGGAGAACGTTCAGGAACTCACCGCCGCCATGGACAAAAACAACTCACATACCGCCCAAAACACCGGCCCGGATCCAGAAGAGCAATGGCTCACCTGCGAGGGATTAATCACCGCCGGCTTTCATGCCGAGGCCATGATCGAATTAGAGAGCCTGGCCGCCACCGGCTATCAGCCCGCCACCATTCGATGCGCCATAGGCGAATGTTGTCTGCGGCAGGACGACCCCTTCGGGGCTCAAAGTAATTTTGAAGAGGCCCTGAAGGATAAAAGCGCCGACCGGGATCAACGTCTTGAGATTATGGATCGCCTATCCATGATTTATGAAAATAACGGCGCCATCCAAGAGGCCATCAACACCCTGCAGCAAATCATCGGCCTCTCCCCCACCTTTAGCAATGCCGGGCAGCGCCTGGCGGCCCTGACCGAAAGTAGCGAAAAGGCCGGCCGTTTCTACGGCCTGCTGAAAAATAGGCTGCTGAACATGGCCGATCTTGAGCGGGCCAAGGAACTGGCCCGCTCAAAGAACAAATTAATTGAAGATATCCTCTTGAATGACTTTAACCTCAGCAAGGAGGATATCGGTCAGTCCTTAAGTGATTTCTATCAATGCCCCTTTCTGGAGTTTGACGAACAGGCGGCCGGGGCTGCCCCGTCCTGTATCAAGGCTATCAAGGAACAATTCTTCCGCGCCAATTGTTTCATCCCATTTTTTGAAGAGGCCGGACACCTCAAGGTGGCGGTGGACAACCCCCACGATCTGGTCAAAAATGATAATATCAACAATGCCCTGCAGATTGGCCATATTGAATACAGCGTGGCCCTTAAGGAGGATATTAACAAATTCATTGACTACTATTTTGGCAAATACTCCTTTACTGATCCCAGCCCAGAGGAGGGAGACGGAGTTTTTGAGCAGATTGATCTTGACTATGAGGATGAAGAACCAGAGCCGGACGAGGCCGCTCAGGCCGATGGCGTGGTAGTGCAGATGGTCAATAAGGTCATTGAGGACGGAATTCTCGCCGAGGCCTCTGATATTCATGTCGAATCCCAGCTGGGAACCAAGGGTATCCAGATTCGCTACCGTATTGACGGTGAATGCCGTCACTACCGCAACATCCCCTTTAACTACAAACGCTCACTGGTCTCCAGGCTCAAGATTATGGCCAAGCTTGATATATCTGAACGCCGGCTGCCCCAAGATGGCAAAATAAAATTCAGAACCCGCAACGGTCGCAAGATTGAGCTGCGGGTCGCCACCCTGCCCACCACTGGCGACAATGAGGATGTCGTTTTAAGAATCCTGGCCAGCAGTAACGCCATGCCGCTGGATCAAGCCGGAATTTTAGAGCCCAACCTGCAGAATTTTAAAAACCTCATTGAGATGCCCTACGGCCTCATCGCCGTGGTTGGGCCCACCGGCTCCGGTAAAACCACCACTCTCCACGCCGCCCTGCGTTATATAAACCGGCCCGAGAAAAAGATCTGGACCGCTGAAGATCCGGTGGAAATCGTCCAGGACGGCCTGCGCCAGGTACAGGTGCAAACCAAAATAGATCTGACTTTCGCCCGCATATTAAGGGCCTTCCTGCGGGCCGATCCCGATGTCATAATGGTGGGCGAGACCAGGGATAAAGAGACGGCTACCACGGTTATCGAGGCCTCTCTCACCGGCCATCTCGTCTTTACCACCATGCATACCAATTCCGCCCCGGAGACCATTACCCGGCTCACCGGCATTGGCATAGACCCCTTTACCTTCGCCGATGCCCTGTTAGGCGTCCTGGCCCAGCGTTTAGTAAAACGACTCTGCCCGAAATGCAAACAGGCCTACAAGCCGGATGAGCAGCGCCTTCAGGCCGTCATGGAGGCCTATGGCTCACACCCCACCGCCCCCCTGAACATCGATGATTTGAATACTGTCACCATGTTTTCGCCCCAGGGCTGCCCGGCCTGCAAACAATCAGGCTATAAGGGCCGCCTCGCCATCCACGAGTTATTGACCTCGAATGACGAAATCAAACAACTTATTTCCCAAAACCGGCCTCTAACGGAGATCAAGGAGTCTGCCATGCGCAATGACATGCGCACCCTTATGCAGGATGCCATTCGTAAGACCATAGCCGGAGACACCAATTTCAAACACGCCAGAGGATCATGCCTTAAATAGGGTTAAGGGTGGTTCACCCAGGCCTGAACAGAACCAGCGAACCAACTATGAACAAAATAGAACAGAGAAAGCATGCCAGATTATTATTCTCGGCCGCCGACCAGGCCAGAGCCCTGATCGAGGTTCCGGAACAGGAAACAGTCACCGCCACCGTCCTCGACATCAGTGAATCAGGCATCGGCCTGTCCCTGGTTCAAAATGAGAGCTTTATTGACCAGGGAGAACGTTGTATTATGGTCGAGTTACGGGGCATAGTCGGTATCCATTTTGATTTCGGCATTGAAATAGAGGTGCGTTGGCTGCTCAATTATGAGGCCCTGGGGCTCATGGCCCTGGGCTGCCAGTTTATCAACATCCCCCCTCCCATCAGGACCGCGCTCCGGGGTTTTGTGGCCCGTAATCTAAAGTCCTGAAAGACTTGCGAACTTTTTTTGTTTTCCACGATTAACCTTGCAAAGCGCAGAGTTCTCCAAAACCAATAAAGGACATGGACAAGAGTTACCAAGGCCATATAAGCGGGATCCCCCTGACCTCCTTCCTGCAATTAATTGAACTGGATCATAAGACCTGCACCCTGCGGGTGACCTCCGGCAACCAGCGGGGAAGCTTATATTTCGTCAACGGTGAGTTATGGGATGCTCAGAGCGGGAATGAGTGCGGAGCGGAGACTGCCCTGCGGATTATCAGCTGGC
>VAPG01026460.1_pt1 | contig 10329 bp, 10 predicted proteins | sample 3393851 | NCBI WGS metagenome assembly VAPG01 (sample SAMN08290438, study PRJNA428436) | hydrothermal vent metagenome | isolation source: Deep-sea hydrothermal vent chimney | place: Atlantic Ocean: South-mid Altantic Ridge | depth 2194 m m
ACTGTAAAGAGTTACCATATTTTATTCCTCTTCCAATAACTCCCCCGGCCCCTCTTAACCTAAGAGGGGAGAATTGCCTCCCCCTTAGGTTAAGGGGGATTGAGGGGGTTATTAATTCGTAACGCTTTATAGTTTAAACCAGTAACTGTGAACGGTTACAAAAATTCAATACTCGCTATACTTCCTCGCATCCCCTTTAACAACTTCTGAAGGATATTTAATTTTATTTAAATCCATCTTCTCATTCGCCGCCCGCACAAGATCAACCCCCAGCTTATCAGCAATCCTGACCAAATAAATCAGAATATCCGCAAGTTCCTGCTCAACTTCTTTGAGCTTGTCCGCGGGCAGATTGCCGCTTTCTTCCTGCGTAATCCACTGGAAATGCTCAATCAATTCCGCCGCCTCAGCGATTAAAGCCATTGAAAGGTTCTTGGGAGAATGGAAGCGGTCCCAGTCACGCTCGCTTGCAAACTTTTGCAGACGTATCTTTAAGTTTTCAAGAGAATCATTATTCATAACATTAAATAAGCTAAGAGGGTAATTTCCTGATATTTTAATTAGCCCACCTATTCAGGATGTTTCATTTTAACGAAAAACAGGTTATTCGGCAAGAACATAATTGAAATAGAATGAACATAAGTTTATATGGATAGTAATTGAATCGCACCTTGCCCCAGTGGTATATTTTTTCAGGTTTGATCTGTTCATTTAATAGCGGATGGTGACCAGACTGTAATGTCCGGCACTGTAGCAAAATCAGAGTCTTCCGTGACAATATGATGGATCGATCTTCTCACCATGACCGCAAGATGGGCCGCATCCGCCGTTATAAGCCCATTATCTTTTGCGAGCCGGGCGGCATCTCTAATGTCGCTGCCTTTGAGATCGATAACAACCATGCCTGCTTCCCGCAGCTTATCAATATAATCCATATATTCGATAAGAGGAGACAATACCTTTGCTCTGTGTTTCCGGTTTTCGAGAAAGTTTTTGACATGCCTGACAGTCACTCTTTCGATAAAATTGGAGGCGGACTGCATCATTATCTTATATGAGACCTCTTCCAGCACCAGGGCAGACGTATATGCTTTAATTTTTGATGTTTCTATCCGGCTGAGGAATTCTACTGATACAGGGTTTGAATCAAAGGCATGGTGAAGAAAAATAGTCGCATCTACAAAAACAGTGCTGCTGCCACTGTAGTCTCTAAGATTTTTCAGCATAAAGGTCTTCCAGTTCCTTCATTGATAATTTGCCCTTGATTATCCCTTTGAACTTCTCAGTATAGGTTTTCCTGATTGGTGTAACTACGATGCCTTTTGGTGTTATTTGCACATCGACCTTGTCACCGGTATGTATATTCGCCTTTTCTCTTATTTCCTTCGGGATTACAATCTGTCCCTTTGCAAGAACCGTTGCCATCGGCATATCACCACCTCCAGCGTATTTGTTTAACTAAATTATTTGTATAACTAATAATTAAGTATTACCACAGAAAGCTTTAATTGTCAATTTGTTTTATCTTCGCGCGGAGATTAGCCCATAGCTTGCCACGTTTGTCATGCCGGCGAACACAGCCTGTGTCACAATACTTTACAGACATATTTGCAAGTCTTTGTCATTAGGGAATGACTGTTTGGTGGATTACGGGAAAGGCTAAGAGAATGACTGCGACAAATCAGGTGATAAATGCTGAATATATACCCACAGATAAGCCTGATGAACCTGAAAATATTAACTAATAAAAATGGATTGAATCAACTTGCGTCAGGTGAGCTTCTTTTTTAACAATTCATTCAATATCTTAGGGTTGGCTTTGCCCTTTGTCGCCTTCATCACCTGGCCCACAAAGAATCCCAGGAGTTTCTCCTCACCGGCCCTGAACCTCCCAACCTCATTGGGGTGGTTCGCGATAATATCGTCGACAGCCTTCTCTATTGCCGATTCATCACTTATCTGCAGAAGGCCTTTTTCTTTCACTATTGTCTCCGCGTCTTTTCCCGAGACGTACATCTCTTTAAAGACGGTCTTTGCGATCTTGCCGCTTATTGTACCGTTGTCTATAAGTTTGAGCATATCCGCCAGATGCTCCGGTCTCAACGGGCAGGCATCTATTGTCTGGTTAGTATCGTTGAGAAGCCTCGATAGTTCGCCGTTTATCCAGTTCGATACAGCCTTTGGCTGGCCGCCTGCACCGACAGCCTCTTCAAACCACCCGGCAAGCGATCTTTCGGATGTGAGAAGGTCTGCGTCATATTCAGGAAGACCGAACCCGGACACAAAGCGCGCCCTCTTTGCATCGGGAAGCTCGGGAAGCGATGATTTTATCTCATCTATCCATGCCCGGTCTGGTATTATCGGCGCGAGATCTGGTTCAGGGAAATATCTGTAATCATGCGCCTCTTCCTTGGAGCGCATCGATTCCGTTACGCCTTTTGCCGAATTCCAGAGCCTCGTCTCCTGTATGATCGTGTCTCCATTTTCGACTCTCTTAATCTGCCTCTTTATTTCATATTCAAGCGCCTTTTCGACAAACCTGAATGAGTTGATGTTCTTTACTTCAGCCCTCGTCCCGAATTCGTTCTGCCCTTCCGGCCTTACGGACACATTGGCATCACACCTCAGAGAACCCTCCTCCATGTTTCCGTCACAGACTCCCAGATACCTGAGTATGGCCCTGATTTTCTTCATATATTCGGATGCCTCTTCCGGGCTCCTGATATCGGGTTCGGAGACTATCTCCATCAATGGGACTCCTGTCCTGTTCAGATCAACAAAGCTGTAATTCCCCGCGCCCTCATGGATATTCTTTCCGGCGTCTTCTTCCATATGGATTCTCGTTATGCCTATTCTCCTGATTTTATCGTCCAGAACGATTTCGATATGCCCATGCTCGCATATCGGGTGTTCATACTGGCTTATCTGATAGCCTTTCGGGAGATCGGGATAGAAATAGTTTTTCCGCGCGAACCGGCTGTATGCCGATATATCGCAGTTCATCGCGAGCCCTGTCCTTATCACAAACTCCAGCGCCTTTTTATTAAACACGGGAAGGACACCGGGCATCCCTATGCATACAGGGCATGTCTGGGTGTTGGGCCCGGAGCCGAACTTTGTGGAGCAGCCGCAGAATATCTTTGTATCGGTCAGCATCTGGGCATGGACTTCCAGGCCTATCACGGCTTCGTATTTCATAGTCCCGGTTTCCTCATATGCCATTCAGTGGACTGTTCATAGGCGTATGCCGCCTTTAAAATTGTCCCCTCGTCAAAATGTTTTCCGATCATCTGTAATCCTACCGGCAGATTTCCGGATGTAAAGCCGCACGGGATAGAAATCGCCGGCACACCAGCAAGGTTCACGGAGATAGTGAAGATGTCCGCAAGATACATCTGCATCGGGTCAGCGGTCTTTTCACCGAACTTGAACGCGGGCGTCGGTGTAGTCGGGGTCACCACAAGGTCAACAAGCCCGAATACATCGTCAAAATCCTTTTTTATAAGCGTCCTCACCTGCTGTGCTTTTCTGTAATAGGCGTCATAATATCCCGATGACAGCGTGAAGGTACCGAGCATTATCCTGCGCTTCACCTCTGCACCAAAGCCCTGGGCCCTTGTCTTCATATACATTTCCATCAGTTCCCCGGCTTCAGCCCGGAATCCGTATTTGACGCCGTCGTATCTGGCAAGGTTCGAGCTGGCCTCGGATGTTGCAAGCACATAGTATGTCGCAACGGCATAGCCGGTGTGAGGGAGTGAGACCTCAACAGGTATCGCCCCGAGTGATTCCAGTTTCCTTACGGCATTTTTAACCGATTTATCGACTTCAGGATCCATACCCTCGATAAAATACTCCTTTGGTATACCTATCTTCAGGCCTTTTATATCTTTGCCTATGAATGATGTAAAGTCAGGCGCCTCAACAGGCGCTGAGGTCGAGTCGAATCTGTCCCTGCCCGAAATTATATTCAACAGAAGGGCGGAATCCGACACATTCTTTGTTATCGGACCTATCTGGTCCAGTGAAGACGCAAAGGCAACAAGACCGTATCTCGAAACCCGGCCATAGGTCGGTTTAAGGCCGACGACACCGCATAACGCGGCCGGCTGTCTTATCGAGCCGCCCGTGTCTGATCCGAGCGCGGCGATACACTCGTCAGCGGCAACAGCCGCGGCAGAGCCGCCGCTCGAACCCCCGGGTATTCTCTCTATGTCCCAGGGATTACTTGTCTCATGGAGTCCTGAATTTTCGGTGGATGAACCCATTGCAAACTCGTCCAGATTGGTTTTGCCTGTCAGGACATACCCGTTTGCCGCTAATTTTGTCGTAACAGTACTCTCATAAGGAGGTATGAAATTACTCAAAATCTTTGACGCGCATGTAGTAAGAATGCCTTTGGTGCACATGTTGTCCTTGATGGCCATTGGAATGCCTGAAAGGGGTTTTTTCCTGCCTGCCGCTATCTCGCCGCCCGCCTTTTCAGCCATCTCCCCTGCCTTGTCCCCGGTCAAGGTTACATATGCCTTTATCCTGCCTTCGACCGCATTGATTCTCCTGAAGACTGAAGCTGTGACCTCACTGGCGGAGACTTCCCCCTTGTCAATCATACTGCGCAGTTCTGAAATACTTAGACTGAAGAGCTCCAAAAAACCTCCGGAATGGATAAAATTAAAGTGTAATGAGTTTAGCACCCGTTATTAAAAGTTTTCAAGTAATCCAGAAGATTCCGGATTCACATAACAGTCGCATAAAATAAAGGACAAGAACACCCTCCCTCTGAAGTAACGTTAAGGGTTATACTTGCAAAGACGGTCGATGAGCATCTATTATTTCAGTATTGCGCCAGATGCCCCGCATAACCGGCTGTTTATGATAAACAAACCGTTAATACATAAAAACAGGAAGATAAGGGCCAAACTATGAACCGGATTTCAGGCAATATTGTAGACGTTCTAAATTCATCCGTTTATTCTGGCACGATCGGGATCAGGGACGGAAGAATCGCTGAAATAGTAAAAGATGATAAGAGATATGATACGTACATCATCCCCGGACTGATTGATTCACATATACATATCGAAAGCTCTATGCTGGTACCCTCGGAGTTTGCCAGACTGGCGGTCGTCCACGGCACGGTTGCATGCCTGTCGGATCCCCACGAAATCGCCAATGTACTTGGGATTGACGGTATAAACTTCATGGTAGAGAACGGGAAGACCGTCCCATTTAAGTTCTATTTCGGAATACCTTCCTGCGTGCCGGCAACCGATTTTGAGACATCCGGGGCAAGACTGGATTCCGGGAAGATTGAAGAACTGATGAAGAGAGAAGACTTTAAATTCCTGGGCGAGATGATGAACATCCAGGGGGTTTTGTCAGGGGAACCAACAGTCATGGCCAGGATAGAGCTGGCAAAAAAATACGGCAAGAGGATAGACGGGCATGCCCTAGGGCTCACGGGTGAAGACCTGAGAAAATATACGGGAACAGGCATAACCACGGACCATGAGACACTCGATTATGAAGCGGGGCTGGAAAAACTGCGCTCAGGCATGAAACTTCAGATCAGGGAGGGTTCGGCGGCAAAGAATTTCGACGCGCTGATCGGCCTGGTTAAAGACTATCCAGACGACTGCATGTTCTGCAGCGATGACAAATACCCGGAAGATCTGCTTAACGGGCATATCAATGACCTTGTCAGGCGGGCAATGGCCCTTGGCATCGACAGGATGTCGGTCCTCAGGTGCGCCTGCCTTAATCCGGTAAAACATTATGGACTGGATGTCGGGCTCCTGCAGGCAGGTGATCATGCCGATTTCGTGGTCATCGATAATTTCAGGGAGTTCAATATCCTTAAAACTTATATAAACGGAGAAATTGTTGCGGAAAACGGCAGGGCATTGATGCCTGAGACCGCCGTCGATATCGTGAACAATTTCAGCGCGCGGGAAAAAGGACCTTCGGACTTCGAGGTGAAGGTAGAAGGCGACCGGATAAACGTAATTGTGGCTGTCGACGGCCAGATAATTACGGGGAAGACCGTGGAAACACCCAAAATCAGCAACGGCCTGGTGGTCCCGGACATTAACCGGGACATACTGAAACTGGTTGTCGTTAATCGTTATCAGGATGCCCCTCCTGCCGTCGGTTTCGTAAAAAACTTCGGCCTTGAAAAAGGGGCGATCGCATCATCTATATCCCATGACTCTCATAATATCGTGGCTGTCGGGGTCTCCGACGATGATATTCACGCCGCCGTAAATCTGATAATAGAGAACAGAGGCGGTCTGGCGGTCGCGTACAACGGCGACCGGCAGTTTCTGCCGCTGCCTATAGCCGGTCTCATGTCGGATGAAAATGGCTGCAGGGTCGCCGGGCGAAGTTCGGAGATGGACAGACTCGCCAGGGAACTTGGATCAAAACTGAGGGCCCCTTTCACCACACTCTCTTTTATGTCTCTCCTGGTGGTCCCTGAATTAAAACTCAGCGATAAAGGGCTCTTTGACGTCGAAAAATTTGAACTTATAAACTTATTTGAAAACAGGATTATCCTGAATCCCGGGGGCTGAATTGACAACCGTCCCTGATTATGGCGGCGGCAACCTTTCTGAACATGCTTGATAAGATAAATATAGATCAGCGGACATTAATGACTCAATGACATCTTCCCCAGGGATTCATGAATCAGTCACCGCAATATTTACTTGCATTTTTCTGTATGTTATTATAATCGCAACAGTTTGCAACTGCCTGCTCTTTTTTTAAGATATTATGAAAAAACCTTTCTTTTACAAAGAAGCCTCAGAGTCTGTGCTGGACATAATCGGGAATACCCCGATGGTGAAGATCAACAGTTTAACGGATAAAGACTCAGCCGAGATTTACGGCAAAATAGAGTTCTTCAATCCATGCGGTTCGATCAAGGACAGGATATGCCTTTCGATGATCGAGGCTGCGGAGAGGGACGGAAAAATAAGGCCGGGGGACACGATCGTCGAGCCGACATCAGGGAACACCGGAATCGGTCTGGCCTTTGTTGCTGCGGCAAAAGGGTACAGGCTCGTACTGACAATGCCCGAGACGATGAGTGTGGAGCGGAGGAATATAATGAAGTCCTTTGGCGCCGAATTAATCCTGACGGATGGAAGCATGGACATGACCGGCGCTGTTGAAAAGGCGGCGGAACTGGTGGAAAGCAAGGGCTATTTTCAGCCCCAGCAGTTCAGCAGCCCGGCAAACCCCGAAACCCACAGAAAGACCACCGCCCGGGAGATACTAAATCAGATCGGAAGCCTCGACGCCTTTGTGGCCGGCGTAGGGACCGGAGGGACCATCACCGGAGTGGGTGAAGTGCTGAAGAAAGAACTGGGCGACAAGGTGCTGGTTATAGCTGTCGAGCCTTCAAAAAGCCCCGTGCTTTCAGGAGGAAAACCGGGCCTCCATGAGATCCAGGGGATAGGGGGAGGTTTTGTGCCGGATGTCCTCAACAGGGAGATAATCGACGATATAATCACGGTCTCGGATGAAGACGCCTATAGTATGACAAGGCAGCTTATAAGAAAAGAAGGCATATTATGCGGCATATCATCAGGCGCGAACTTTTTCGCCGCCCTGCGGACGGCAAAGAAAATCGGGAAAGGCGGAAAGGTCGTGACCATATTCCCGGATACCGGCGAAAGATACTTAAGCACAAGACTTTTTGATAACCAGGAGTAAACGCTTTGAGATGAAAAGCTCCATGATAAATATATTAAACAATAATATCTTCGAGACAATAGGAGGTACCCCCCTCCTCCGTATTAAAAAACTTGCCGGACATCTCGGACGGGATGTCTCTGTCTATGCAAAACTTGAGCGCTTTAATCCCTGCGGCTCTGTAAAAGACCGTCCCGCCTTCCAGATGATTAAAGACGCGGAGGAATCCGGCCTGCTGACAAAGGACAGGACCATACTGGATGCGACTTCCGGCAATACGGGTATCGCGTATGCCATGATTGCGGCGGTCAAGGGATACAGGACAGAAATCGTGCTTCCGAAAAACGCCAGCATCGAAAGGAAGAAGATCATAAGGGGTTTTGGCGCTGAAATCGTATATTCAAGCCAGTTTGAGGGCTCGGACGGGGCCATCAGGACAGCAAAGAAGATATACGAGGAAAATCCGGATAAATACTTTATGCCGGATCAGTATAACAACCCGTCTAACTGGAAGGCCCATTATCTCACCACCGGCCCCGAGATTCTTGAGCAGACAAAAGAGAGGATCACACACTTTGTCGCGACCGTCGGGACCGGGGGAACGATTATGGGGACGGGACGGGCATTGAAGGAGTTTAATCCGGACATTAAAGTTATAGCCGTCCAGCCCGATGACGCCATGCATGGCATAGAAGGGCTTAAACATATGGAAAGCTCGATTGTCCCTGGGATATATGACCTGAATTTTCCGGACAGGACAATTTTTGTGAATACCGACAAGGCCTATGACATGGTTAAAAAGCTGTTGACCATCGAGGGTTTGGCAGTCGGGCACTCCTCGGGCGCCGCACTGGTAAGCGCGTTAACCATCGCGGAGGAGATCAGGGAAGGATTGATAGTGGTCGTATTCCCTGACGGCGGCGACAGGTATCTCAGCCATGAGATTTAAGGCATATATAAGCAGAGAGGCGATGGACAGGATATCCGGTCACGCGGAAAGGGAATATCCCGATGAGTGCTGCGGCATAGTAACACAGAATGCAGAGCGGCAGACCGTCCACGAATGCAGAAACATCCAGAACCGGCTCCATAACGAAGATCCAGTTACTCATATCAGTGACGCGCGCACAGCCTATGTTATCGACAGGAGTGAGGCTGAAGCCATCTTCTCGTCCGCAAAAGAGAGGGGTGATAAGGTCATGGCCTTTTATCATTCGCATACCGACCATGACGCCTACTTTTCCGAAACCGATGAGGCGGCGCAGACCGTCTTCGGCGAACCGGAATTCCCTGACGCGCTCCATATCGTCGTATCGGTCAAAAATGGAAAAACAAGCCATTTCAGGGCCTTCATGTGGGACGGGAAAGAGATGGCCTTCCGCCCTGTTGATCTGACAACCTGATTACTTGCCCCTGTTATTCAAAAATCATTTTAAACCTTGCATAAGCAGGCGGAACGACAGCACCGCATATTTATCCTCCGGTCCGGAATAAATATTATTGTTGTTATGACTTTTCTGTGATAAGCTTAATATATATTTCAGCAACCGACGGATATTGGGTTAACAAAAAAATGTGGGACAATGGAGGTGCTTATGCCTGCATATGAATATCTCTGCAAGGACTGCAAAAGAGATTTTATGGTATTCCTTTCGCTCAAAGAATTTGACGAAAAGCCAAAGATCACATGTCCACATTGTCAGAGTGATAACGTCCAGAAACAGATCGTGGGTTTCTATGTCAAAACAAGCAAGAAATCATAAATAAAGATATTCCCAGCGCTTGCACCGGCTTCATCTTTTCCAGGTTTAAACCGTAACCGTCTGGAAAGGGGCTTTTCTTATGAAATTGATATATCCTAGATTTCCCTTTATCGCTTCTTCTTTCAGCCTGCCGACAGGGATTTTATTCTTTATAAGGTTTGTATAGATGCCGGCATTAGTCAAATCACCGATGAAGATGATGCCGACAAGAAAATCATCCCTAAAAACAAGCTTCCTGTAACTGTCAATACGGTCATCGGTAATCACTTCATAACCCTCTGTAGCCGGCTCAATAAGCCCGACTGCTATCACCGGTACACCGGAGATGTCCGTTGCGTTCATCACACTGAGAAATCCTCCATATCTTATGTTTTCGCCGGTCATGTTTTTGCCGGCAAGCCTGCCCATCTCTTCGGCGTTTGTCCAGAGGGCGTTTACGGAAGGCATGCCGGTGATCAGGTCCCGATATTCAACCACATCACCCGCAGCATAAATATCAGACATACAGGTCTGCAGGTATTCGTTTATCAGTACGCCGTTGCCGGTTTCTATCCTGGAGTTTTTCAGGACATCGACATTAGGTTTTACACCAGCCGCGACAATAACAATATCGGCCTTAATGACTTTTCCGGAAGAAAGCCTGACCGCTTCAACCATGTCCCGTTTTCGTATCACCTCTTTAATTGTATTATCGGTTAACACTCCGATATCTCCGTTCAGCAAGACTTTTGAAATAATCCGGGAACCCCTTTTATCAAGCCTCTGATCAAGGATCTCCTCAAGTTTTTCGATGATCGTTACATTAAGGCCTGAATGCTTTAGCGAGATTGCGATCTTGATCCCGACAAGTCCGCCGCCCAATACAACG
>VAPG01026849.1_pt1 | contig 10320 bp, 10 predicted proteins | sample 3393851 | NCBI WGS metagenome assembly VAPG01 (sample SAMN08290438, study PRJNA428436) | hydrothermal vent metagenome | isolation source: Deep-sea hydrothermal vent chimney | place: Atlantic Ocean: South-mid Altantic Ridge | depth 2194 m m
CCAGAAGGTAAAATCCTATCTCTTTGCCTCACCCTTCATGCGGGAAACGCGGGGGGCCAGCGTCCTGCTCGACCTGTTGAACCGCAAGGAAACCGGCTCGATTCTTGCTGGTTTCCCGCCGGGCAGCCACAAGAAGATCTACCTGGGCGGCGGCAGCGGCCGCATCCTGTTTGCGGATAGAAATGCAGCCGAGGCTTTCAAGGCCCTGATATTATCCGAATATCGGAAAAAGACCGTGAACAGCCGGGTGGCGGTGGAGATCGTACCCCGCAAAAATGGTGAAACATTTGCAAAATGGATGCGGGACGGGGTTCGACAGGCTCAACAGAACAAATTGGGTCGCAGGGAGGGAATACCCCTGCTGGCGGGCCGCTGGATCCGGCCTTGTACGTCCTGCGGCCGGGAACCGGCGGCAGAGATGCTCTCCGAGCACGGCGAGCACCGGCTCTGCCGACCCTGCTGGCTGAAGCGGGAGGAGATCCGGGAAAATCTTTATAAGGAGATAAAGCACGGCAAGGTCAGGCATAGCGTCCTGCGCTCCGCTGACGACCTAGCGACCAGGTACACGGGCAAGTTCATTTATACCACCCTGGCCCAATACAACGAGGACCGCAGGTTCCCCGATCAGCGCACCGATTTGAAAATCGTCCTGCCCCAGGACTTCGACGACATCGGCCGGGTCTCGCGACCGGCCAACTACATGGGCTTCATCTATGCTGACGGCGACCGCATGGGCGAGGTGGTGAAAAGGATGGGCGAAATGTTCAGGGAAGAGAACGAGGCCAAGCGCGCCTACCAGGCCTTCTCCGAGATCATGGACCAGGCCACCAGGGAGGCGGCGGTGGAGGCGGTGCTGGAAACGGTGCCCATGGAGCCCGTGGAGCCCGTGGAGACAAAACACGGCGGGGCCAGGTACATCCCCGCCGAGTTCATCATGGCTGGCGGCGACGACTTGATGCTGGTGGTGCCGGCCAATAATGCCCTGGAGGTGGCGATCACGTTCATCGAAAAATTCCAGGACAAGAGCATAAAACTCCAACAGGCATACATAGAGCAGGGGAAACTATCCAGGCCGTTTGCCGGCTGCGGCCTCACCACCTCGGCCGGGGTGGTCCTGAGCCATGTCCACTACCCGGCCAGCGACCTGATGAGCCTGGCCGCGGAGCTGATGAAGCTGGCCAAGAAAAAATCGGCCAAACTTGCCCGCAAACAAAAAGAAGGGGACACCGGCGAGGAGACCGGCGTGCTGGACTTCATGGTGATCTCCGAGGCCGGCAGCGAACCAATCAAGAAACGGCGCAAAGGGGAATATGAAATCAGGACCGCAAGCGAAACCAGGGTGATCCGCACCGAGCGGCCCTATACCACGGCCGAGGCCCGGCGTTTGCTCGCGACCATCCGGGGGCTGAAAGAATCGCACCTGCCGCGCACCAAGCTCAAGGCCCTCTACCCGGTACTCTTCCAGAACCCGTTGCAGGCCCAGTACGATGCCCTGCGCATCAAGGAACGCTTGAAGGTAACCGGGGACCTGGAGAAAAATTCCGCCCTCGCGTGGCTGGTAAATGAACATCTGGATCGTTTTCCTTACCGGGTCATCGAAGAAGATAAATGGGTGACGCCGCTCTCCGAAATAATTGAGCTGTATGATTTCATCCAGCCGCTTGAAAAAAACGAACCTGCAACCCAATCCCCAAAGTGAGAGGTATGCCATGGAAAAACGGACTTATACCTATAACCTCGAATTCACCTCCCCGGCCAGCGTCTTCAGCGGCCTGGCCGTGGCCGGCCTGGTGGACCGGATGGTGGTCCGGAACCATGACGGCCTGCCGATCGTGCCGGGCTCCTCGGTCAAGGGCCGCTGGCGCTTCTTTGCTGAACGGCTGGCTCGAGCCAAGCCGGACAACATGCCGCTGTCAAAGGCATTCCACAATGGGGATGCTCACTGCAAACAACCGGAAAACGCCTGCACCATCTGCCGGATCTTCGGCAATCCCGCCCTTCCCGGCCTGATCTGGGTCGGGGACGCGGTCCTGGACGAGGAGACGGCGGAACATTTCAGGAACCTGCTCGGCCGGAACACCAACCCGGTGGTCCACCCGGATGCGGAGATCCGGCCCGGCGTCGCCCTTTCCCGGCGCCGCCGCGCCGCCCTGGCAGGCCATCTTTTCTTCGACGAGGCCGTGCCGGCGGCGACCTTCACCGGCGAGATCATGCTCCACGCGGAACTAAGCGAGACCGAGGAGCAGTTCCTCAAGGCCTCGGCCAGGCTGGTGGACCGGATCGGCGGCCGCAAGGCGGTGGGCCGGGGCACCCTTGCCAATGGTATCAAGCTTCTATCAGGAGGTGCGGCATGACCAGAATCGGCCTCTCCATCACGGCCCGCAGTCCCCTGCTGCTCACCACCGGGCCGCCGGCCTTCAACCTCCTGGAGACCATGGACCTGATCCCGGGCAACACCATCCGCGGTCTCCTGGCCCGGCGCTACCTGGACCAGGGCGGCAAGGCTGAAGACGATACTTTCCAGAACCTCTTCCTGAAGGGTGGAGCCCGCTTCGGCTTCGCCCGCATCAGGGGCGCCCAGGTCATCCCCCTCTCGGCCCGCTCCTGCAAGTACGATGGCGGGTTTAAAGGTGATGGCAGCCACGGCATGCTCGACCTGCTCCTGGGCTCGGAGGAAGAAAAAAGGTGTTCCAAATGCAACCAGGCCATCGACTATTTTGAAGGTTATTACAATCCGACCACTTACTGTCGCGAAGAGGTCTGCACCCGCCTGATCACCCGAACCGCCATCGATCCGGTTCGGGGCAGTGCCAGCCACAACCGACTTTACAGCCAGCGGGTGATCGAGGAGGGACAGACCTTTATCGGTACCATCGAGACCACGGAGGCGTTGCGCCCGGCACTGGAGAAGCTGCTGGCCGGAAAATTTACCGCCGGGATCGGCAAGGGCCGCTCCCGGGGCCAGGGTTGGGTTGAGGTGAAGGAATGCAAGACGCCGGATCCACTCTCCAAGACCAACGCCGCTGACCGCGCTGCAAGGTTTACGGAAAGCGGCGGGCAACTGTTGGCGGTCACCCTGTTGAGCGATGCCATCTTCCAGGACGGCTACCTGCGCGACTGCACCGCCCCGGACCTGGGCCACCTCGAGCCGCTGGGCATCAACCCGGACCAGTGGGAGCCGCTGCCGGGCAAGACCTTTGCCGCTAGCCGCCTGGTGTTCGGCTTCGACGGTGAGCCGTGGCGACTGCCCCGCGTTCCGCGCCTGGCAGTGACCGGAGGCAGCGTCTTCCTCTACCGGGCCAAGACCGGCCTGGAACCAGATATCCCCAGGGACAACGGCATCGGCTGGATCGGGGAGAACAACAGGGAAGGGTTCGGCCAGGCCATCATCTGGCACCCCTTCCATTACCAGCCGGCCAAGGAGGTGGTCTCATGAACGAACAACTGGCGGCCGCCCTGCGGGGCAAAAAACCCTTCCTGGAACTAGAGGGACACCTGCTCAAACAGGCCAAGCGCTTCTACGACATGGGCTTTCATCCCGGCAACCTGTCAGCATCGCAGATGGCGGCGGTGGGCAACCTATTGCAAACCGCTACCAGCCTAGAAGATGGGCAGGAAAAGGTTATTACTTTTTTGGAGAATCAAATAAAAAAACTTACCTCAAAGGAATCACGTACAGGCAAAAAAGATTCCTGGCTGAAACCGTCAAAAGGAACCGGCGGCGAAAAGTCGTTAGGGGCAACTCTCGAAAAGTGGATTGATAAAAAAAAATATCTGGAGGATTCAGTGACCGATTATCTTGATCAATTTGCAGCCTTACGCCGGTTCTGGAGCAACGTCCACGGCATGTACCGATATAAAAAAGTCTGCGGCAAAGACATGCCATTAAATGAGAGGGAACTGTCATGAGCATACCGTTCGGGCACCAGGAATTGCATAACCGTTACTGCTTTGCAGGAGAACTGGAGATTATCACCCCGCTACGCATCTCGAGCGGCCGGGCCTCGGACGAGACCGACGCTCCCTGCATCCGGACACTTAACGGAATTCCGTATATCCCGGGCAGCAGCCTGCGCGGCGCTGTCCGTTCCGAGGTGGAGCGGATCATCAAGGCGGTGGGAGAGACGGCTGGCCTCAGGAGCTGCACCCTGTTTGAGGAAGGGGATTGCTCTAAAAAAGTCGATAGCCGTTTTAAGGAATTGAAAGAGAAGGAGGAAAAGAAGGTTCGAGACAAAAGAAAGTCGGATGACGAACTTCTTGTCGAGGCCGCCGAGGAAGAGCTTTGCGACGTCTGCTGCCTCTTTGGCTCCACCATGTATGGTTCCCGTCTGGTTTTTGAGGATTGTTTACCGGTGAACGGCGCGGCAACTGATGCTGATAAACATATCATCCGTGACGGGGTCGGCATTGACCGGGACACGGGCGCGGCCCGCGACGGCGTGAAGTTCGACTATGAAGTTGTGGAAGAGGGAGAGTTCAAGTTCAGGATGGTGGCGGAAAATGTCAATAACAATGGCAAGGACAAAAAGCTGATCAATCTTATTCTGGGTCTGCTCAAGCAGGGACTGCACGTGGGCGGCAAGCGGGCCGGAGGTCTGGGAAAAATCAAATTAAAAGAGGTAGAGAAGGTAACCGGCTTCAGCGATCCGAAGAGTCTCTGGGAGGCATTGGTAAGCGGTCAAGATATCAACCAACAAAAGATCAATTGGGAGGAGGTGATCCGATGCTGAAACGAAAGCTTTGCGAGGCGTCCTTCCAGTGGGAGTTGACCTGCGATGGGCCGCTGCTGATCCGGGATGGAAGATGTGAACCCAAAGGACAGTGTGAAATCAAGGGAACAAAAGAAGATGGTTATCCAGACTGTCTGTTTATAAGCCATTCCACTAATTCCGAGCTTAAGGATGTCGCAAAAACTTGTAATCAATCACCACCGAGCCTGCCTTACTATGTGCCCGGCACCTCAATACGCGGACCGTTACGTGCCCAAGCAGAGCGAATCATCCGTTCCCTGCTCCCGGAAGAAGCCCCATTGCCTTTCACGGCCTGTGATCCCTTTGAGGATGAAAGCCCGGCCCGAGGCTGCTCCAAGCGGTTGGAAAAACCGTATACTGAACCAACCAAATACGCCGCCGCCTGCCAGGCCTGCAAACTCTTCGGCTGCGCCGGGCTGGCCAGCCGTATTTCTTTCACTGATGCGGACATCGAAAGTTATTCCTCGGTTTACCGTGATATGATCGGCATTGATCGATTTACCGGCGGTGTATATAAAGGAAAAGGTGGCGCCAACATGCGCTTCCATGTCCTGGAAAACACCAGGTTCTCCACCACTGTCACCGTGACAAACTTCGAACTCTGGCAACTGGGCCTCCTGGCCTACCTGTTCAGGGATTTTGAGGAAGGCCTGGCGCCGATCGGCTTCGGCAAGACCAAGGGCTTCGGCCGGGTAAAGGGGAAAGTCAAGAAAATTACCCTGACCTATCCCACAAAACCAGCCAGGATCGAACATCTGGGCAGCCTGATGGGCAGCGATTCGGAGCGAGAACGCTATGGCATCCTCTCCTGCGAGGCCCCCGCCTTTACGGAATTCAAGCCCGAGCCCAACGGCCTTTCCTGGTATCACAGCGTCTCGGTCAACGATAGCGGTATCGACTCCTTCTGGGAAACAGTAGCTCCATCTTTCAACTCGCACATTGAAGAACTCAACCGCCAGACACAGGAGGAGGAAACATCATGAGCCCGGTAATAGGTTTTACCAAGGGGTTGGAGAACCACCCCGACTTGCCGGAGATGTTCGACTTCGCCTGGCTGGAGGGCCCTGAGAAGGCCAAGCTTGCCAGGAAGGAGGATGTGCCGGATTGGAACGACCCCGACACCTGGCCGGCCGGCCGCCTTTTTGGAGAAAGGGGCGAATACCGCTGGCAACGGGGCGACGGCAACAAGATCCACGCCGTCTTGATCCTGGACGAGGGAGCACTACCTGATTATTTCAATGGGCAAACAGATATTAAAAAGGACAACGAAGACTCGGCCCTTATCCTCTGGGGGGGATGGGTAGGACCAGAGTCCAACCCTGATGGCGGGCCCCTTTTCTATGCCGGCGAGATCCCGGAGGCCCAGACCTATCCCATCCATCCCGAACAGGCACAAGAAAAAAACAAAACCCCCAGGCTCCTGGTCCGCCACTACCGGCATGAAACAAAAGAGGAGGGAAAGGAGCAGAGTAAAGGGGAATTCATCCGTTGCCTGGGGCTGGACATGCGAGGGAAGGAAAAGGAGGCGGAAAATGCTGAAGATTAATCCTTATAACTTCGATCCGTTAGCAGATAAAGCTCCTAACCGTACTAAGTGGCAAGAAATACCAAAACATCATCGGCTGCCTGCGAATACCTATTCCGGGCATCTCGACTTGAGATTTCATACAATCACCCCTGTCTTTATCCCATCCACGCGAACCTCGGATGTTGACAAAAAAGAGGTTCAGGGTAGACCAGGTCAGTATATACGGACCTTTTTTCGCTTCCACCACAATGGAGAAAAACCAACTATCCCGGGCACGAGCATCAAGGGAATGGTCCGCTCGGTTTTTGAGGCTCTCACGAATAGCTGTATGGCTTTATATGCGGGCAACTATGGTCATAAAAACTACGGGGCCGCGACCTATAATCGTGAAAAGTGCAATAAAGAACAGGGCCTCTGTCTCGCATGTTCGGTTTTTGGAACGACTGTCGAAGATAAGTTGCACTTGCAGGGAAAAATCATGTTTTCCGATGCCGTTTGCGAACCCCGATTTCTTGAAACCGGGGAATGGATCCTAAAGGAATTATCAGCCCCAAAGCCCGAACGGCATCTTCCTTTTTACGCACTGGACGGATTTGCCCTCTCTAGTGGTCCCAGGGGGCGTAAGTTTTATTACCATCATAATCCCGAGGAGGTATCATCTACCCCAGAACATATAACCAAGGAAGGTCATAACCATCGCAACGTGAAAATCTTGGAACGACTTAAGGCCGGGGCAACACTTGCTGCCAAAATGAATTTCCAGGGATTGACAAAAGAAGAACTGGCTGCCCTCCTCTATGTAATCGAACTGGAATATAGGATTGAGGAAGTCGATAATAAAAAAAGAATTGTTCGAACATTAGGACACAAGATTGGAATGGGCAAACCCCTTGGGTTGGGGAGTGTGGGTATTCTGGTCACCGGAGGGACAATCCAAAAAGGGAACGAACGTTATCGCTCATTCGCACCTCAAGGTTCCACCGACCTTCGAGCAATAATCAATGAGTTTCGCAAGGAAGCACCACGCCCATCTGATCATTTGCGGGATCTTTTGTCCCTGACGAAATACAAACATGGTGTGATCGAATACCCTAATAAACAGAGGTGGTTTGATGTGCCAGGGAACGAGACCAAACGACTTGGTGAATGGGGCGAGTATGAAGGAAAACAGGATGAATCATCTCAGAAAGATTCATTAGAATCGACGATTAGTCACCATTTGGATTATGGGATTATTTTGCATGGCCGCATCGTGGAATTGAGTCCCAATTTTCTGATTATCGAGACAAAAGATGGCGCTCTACACCAGCGAAAAAGGGTCGCCGTACAAGGCATTAAAACAAAAAAAATTGTCAAGGATTTGGAAGTAACTCTAAAAGGTTCCGCTGTGTATCCACGCAGCATGATTAAGAAGTGATTAGGATGATGAGTGAGATATACAAAAAAACAAAATGCTTATGCTCGAAAATTCGGGAATTTTTCCCATGGGTCCTTGCGGCCATTACAGTACTTAGCTCAAATTGGGCTGCTGACGCAATTGCTGATTCGGTCCGGGCAGTATTGAGTGAGAGGAAAATGGTAATCTCATGGCCCCGGCTTGGTTGTATTGCTTTTTTTATGCTCATGGTATGGGTACTGTATATAAAAAGACAAACTTTCTTCCCACCACGAACTCGGCTTCTCAGAAATGAAGCCGCAGACAAGAGAAAACACCTTTTCCTGTTTCTTTCCAACATTCTCCCGGAAACTGAAAAAACAAACGGGATACCAGATAAGCTGACCCTGTCGTTCAATAGCCTCGGAGAAGACCTCAATATCATTAAAAATCGAAAGAAAGAGAACATTCGATGGAAGTGGGAAATGCCGTTAAGGGCTATTTACCACCATTTAGGCATCCTTGAGTCGGTAACTATTATTTGCTCCAAAGAATCGCTCGGGCAGGTCCACTTATTTCTTAATATATGTAAAAAATATACTCAGCTTGAAAAGATAACTTTTTTGTTACTGACCCTCAAAAAAGGCCGGCCAGAGGTAGTGGACACGCAACTTCTATCACCTGAAAATATTTTTCAAGCTCGGGATGTTGCCAAATTTGAAGGACTTGATTTTGAAAATTTTGATAAACTTACCGATGCATTATTGTGCCTTATCCGCAAGTTCAAGCATGCTGAAAATGATATTATGATCGATATTACCGGCGGCCAGAAACCAACTAGCATTGTCGGGGCATCGGTCACCTTCAACCAGAAAATAAAAGCACAATATGTACAAACCGGCGGCGAGAATGAGGTGCGCAGCTACGACGTAGTACTTGCAAGCGCCGATACTGGAGGGCTTGGCCTATGATCACCATCGACCTTGCCACCTTTTTCACCGATACCGCCAAGCTCTCAGACCTGCCGGCCTACATTAGCCAAGCCCTTGAGTTGGCTGGCGAGGGCAACGAGGTGGTGCTCACCGGCCGGGCTCCGGTCTGGCTCTATTTGAAGGTGGCCCATGCCCTGCATGGCAAGGCGAAGAAATTGATATACCGCTCGCCGGTAACCGGCGATGTGGTGATATTCGACCACAACCCATTCTGAGTATGCAACCAAACATCTTTGATCACGCAACCCTCCCAACCGCCTTCCAGGCGGTCAAAGAAAACCACGGCTGCGCCGGGGTGGACGGGGTGACCATCGAGCGGTTCGAGGAAAACCTGCCGGCAAATCTGGAAAAACTGCGGCAGGAACTGGCCGACCGAACCTACTCTCCCCTGCCGCTCATGAAAATCCTGGTGGCCAAAAAGAACGGTGAAGCACGGGGGCTTTGCATTCCCGTTATCAGGGACCGGGTGGCCATGACCGCGGTGCTTCACCGGATCGGCCCGATACTGGAGAAAGAATTCGAGGAGTGCAGCTATGCCTATCGAAAGGGGCGCTCGGTGCGCAAGGCGGTCTACAAGATCAAGGAGTATTACGACCAGGGCTTCAGGTGGGTGGCGGAATCCGACATCGACGCCTTTTTCGACAACGTGGATCATGAACTGCTGCTGGGAAAATTCAAGCGGATCATATCCGACCCCTGGATAGGCAGGCTGGTCGAGATGTGGCTGCGGGTCGAGATCTGGGACGGAACCACGCTCACCAGGGCCGCCAAGGGCCTCCCGCAAGGTTCGCCGGTCTCCCCGGTTCTGGCCAACCTGTTCCTGGACGAACTGGACGAGGCCATGCTCGCCCAGGGCCTCAAGTATATCCGTTATGCCGATGATTACCTGCTGCTGGCCAAGACTCCGCAGGAGGCCGGCCGCGCCCTGGAACTATCCAAGCAGGTCCTTGACCGGCTGCTCCTGAAACTTGACGAGGAAGAAATCACCAGCTTTGCCGAGGGCTTCAAGTATTTGGGGGTGATCTTTGTCAACAGCCTGATCATGACCCCTTTTGCCCAATCAGGGAAAAAACGCCGCGTCCTCTTCTATCCGCCGCCCTTTGACCTCGCCGCCTATCTGGACGCCAAAAAGCAGGAGCCTTGACCATGGCCAATCTCTACCTGACCGAGCAACAATCCATCCTCCGCAAAACCGGGGACCGGCTCATTGTCCAGAAAGACGATGAAATCCTGCTGGATGTGCAGTGCCACAAAATCGATGCCGTGCTCCTGTTCGGCAATGTCCAGTTCACCACCCAGGCCGTGCACGAGCTTTTTGAACACGGCATAGAGATGGCTATTCTCACGCGGACCGGCCGTCTCGTTGGCCAAATAACCTCGCCCGCCACAAAAAACATCACCCTGCGCATCCAACAGTTCAGGAAATACGAAGATGACGGGTTCAGGCTGCGTCTGGCAAAGGAGATCGTGGCCGGGAAAATCAACAACTCCCTGCATATTATCAGGATGTTTTCCTACAACCACCCGGATATTGATCTCAAGGACGAAAGCACGGCCCTGGGCGCCAAGCTGACCGGCATCAAGGCGGCGGACCGGATTGATCAACTGCTGGGGATTGAAGGGGATGCCGCGAAAACATATTATAATGGCTTCGGCAAGATGCTGCTGGGGGAG
>VAPG01006083.1_pt1 | contig 10311 bp, 5 predicted proteins | sample 3393851 | NCBI WGS metagenome assembly VAPG01 (sample SAMN08290438, study PRJNA428436) | hydrothermal vent metagenome | isolation source: Deep-sea hydrothermal vent chimney | place: Atlantic Ocean: South-mid Altantic Ridge | depth 2194 m m
GTTTATTCTGCTTGGGATTGTCGGCGAATATGTGGGACGTATTCTGGTTGAGGTGAGGGGCCGGCCGCGATATATCCTGAGCGATGCTCTGGGGTTGGATGGAGTTGGCGATCATAAATAGGCCTCTAAAATCAGGGTTTTTATGGGGGGCGCTGTTTCGAACTGGTTTCCACGCTCCTGCGTGGAAACCCATACTTTGTTTTATTCTGCCCCCTGTCTGCGTTCCCACGCGGGAGCGTGGGAACGAGAAAACGCAGATGAGAAATTTTGAAGCAAAAAGCTCTAACTCCTTCTCGAATAAATTAATAAAGAGTTCCCTCCTGTCTCAGGTTTTTTGCTTGACTTTTTCTCATGTAAGTTTATGCTAACTTACATGAGAAATTTTCGGGATAAATTAACTGCCAGGCAGGAGGAGATTCTGGCCTCCGCCCTGGAGATTGTGGCGCAGGAGGGGAGCCGGGCCCTGACTATGAAAAGGGTGGCCAGGGCTGTCGGCGTCACGGAGGCCGCCATTTACCGTCATTTCAAGAACAAGCGCCACCTGCTTCTTGCCCTTTATGGGTATGTCAAGGAATTACTCCTCTCGGAGCTTTCACCCGTATTGGCCGAAGACCTGCCTGCTCCGGAAAAGCTGGCCCTTTTTGTGGAGACCATGCTGGATTATCTCTCGAAACACAAGGGAATCAATCTGATTCTTCTGGCCGAGACCATATATCATCAGGATGAAAAACTCAGAAAGGCCATGCTGGATATTTTCTCAAGTTTCAGGGAACTTGCCAGAACCCTTATCATGGCCGGTATAGCGAGTGGACATTTTGAGCGGCATACGGATGCCGACGGGTTTGTCATCTGTCTCACGGGGATGATCCAAAGTGCCCTGATCAAGAATATGCTTGAAAAGGACACTGCCGGAGACTTTGATCTGGAAGCCGCTAAAAAGACGATTCCTGGCTGTATCCTGAGAGGGCTTCTCCCCAGGGCTGAAAGTCAGGGTGGGGCAGGATAATCCCGCTCCGGCTCGGAAAAGGTTACGCAACTATGGATAAAACAGGTTTTATACGTTTGGTCAGTTTGCGCTTACTGACATTGGTTTTGATAGCCGGCCTGGTTTTTGTCTCCGGCCTGAAAACGGCCCGTGCCGCCAAGGTTCTTACCTTGGCTGAGGCTGTTCAAACCGCTCTGGCAAACAGTCCGCAGATCAAGGAAAATCAGGCTGTGGTCCGGGGAGCGGTATCTGGCCGCAAGGCGGTGCGGGCCAGTCTCTTCCCCCAGGTAAATGGTTACACAAAATACGATAGATTGAGTGCCCCGGTCTCTGTTGTCCCCATTCAGGGACTCCATCTGCCGCCGCCTCTCTTCAGCAGGGATCAGTATCAGGCGGGTATTTCGTTCAGGCTGCCTCTGTACGAGGGGGGCAGGCTGCGGGGCGGGATGCGAGCGGCCGCCAAGGATGAGGGGATTGCCAGGGCGGGGCTGGCCGATTCCAGAGAGGCCTTAATCGCTGCCGTGACGGATACCTATAACAGTATTCTTTATCTGAAATTACTTTTAGCCGCAAAACAGAAAATCCTGGCAGCCATAGAGGAGGCGAGAAATGAAGCGGCTCTTCGGCTCAAATTAGGCCGGACGGCCCCCCTTGATCTTATGGAAATTGACACCCAGGCAGCCTCCGAGCGCCTTGAACTGGTCAGAGTCAGGGAGACGCTCAAGCGGGCCGGGCAGCAGCTCTGTCTTCTCCTGGGCTGGTCACCTGCAACCGGGATTAAGGCCAGGGGCAGCCTGGAACGGAATGGTCAGGAAGCGGCAGATCTTGCCGCCTCTCTCGCCGGGCCCTCCGGCCGTGGGCGGCTCAAGGAGTTTATCGGCAAGCGGCCCGATATTATTCAGGCCGGGAAAGTGGTTGAAAGGGCTGATGAGTCATTGCGGATTACCAAAGGGCTACGGCTGCCTGATGTGGATCTGGTGGGTGATTACGGCCGGCATGCGGGCGCCGGCCTTGATGGTGAGGAGGGGCGCTGGTCGGCGGGAATACATCTCTCCGTAAATATTTTCAATAGCGGTCTGATTGCAGCAAAGGTGGCAAAAGCCAAGGCAAAACGGGATGCCGCAGCCGCGGCCTTAAAGAGACTTACCCTCAAGGCGGAGTCCCAGGTCTATGCCGCCCTGTCATCACTGCGGGAGGCCAATACGAGAATTTCGCTGGCTGCTGAGGCCAGGAGAACCGCCGGAGAGGCATATAGGATAGAGGCCCTGCGTTACCGGAAGGGCAGCAGTACGGTGACCGATATGCTGAAGGCCCAAGCCGTCTGGTGGTTGGCCAGGGCTCAATATATAAGAGCCCTGTTCGACCGGCAGCAGGCGGCAACAGCACTCAGGCTGGCAACCGCTTATCATCCGTCCTGACGGCCAAAGTTGCGGACAGCAATAAAATATCCGGAGAGTTAAACCATGTCGAAGAGCGCTCGAATCTCAAGAATTGTTATCTTTGTCGTGCTGGCCGTTGCGCTGGCGGTTGGCGGTATTCTCATTGTCCGCCACAAGAAAAAGGAACTGGCCAAGACGCCGCCGCCGGCCAGGACGCTTATGGCGGTGAATACCGTGCGGGTACAATACGGTGACCTTGACGATACGAGACAATATCTCGGTATTCTGCGGGCCAGGGTCTCCGGCCAGGTGTCATCCCAGTTAGCGGCCCGTATCATCTCTGTTCAGGTTCGGGAGGGGGATGTAGTGAAAAAAGGTCGGATTGTGGTAGTTCTGGATTCCAGAATCCAGAGAGATAAGGCAAACTCACTCATGGCCCAAGTGGATGCTGCCAGAACCGCACTTGCTACCTACGAGGGAATATATCACCGGGATTTGGTTCTGTATCAGAACAAGGGTCTGAGCAAAGAGGCCCTTGACCGTTCCGATATGGCCAGGGCCGCCGCCGAATCAAGACTCAAGGCTCTGGAAAGCTCGCTCGGAATTGCCAGGATTGAATTGTCATACACAAGGCTTGCCGCACCATACAAGGCCCTGGTTATTAGACGCCTTATGGAGCCGGGCGATCTCGCGCTGCCGGGGAAACCGATTCTTGCCATTGACGCGCTGGGCAGGGGGTACAAGCTACTTGTCAGCCTGCCGCAGAACATATTCCCTGTCCTCAAGAGCGGCGACCCGGTGCGGATTGTATCCGGAGCGGGCACCAGGAGAACAGTCGATGCATCTATAAGCAGTCTCTACCCGGCCGGCCCGGCGGACATGCTGCCGGTCTGCGAGGTGGATCTCGCTGCCCGGCCTTTTGGTCTGCCGGCGGGATCATCCATAGGAGTTGTTTTTACCGTGGCCAAAGCCCGGGGATTTATTGTTCCTCAGAGGGCCGTTCTGCATGAAGCAAGCGGCAATTTTGTTTTTATGGTGGATAAAAATGGGGCAGTGCGGATTGTCCCCATAAAAATGCTGGTGCAGAACCCAGATCTGGCCTGTGTGACAGGGAATCTCGCGGCCGGGCAGCAGATAGTGGTGGCCGGGGAAGATGTGCTGCTGCGTCTCCACCAGGGCCGGAAGGTAAGGCCGGTAAGCCTCGACGGCCAGGCCGGGGCAGGGAGATAAATCATGAAATTCGATCTTGGTGATTGGGTTCTCAAGCGGCCGCATCTGATTTTCTCCGTTCTCTTCCTGACTGCCGTATTAGGGATGATCGGCTTTTTTTCCATGCCTATGAATCTGTTTCCGGATGCCAATTATCCCCAGGTGGTGGTTATCATCTCCGAGCCGGGGGCCGCGGCCCGGGATGTGGAAGCGGATGTCACCAGGCCGGTTGAAAAGGCCCTCTCTGCCATCAGCCTTGTCCGCACGGTTCGTTCTATTAGCCAGGATGGGATGACCGCCGTGGCTGCTGAATTTGATTATAAAAAGGGCCTGGATTCTGCGGCCACGGATGTCGCCAATGCCTTGAAACGGATAGAGTCCCGGCTGCCGGATACTGCTCGGCCCCCGGAAATCTTCAAGGTGAGCGATGCCACGGCCCCGGTTTTCACCCTGGCCCTTTCGCCCAAGAAGGGCTCACATCTGGATCTGGCCAAGGTGCGCCAGTTAGCGGACAATGAAATAAAAGAGGCCTTTCTACGGGTTCCTCAGGTCGGGAACGTGGAGGTTTTCGGCGGTTTTATGCCGGAGATCGACATCAGCGCTGATCCGGTGAAACTCCGGGCCCTGGGCATATCTTTAGCCCAGGTGATTGAGGCGGTCAGGAGTCAGAATGTCAATATTCCCAATGGCCTGATTATCAGGAAGCATGATCAATTCCGCATCAAGACCTATGGTGAAAAAAAGGATCTGGCCCGGATCGCGGATATTGTGGTGGCCGCCAGGGACGGAGCGGTGGTTCATTTAAAGGATATTGCTACCATAAAGGTCTCTTACCGGGATCGGCAGAGTCTGTTTATCGGTAGTAAGCGGGAGGCCGTTGGACTCAATATTCTGCGGCCGGAAAAGGGCGGCCATGTCACCACCACAATTACCGCCGTGGAAAAGGCCCTGCCCAAAATCAAGGCCCGCTTTCCGGAGATCAATTTTAAAATAGCCGATACCCAAAAGAATCTGATTGAAACCAGTATCAAGAATATGGCGCAGGCCCTCAGGGACTCTATCATCATGACCGTGCTGGTCATCTTCGTCATGCTGGCCAGCATGAGATTAGCGGCCCTGGCCGCGGTTTCCATCCCTCTGGTGTGCTTCATGGCCTTTGCCGGTATGTACATGATGGGGTATGAACTCAATATTGTCACTATGACGGCCATTATCCTCTCGGTGGGCCTGCTGGTGGATGACACCATCGTGGTCATTGAAAACATCCAGCGTCACGCGGTTAAGTTAAAAAAGCCCATCCAGCGGGCCGTGGTGGATGGGCTCAACGAGATTGTCCTGGCGGACTGGGCCGGAACCTTCACCACGGTGATTGTCTTGGTTCCCATCATGTTTGTGGGCGGATACCCTGGTAAGATTCTGCGGCCTCTTACTGTGGTGCTCTCTCTGACCCTGCTTTCCTCTTTCGTGGTCTCGGTCACGATCATTCCGCTTCTCGCCAGATACTTTGCCGGCCAGACCACCAGTAACCGCTTTGAGAAAATCTTTGAGGTTCTGGATAAATTTACGATCACCCCGATTACTGATTTTTTCTCCAGCCTGGTACTCTTTGCCCTTTCTCATCGGCTTGTTTTTATCCTGGCGGGGATCGCCTTGTTCGCAGTCAGCATGCGGCAGATGCCCCTGGTGGGACGTGATCTTATGCCCTCAATGGACACGGGGATAGTCAAGGTGGCCTTCCGGACGGCCGCTGATTCCTCTCTCAACGCCACGGAAAAAATTGCTAAACAGGTAAAAGCTGTGGTGGAGAGCGTGCCAGGCTTGAAATTCCTGGCCCTTGAAGTTGGTTCAGAGCCGGGGGTGGTGAGTTTCGGAACCGGCCGGACACCCCAGGACGGCTCGATCACCGCCCATTTTGTTGACCGCTTTCACCGGCAGCAGACTATCTGGCAAATGGAAGAGACCATTCGGCAGAAGGCCGGTAAAATTCCCGGCATCACCTCCCTGTCGGTCTATGATTTCGGGGCCACTCCTCTCTCCTCCATTGCGGCCCCGGTGGATATCATGATCAGCGGGCCGGAGCCTGGGGTGCTTGCGGCCCTGGCCGGGGAGGTGCAGGGCCGGCTCGAAGGGGTTCGCGGCCTGACTTCGGTCTCCCGTTCATGGCGTATTGACAAAAAAGAGATGCTTCTGACCATTGATCCGCAAAAAGCCGCCCGCTTTGGTACGAATCCAGCCGCCATCAGCACCCAGGTACAACAGGCAATTCAGGGCGAAGGTGCCTCTGTTCTGCGGGTAACCGGCGAGGATGGTTATGTTATCAGGGTAAGATATGGGCAGGGCGACCGGAATCAGGTAAAAGATATCATGGTCTATGAGATAGTGACTCCCCGGGGGCCGGTTCCGCTCCAGGAGTTTGCCGAACTAACGGGCGGTTTTACCCGTACCGTGTTTACCCGGAAGGATATTTCCCCGGTTATTGATGTGTACGGCTACCGGGCTACCACCTCAATCAGTCATCTGCATGAGCGCATTGTCAAGGCCCTGACTGGTATTGAGCTGCCACCGGGCTACCGGCTCTCCTACGAAGGAGAGTACAAAAATATGGGAGACACCGGCAAACGTCTGGGTAAATCTCTGGGGATCGCCGTCCTGCTGCTGTTTTTCTCTCTGGTGATTACCTTCAAATCGTGGGTTAATCCCATCGTCATCATGTCGGCCATTCCCCTGTCCATAATCGGTGCGGTCTGGGGGCTGCTCATTACCGGTCGGCACATGTGTATGCCGGCCACCATGGGGATGATCCTGTTGACCGGTATCGTGGTGAATAATTCCATCCTGCTGATCGACTTTATCGAACGGGCAAGAAAGGGGGGGGAAGACCTGGTGAGCGCCATTCAACAGGCCGTAAGGATGCGTACCAGACCCATAATCATGACCGCTGCCTGTACCATCGTGGGGATGTGGCCCGTGGCTGCGCAGGAGGCCATCGGCCTGGAGAGGCTTTCTCCTCTCGCGGTGGTGGTAATCGGCGGCTTGTTGGTGGCGACTATCCTTACCCTGGTTTATGTGCCTATATTTTACAGTCTGGGAAGGCTTAAAGGGGATGCTCAGAGGGAGCGCAGCCTGTCACGGGCGTAATCTGCCATTTTTTGATTTGGAAAGTTTTTAAGCACCATATTCAGATAACGGCGGCCGCTGTTTAAATCGTGATGTTTGAGGGCTAATATCCCCAAATGATAATAGGCTGAGGCGCGCCAGGGACTATGGGGATCGGACTCGATAATTTTATTAAAGGCCGCCGCGGCTTTGGAGTCAAGATTCTGCAGGTAGTAGCAGGCCGCAATATAGTAGCGGGCGTTTCTGGCCATATCGGATAAAGGCAGGGCCTTAATAACCCTGGTAAATTTCTGCCTTGCCGCTGGGTAGCGTCCGGCATCTTTATAGCTGATTGCGGTATTAAAGAGCCGTTGGGGGTTTTTTTGCAGGATATCCTTTAGCTGAAAGGTGGCGGCGGTTGTGCCCGCCAGTGCCAAAAAGACGGCTGTTATAATCATGGTTTTACCCTGGGGCCGTTTTCGAGCTGTCATAAACCAGTTCCCGGACAGCCGTTGTATTGGCAGGCTTAATCTCAGGCGCCAGCGGGAAATCGTCTTGACTGGCAGATTGATCAGTAGAATGAAGAGCCCCAGGAGGCTCAGTATCTCCCCCCAATAATCAAAATTACCATTTTTGTAGTCCATGGTGATATGCCCTGTCCTGGGATATATCATCATAAAGGCGGGGGTGACCTGATAGATGGTATCTGCACCCCGCACCTGCCAGTCCGGGTGATAGGATATCTTTATCAGCACTGGCCGTTCCCGGCAGGTGGTGGTAATATCCAGTCCCTGGGGGCGTATTTTCTCTGATGTCGCGCAGGGGGGCAAGTTTAACGGATGGCGGGGCAGCGGCCCTTTGAGACTGGTGATTGGGATGGCATGGGCTGGAATTTTCTGGCCGGGGCGCGGGAAGATGACCGGGATATCCAGATCCCGGTCATTCGTAAACCATCTGAAGGCCGCCTCCTTGATATTATCGCCTTTATATACCAGGGGTTGGAACTTAAGGGGGATGGTGTATTTGCCGGTGTTGTCCGGTAAATGCCATAATTCATAAGGGCCGATAGTCTTCTGTAACCGGTAGCCCCTAACCTGACGAACGGCCTTTTCAGCCTCTCTCGAGCGGAGAAGTAAATCACTGACATTGAAGAGGGCCAGACGGGGCAGGGCCCGGTTAAAGTTCATTTCATCATAGTGGTATTGGGGAAAGGGCCGAGAAGCATTTTTTGAGATCAGGGCCTGGAGATAGAAGACAAAGGGGGCACTAGGTGAGGCCTGCATATACAGGCCCTCCAGGGTGGCCCGTTTGGCGAAGAGAGGCAGAGATTCAAATGCCCGGCTGGAACCGAAAATATTATGCCGCGGTGAGTTTTCCACTGCTACTCTGGGTTGGCTGAAATTGCCCGCCAGGGCCTGATTTATCTCTTTGAATAACGGCCAGGCCGCTTTTTTCTGGAAACCGCTGTAATTCCATTCGGCCCAGGATGGAATTGAGCCTTTATAACCGTTGGCCCAGAATATGATCAGGGGGATCAGCAGGATGACTAAGGGGGCCAGGTCGGTTCTTTTAGCAAAGTAGCTTCTGAGGTATCCCGCTCCTGCCGCGCAGATTATAATAGTTAACAGTTGGCCGCAGGGCACGAAGCGGATATCTACCAGACCCAGCGCCGGGCCGCTGTAATAAAGGGCGGCGGCCGCCGCCATGGCGAACCAGAGGTAGGTGGTAATTTTAACCGCCTCCGGGGCGAGTCTTTTTCTGAATATTAAGATAAATAGAGAGAAACATACCGCCCCCAGGGCGGCGGGCAGTATTATAGGCGGTATAATCTGCCGCCAGCTGTCTATCTGCCAGATGGTATGATATGGAGTGGTGAATTTACCAAAAGCCAGGAGGGGGACAAGCCAGAAGGCCAGGAGCAGAAAGCCCAAAGCGTAGGTTTTGCATAGATAGATGAAACGTCGGCTGAAATCCTCTATGGTAAAAAGAAAAAAGATGGATACGGCTTCGACAAATAACAGGGGATAACCGTGGCTGAAGCCCACCAAGAAAATCAGGATGGCGTTCGTTATAATTCGGGAGTTATCTGTCACCCCCCTGTAAAGACTGCCTATAAGCAGAACGGCCATGGCCAGGCTCAGGCTGTAGGTAAATTCACCAGCCAGAGTACTTAACAAATTACCGCCCCACATGGAATTGGCCGGGTTATTTAAAAAAAGCAGGCTCAAGGCGGCCCCCAAAGCCGGGCCGGGGAAGGGAATATCCAGATCACGCAGCATTAAATAGACAGAGACTGGCAACATGAATGTTCCCAATAGGGTAATCAGCTTAAAGGCAATGGTGAGCGGCATGGCAAGGCTGAGAGCCTTCATCATCAGGAAGGGCAGTGGAAAATAAAATTGCAGGATGGGAAATCCGGCATAATTCCCCATTGTCCAGCCGCTGATATGCCCTTGAGGCAGCAGGGTCTTGACGAGATAGTGCAGGGTGTAATAATGGGAGGCTGTATCACCGCCCGTGGTTATGGTTGGGCTGATTAGATCTCTTAAGGGCAGGAGAGATGAGAGAGCCGCCCATATCGCGGCTATGGTTAATATATCTATAAAGATGGTTGATTTTGTCTTCTTGATATTCCGATATACGGCTGTCATAAAGGTGAGAACGCCCAGGGATAGAGCCAGGATATAGAGGTAATTGTCGTGCTGATTAACGCCTGCTGGCTGACTAATAAAGTGGGCGCTGGTTACCGCTGTTTCCCGATTACCAGGCGGGGAGAAATATTCCGCTACCCAATAAAGGTCGCAGGATAAAGCGGCAGTTGGCGAGGCGGTTGGTATAACGGTAAAATTGGCCTGGGCCCGGCCGTTTATCAGTCTTATCTGCCGTTGGGCGGGAGATAGACTGATTCCCTCCGGGGGGTGGCCGATCAGGGTAATTGTCCCGTTTTTTATGGTTGGAGCACGTATTGTTATGCGATAGAGGCGGCCATTTTTATTGACAGCCACAGCCCGCAGGTCTATGAGAGAAGGGCCGCCGGCAGCGGTTTGGGCAATTGCCACCAGGGCTTGTGAGCGGTTGATGCCGTCCTGCTGGTAAGATACAGTTATATAAACTGGTATTTGGCCCTGGATGTCAGCGGGGAGGTTAAGGTCAATTTCCGCCTTTACGCGTTTATCCGGCCCTATATCTCCCAAACCGCTTATCTGGTGATGGCGGCCCAGGAAAAGGGCTTTAATAACAATATTCCCAGCCTGTTCATTGCCGTTGTTGGTGACTGTTAACTGGAGTCTGGCTTTATGGCCGCTTACCGTTACCGCGGCTCTGGTTTGTAACGAAATGGTGGCGGCGTTAGAGTTATTGGCGGGCGGCAGCATAAAAAACACGCTCAGCAGGATACCGGCCAGAATTCTGGCTATGAATGGAAACTGCCCGGTGAGATCTTTGTTATGTGTTCTGTCTGGAGCCATAATTGTTAATTATTTTACAGCGTTGTTGCCGGTTTTTTTTATTTGGTGTTCATGATGTGTTTACACATAAATTGATTTTTAAGAGGTCTGCATTACCTTGTGTATTCGTTTCTTGTTGATTTTATTGATTAAGGCCACCTTTTGAGCCTCTTTCTTTTTGCTGTCCCTCTCACAA
>VAPG01003102.1_pt1 | contig 10301 bp, 9 predicted proteins | sample 3393851 | NCBI WGS metagenome assembly VAPG01 (sample SAMN08290438, study PRJNA428436) | hydrothermal vent metagenome | isolation source: Deep-sea hydrothermal vent chimney | place: Atlantic Ocean: South-mid Altantic Ridge | depth 2194 m m
CACTTTCTTGATATGCAATGAGCATGGCTTCAAAAGTGCGCCTTGATTCTGAGCCGGGTGTAAAGCCAGAGGGCACAAGCAATTAATAGAGGTGCCCTTAAAAGTAAGCGGCCTTAATCTCTGTGGGTTTAATACCCATCAGCTTGCTGCTGACGGTTAATGACTGGTGCCTTCTAAATAACGTGTTTTGTTATACACATTGTACTTGCCCGAGGGTTTGTTCATCGGCAGGCGTTTTATTTCTTCAAATGTCTCGGCGTCGTATACGATTACCGCGCCATCCGGGTCCCAGATGCTGAGCAGGGCGTATTTGCCATCACGGGTAAATTCGACGTGGGCAGAGGTTTTACCGGGAGCCGGGCGCAGGGTTTTGACTATCTCCAGTGTGCGTTTGTCGATGATATGCATGACATCCTTGTTGGGGCCGAAGAAAACATCGACCCAGGCGTAGTGGGTGTTTTTATGGCTACGCATGAAAAAGCCGGGCCCCAGCGTTTTAATGTGTTTGATGGTCTTCCATGTTTCCATGTCGATGATGCTGATGTCACCTTCTTTTAAATTGGGTGTAGCCAGCACGGTGCGACCTTTGTACTCGAAAGTGATACCGGAGCCGAGGTGTGGCATGCCGGGCAGTTCCAGGTCAGGTACGATGACGCGGCCAACGTCCAGGTTGACTACCTGTCCCTTGCCTTCACGGGAAGCGCCGATCAGTGTGGAATAATCCTGATCAAAAAAGAAATCATCGAGGTAATCGGCCACCGTAATACGGCGCACCGGGAACGGTTCGATTTCAGTGTTTTCGCCGGAGTCGGTGTTGTAATCATGTACCCAGCTGTTGAAACCCAGCGGTGGATCATCGGCGTAGGAAATTTCCCAAAGTTCGGGAATATCTTTCAGTGCCGCGATAAAACTGTCACGCGGTGGTGCTGTATAAACTGCGCTGACACGGGATGATTTGCCGTTTTCATCTTTTACTTCGAAGATTTTTATCGGCGTTAAATCTTTGGCGTCTAGCAGCACCAGCGTGTGTGGCAGGTAGTTGGCAATCATCACGTAACGGCCATCTGCTGACACAGCCTGGTTACGGGTGTTGATGCCGGCACGGATTTCGGCGATCAGTTTTAAATTGTAGATATCGTATTTGCTGATCCAGCCATCGCGTGAAGCAAAATAGACAAAGCGTCCACTGGGCGAATATTTGGGGCCGCCGTGCAGCGCAAAGCGTGATTTAAAGCGGTGGATGGGTTCGAACTTGTCGCCGTCGAGCAGGGTGACGTGATGGTCGCCCAGTTCAACCACGAGAAACAGGTTGAGCGGGTCATCAACTTCGAACACCGGTTTATTCGGCAGGTCTTCTTCTTTGTTGTAAATGATCTGGCTGGCTTTTATTTGTTTCATGCCCCATACCGGCATTTCTTTTAAAGGGGTATAAACAAAATCAACCAGTGACTGGATTTGTTTGTCATCCAGCTTTTCTTTGAAGGCGGGCATTTGTGTTGCTATGCGACCGTTTTTGATAACTTCGATGGCGGCTTTTTTACGCAGACGTTTCAGATTTTCTGGCAGCAGTGCTGGCCCCATGCTACCGAGGCGGTCTGCGTTGTGACACTCGGCGCAGTTGTCTTTATAAAGTTTTTTTGTTGCCGAATCTGTAGCGCCGTACGATTTTTCTGGAAACAAAAGATAGACCAGTGCGACTACGGAAAAAATCAGTGCAACTTTAATAAAAACAATTTTGATAATTGTGGAACGTTTCATTTTAGGCTTACTTGTTTATTGTTATGAGCAGCGTACAGAACCTTATTCGGTAACATGTACGATGCCGGTCATTTTCGGGTGAGGGCCGCAACGGTAGGGGAACGAGCCGACTTGTTTAAACTCACGCTGGTAACTTTCATCAGGAAAAATATAATCCGGCTCTTCTTCGCCGGAAGCTTCGAACCAGATGCTGTGATACTGGCGTTTTTCCTGATTGAGCCAGTGTATGGTCTGCCCGCGTTTGATGGTGATTTCCTGCGGGATGAATTTAAATTTTTTGATGTTTACCTGTGGTTTGTCGTTTGCAGCGAAGGCCGCAGGGTTAAAAGCGGTCAGTGTAAAGACCAGTAACAGTGGTTGCCATTTCATAGTATTTCCCTCAGCGACTCAGACGTTTTGACTTTACCGGGTTTTGTTAACAGGTGCAGTATACAAAAAAGGCCGCAAGGCATACAGCCTGCGACCCATTTTTGTTGCTCTAAACTTGCTTTGTCAGCATTTATCGGGCTATGGCATCGATGTCGGCGTCTTCATCATCGAAGCCCAGTTTCAGTCCTAATGATACGTGGTGGAAACGGCTGTTACTGTAGTCGTCATGTATCGCAAAACCGATATCGTAGGTATGATCCAGCGCCATGCTGACATCACCGAGATGATCGGAAGTAAGCTTGCGAGTCATTTCGACTGTCCAGATGCCGTCTTTCAGTTCGCCACTGAAGTGTACGCCCTGACCGCCGCTCATGACACGTTCGGCAAGAATGTAACCGTCTTCGGATTCACCGGTACCAGCCTTGTAACGTAGTAGATCCATGAACACGCCGTCTTTCAGCAATGCCTGGATTTCATCGTCACTCTTCAGCTTGTCCCAGCCGCCACGTTTTTTGCCATTTTTACCTTCGATTTCGATTGAGGTACGGCTTTCTTTTAGGTACTTGGTGAAGCCGCCGCTGAGGTCGAGACGTTTGGATAGCGGGCCGCTTAATGCCGCTTCGTCCGGTTTGTGCGGCATGTAGTTGACGTCGTGATGACATGATTGCCAGCAACCGGCGCGATCAGCATATTCCACTTTTGAACCGTCTTCGCTATCGTATGCCAGCATGATGGCTAGTTTGATGGGATTTTCTTTATCCATTTTGCCGCCGTCAACAAACGGGATGGGCGCGTGTTCAGAGTTTGTCCACTGGAACTGCATGTACAGGTTCTCATCATCGTGCGCGGCTTTAATTTTAACCGGGATGAAAGCACGTTTGCCAGGGATCGGAGTGGGCTCAAGTTTCTCGCCGGAGACAATCAGCTCGCCGATATCTGATTCTTCCTCTTCGTGACACTCGAAGCAACGGTCACCTTTGGTGAAGGCGCGTTTACCGCCATGATCGCTGCCTTTGAGCACCCATTCGAGTGAGGACTGGCCGGGATAGAACAGGGTGATTTCTGTGCCTTCTATACCACTCCAGTCGATGCTTGAACCGGCTGATGAAGTGGTGGCTGCGGCTGCTGGTTTACTGGTAGCGGGCGCGGCTGCGGCAGGTTTTTTCTCTGCTGCTTTTGCCGGTGTTTCTGTTTTTACTTTACTTGTGTGTGTCTTTTTCTCGGTAACCAGCTTTTTGCCGTTATCGATAAATGCCTGCCATTGTGGTGCGATGGGGCGTTTGTTTGCCGGGATGGGTCTGGACATTTCTTCCAGCTCGGCTTCAGTCAGTTTATCGTGAACCTTGTTGTGCGCGATGCCTTTATGACAATCGATACAGGTATTGCCTTCTTCCATCGCGGTGGCGTGTTGTTTGCGTGAACGTTTACGCTGGTCTGCCGGATTCATCGAATCGAAATTGTGGCAGTTGCGGCATTCGCGTGAGTCGGTCTCTTTCATCGCTCTCCAGACATTTCTTGCCAGGTGCAGACGTTCGTTATTGAATTTTTCGGGGGTATCGATGGTGCCAAGTATTTTGTGGAAGACCTCGTTACTGGCCTGAATTTTACGAATGACTTTATGTATCCACGGACGAGGTACATGACAGTCGGAGCAGACTGCGCGTACACCGCTGCGGTTGGTGTAGTGAATGGTCTTTTTGTATTCCTGATAAACGTTTTCTTCCATCTCATGACAGGAGATACAGAAGTCGAGTGTATTGGTCACTTCCATTGCGGTGTTAAAGCCGCCCCAGAAGATGACGCCGATAATCATAAAAAATAATGCCGCACCGAGGGTGGTTCCGAGAAGAACTTTACGCGACAATAATCCAAATTTTCTGGGTGCCGATTTTGTTGATGAATGGGCCATGGTTTAAATACACCTTGTCGTTGTTTTCCTGATTCAATTTTTATTGCATCAGAGGCCTGTTAAAAGTCTCTGGTGTAATAAAGCTGAAATGTTTTTTTATAAAGAAGGGCGGACATATCTGAGATATGTCCGCCCGGCTCTATTTAAGCAATAACCTTGTTTACCATATTATGTTACGTGGTGAACGCGGTTGTATACGTTGAATTTACCTGTTGGAGCGTAAAGTCCCTTAATACGTGCTTTTTCTTTCAGAGTGTTGGCATCAAAGATGACGATTTCACCGTTAGGCTTCAGACTGTCTGAGCGATTCCATATAGATACCCACACTTCATCTCCAGCTTTGTTGAACTCGAAGTGAACGGCTGCGTAGCCTTTCTTCGTGGTCAGACGGATAGTCTTAACAATCTTGCGAGTTTTCTTATCGAGGATCTTGATAGATTGCTGAATTTCAGGCTCTGGGTTTTTGGTCTGGTCAATCCATACGTATTTGCTCTTTGGATGAGTCCGTAAGAACACGCCAGCGCCGTCGGTATCAACTGTGTAGCAGATCTTCCAGGCATTTTTCTTATGGCCTTTAGGATCGTTGCCCCAGACAGTTACTTTACCAACACCTAAGTGCGTAGTACCGGCTACAGGACCACACTTGCTGTCAATCCAGTTAGCACCTGGGCCTGGGTGAGGCTTCTTGTCAACATCGATCATTGCTTCCAGTTTCTGAGTCACTGTGTCGATAATGACCATCTTGTTAGATGCGTTAGCAGCGATCTGGAAGTAACGACCGGTAGGGTCGAAGAATCCATCATGCAGATATTTAGCACTGTTGATCTGGGTGATCTTCAGATTGTCCAGGTCAGAGTAATCAACCTGCCACATCTGGCCGAGTTCTTTCGCAGCCACTAACCATGTAGGTGCCAGTGGTGTGTCATAGATCGCAGCAACACGTGATTCGTTAACATACTCACCATCAATATTTACACCGCGGGTAGAAACGACTTTCAGTGGTTCCATGGTTACAGCGTCAGCGATAACGAAATGAGGAGGCCAGTAACCGCCACCGATAACGTATTTGCCATCACCGGATACGGCAACGTCGCGTGCGTCATAGGCAACCTGTACCTGAGCCACTTTCATCTTGTCAGGCATCGCCCATAAATCGATCTTGGTCATCATGCCGTCACGACCCATCACGTACCAGAAACGTCCTGGATCTTTTGGATGCATACCTTCATGATGTTCTACGGTTTTCATTACGTGTACTGCATAACCGGTAGAGATGTGAGCAAACACTTCTTTTTTGTCACCGTCGATGATGGCAATTGAGCCTTTATCACGTTCGATGGCGATGAAGAAGTTTTCCCAGTTACGACCGTGCATTGGTTTTGTTGGGTAGTCTTTAGGCTGTACGAAGACTTTGTGACGTTCTTTCATCAGAGCCAGAGACATCTCTGCAGGCACTGGTGGTTCCATCTGGATGTAACGCGCCAAAAGATTGATTTCTTTCTTGCTGAAGATGTCGTCGAAGTTGTTCATGCCACCTTCGGTACCGAGGGTGATAATTTTGCTCAGACGCTTGGTGCCCAGCTTGAGAGTGCCTTTGTTCTTGTTCTTCTTGTTAGGATGCGGCTCCAGGTTTTTACCGGTTGCGCCTTTACGTAAAACGCCGTGACAACCAGCACAGCGCTGGAAGTACATGCTTTTAGCCTGCGTGAATTCGGCATCGTTGAGCGGCACGAACTTCTTCTTGGCGTAGGCCACGCCCGAGGACGCTGCCATGCCTACGCAGACAGCAAGTATCGCTGCTCCGTATTTAGTGGTGTGTTTTAAATTCATTAATAGACTCCTTATCTCTGTTTAGCAATAGATTTAGTTGCGGATTATTGTTGATTGATAAATTCTGCAAGCTCGACGATATTCTCAAATGGCTACTTATTCATTGACTTACATCAACAATGCTAGGTCTTTTCAATTGCTTTTGGGTTTTTTGATATAAATCAAATTGCCGAATTTTCAGCAATATGTGGTTTTGGATGCGAGAGTTTTTTCTGTGAGTGATTTTGCTGGTTTGTATTACTTTTGAGATATGCTATGGTTAGAAGCTTTTGATCAGGGGGGTCGATTTTATGGTTTTACAGTTACCCGAGGCAGTAGCTGAAGAATTTATTACACCAATAGAGTCTGGGACTGTTGACCACAGGCCTTCGCTTGAAGTTTTTCAGTGTCAAAATTGTTTTATCAAAACGGATTGTTTTATAGAACAAATGGTGAAGGTTCGACCGCAGGTCGAAACCGAACGAAAAAATAAACAACTTCTAAAAAAAGATGCGCACGTGTTTTATGCCGGAGATCATTCGGCATCAATTTATGTTATCCACAGTGGTTCTGTTAAAACCTACGTGATAACAGAAGATGGTGAAGAACAGGTGCTGGGTTTTTATTTTGCTGGCGATGTATTGGGGCTTGATGCCCTGGGCGGAAACTCTCACATTGTTTCGGCGGACACACTGGAAACCACTTCCATCTGCAAGTTGCCAGTGACGCAGTTTCAAAGTAAGGAAGTCATCCCTCGTTTCTTTGACCTGATTTCAGTGCAGCAGGCTCATGATTATGATCTGCTACTGATGCTCGCCCGTAAAAACTCTGATGGTCGCATGGCGAGTTTTCTGCTGAGTTTATCCAGGCGGTTTCATGCTCATGGTTATTCGGCTGGTGAATACAATCTGAGTATGTGTCGCCATGATATCGCCAGTTATCTGGGGCTGACGGTAGAAACGGTCAGCCGTACCCTGAGAAGATTCAGTGATAATGGTTTGCTGAAAATATCCCGGCGCAAGGTGAAGATTCTTGATATTGAGGGTCTGCGGAAAATTGCCGGCAGACAGGTGTCGAGTTGATCCAGAGCGTATTTAGATCGTTAAAAAACGATTAACCACCGGTCATGCTCATCAGGCGTACTACCTGTTCAGGTTTGTCCTTGAATTCATGTTTTTCAGGTTTGAGGCCGATGGCATCGATTAAAATGTTTTTTAATGCTGTGTCGCTAATGCCCTGACGTAGCAACGGCCGCAACTCAACTTTGTCATCCTGTCCCAGGCACAGGTAAAGTGTGCCATCAACGGACAGGCGTACCCGGTTACAGGTTTCGCAAAAGTGTTGCGAGATGGGGGTGATAAAGCCAATGCGCAGCTCGGTGTTTTTCAGCTGCATGTAACGTGCCGGGCCACCGCCGGGCATAACGCCAGGGATGAGGTCAAAACTTTTTGACAGACGTTTTTTGACGAGTTGCAGATCGAGATAGTGATCGCTGGCATCGTCACTGGTCGCACCCATCGGCATGGTTTCGATAAAGCGCAGGGTGAAATCGTGTTGCAGACAAAATTCGACCATGTCTTCAAATTCATCCTCGTTGATGCCTTTCATCGCTACCATGTTGATTTTGATCGGTGACAAACCGACTTTTTTTGCTGCCATCAAACCGTCCAGTACCGGTTGCAGTTCACCGCCGGTAATGCGTTTGAATACCTCAGGTTTCAGGCTGTCCAGGCTGACGTTGATTCTGGAAATGCCGGCCTGCTGTAAAGCCTCGGCCTGTTTGTCGAGCAAGGTGGCGTTGGTGCTGAGTGAAAGATCGTTCAGTCCGGGCAGTGCGGTAAGGCGCTGTGACAAGGCTGCGATGTTTTTTCGCACCAGTGGTTCGCCACCGGTCAACCTGACACGCGCCACCCCCAGCTCGGTGAAGGCTTTTATCACACGTTCGATCTCGTCGAAGCTCAGCCAGTTTTCTGGCTGCTCGAAATCGGTAAAACTTTTGGGCATACAGTAGAAGCAGCGCAGGTTGCACTTGTCGGTCAGTGACAGGCGTACGTACTCGATGCGACGGCCAAACGGGTCGATGAGTGCGTTGCTGTTTTGTGTGCTTGTATTATTCATGCGTATAGTGATGCTAAACCTGCGTAAAAATTCAATTAATACTGCTCTTTTTGGGCGAAGGCAAAGCGCCCATCAGCTGCCAGGAGAATACAGCTGACGGGGCTTAACTATTGCTTACTAAGCGCGTGGTTAATGACGTTGAACTAGATGTCGCCGATAGACGAGCCGGGGTCAACTTCGTGCATATCAGGCAATTCGTGTGCGATACCCTTGTGGCAATCGATACAGGTTTTACCTTCATCCAGGGCTTTGGAGTGTGCGTTGACGGCGCGGCGACCCTGTTCGGTGAAGTCCATAAATTCGAAGTTGTGGCAGTTCCGGCATTCACGTGAGTCGGTTTTTTTCATCGCTTTCCACACGTGTTTGGCAAGTTCTAAACGTTTGCCTTCGAATTTTTCGCGGGTATTGATGGTGCCCAGGGCTTTATGTAATAACTCATTACTGGCCTGTATTTTGCGCACAACTTTATGTGTCCACTCTTTGGGCACGTGACAGTCGGGGCAGGTGGCACGCACGCCGGTGCGATTGCTATAGTGCACGGTCTGTTTGTATTCCTGGTACACGTTGTCCTTCATTTCGTGACAGGAAATACAGAACTGTTCGTTGTTTGTCATTTCCATGGCGGTGTTAAAACCACCCCAGAAGATGACACCTGAAATAAACCCGACAATCAGTAATGTGCCCAGTGAATATGTGACAGAGGGCTTTTTTAATACCTGCCAAATTCTGCAAAGTATCATGTCGTTACATTCTTTCGTGTTTTTGTTGCTCATGATCAATGTTCCATAAAATAGTATTTCGACGCTGGTCGGTTATAAGTCATCAGCTATCTACCGTCCGGTAATGGCGGTAACCGGCTGGAAATCATTTTCGACCAATGGTTTTGCTCCAACCTGTGGAACGTGACATTGCGTACAGAAATATCGTCGTGCGGAAACATTGGCCAGCACGTTTTTATCGCGTGATTCAAAGTGTGTCTGGCTTATTTTTGTGGCACCCGCTTCGCGATAATTTGACCAGCTATGGCAACTCATGCATTTATTTGATTTGAGATTAATGCGGTAGTTTTTTATCTTGTGCGGAATCAACGGCGGCTGCTGTACATAATCGCGTGCGATAGGTTCGCCGTCCTTATTGTATTTTTTTGCTGAAGGTGCGGCTGTGTTCTGATCAATATCATGCGCACCCCTCAGAGAGCTGACGGTTTCTGCCGTTGCCAGGTTTGCGATACCAACAGTTGCCAGTAGTACTACGATTGTGGTTATTTTTTTCATCATCATAAGACCTCTACTCCAGAAGAATGATTGCGTTTTTTGCTAATGTTTTGTGAATAGGTATTGTTAACCGAATTGTGCACGTTATTATTTAGGCGCAAACCAAAATGAAAAACGTTTTTGGCGCAGACATCGATGCAACGGCCACAGTTGGTGCAGTTGATTGATGTGATCACCGGGCCGATGGTTTCGTTGCCGCTATTTAGATGACCTTGCAGATGGCCTTTCAGCGCAGGACGGATGACCTGCTGTTCCGGGCAAACTTTAAAGCAGTCCATACAGTCGTCACATTGTTCGCGTGCGTCGGCGCGTATGCGAATTAAACTGTGTGTGCCGAGTAAACCATAAAACGCACCGACCGGACACAGGTGGCTGCACCAGGCACGTCGGCTGACAAACAGGTCGAGCAGGAATACGGCGGCGATGATAAACCACGCCAGCCCCATGCCGAAAATCAGGCCACGGTGCAACATGGAAACCGGGTTGACCAGTTCCCAGCTGATACTGCCAGTGATGGCGGCAAGAATAAATGTTAAGGCCAGAATCCAGTAACGGGTGTTGCGTGACAGGCTGGATGCGCCGGTGATTTTAAAGTGGTCGCGCAACCATTGTGCGCTGTCAGTGATGATATTAACCGGGCATACCCAGGAGCAATAAACCCGTCCGCCGAGCAAGATGTAAAAAGTGCTAACGATAGCCGCACCGATAATTGCAGTCGTTTCCAGCGCGTGTCCGGCAAACAGACTTTGCAACAACAGGTAGGGGTCGGTTAGCGGTACGGTGTCGAGTATCAGGCTGGAGCTTAAATTACCCTCTATCAGCCAGATGCCCAGCCAGGGGCCGAGTAAAAACAGCAACAGTATGGAGAGCTGACTACTGCGTCTGGCGAGCAGCCACTTGTTGGCAAGCAGCCAGCCTTTGTCGGCGGTGGCCTCAGCACCAGCATGGCGTACGGTGTGTGTGGCGTTCATTTTTCCGCTCCGCGTGCATTGAAGTTATTTTTATTCAATGTGTCCAGCGGGTTTGCGCCAAACGGGCTGGCGTCAGAAGCGTTATCGTCGATG
>VAPG01043137.1_pt1 | contig 10295 bp, 10 predicted proteins | sample 3393851 | NCBI WGS metagenome assembly VAPG01 (sample SAMN08290438, study PRJNA428436) | hydrothermal vent metagenome | isolation source: Deep-sea hydrothermal vent chimney | place: Atlantic Ocean: South-mid Altantic Ridge | depth 2194 m m
GCTGGAATGCGAAACATATCTAGATATGTTGAGCGTGAAGCGAGATTTTGTAGCCAAAATTTGAGAAAATATTCGGAATTATTTAAGCAATCTAGTATATAAATCTTATTTTTATAAAAAAACTTAGTGTTCTGTTATGTTTATAATGAATAATATGAATAAAAAATTTTCACTTGATACAAAATCTATTATAGATTTTTCTTATAAACATATATTAAAACCGATACTTTTTGTATTCAAACCAGACACAATACACAGTGTGTTTAGTGTTGTCGGCGAGTTGATAGGTAGTATTGCTCCTTTGCGGTGGATTTTTTCATTTATATATAATTATCAAGGGGTTGATATAAGCAAAACAGTAGATGGAATTACATACAGAACTCCCGTCTTGCTTTCTGCTGGATTTGACACAGATGGTAGATTAACTCGGGTATTACCAATGCTTGGTTTTGGTGGCGAAGAAATTGGTTCTATTACCGCGCAAGTATGTGCTGGAAATCCGTCACCACAGCTTACGCGACTTATTCGCAATAAAAGTATTATTGTTTATAAAGGACTTCGCAATCGTGGCGTTGATGCGCTTATTAAAAAACTCAAAAAAACCCCGCGCATTTCTGGTTTTGTGCTCGGCATATCAATAGCACGCACAAACGACCTCTTGGCAGCTACCAATATTGATGCAGGAATAGACGATTATGTAGAATCATTTCGGAAGCTTGTTGCCTCTAATACTGGAGATTACTACACTATAAATATTTCTTGCCCAAACTCATACACAGGAGAAACGTTTATTGACCCAAAATATCTTGCAAAACTTTTACCACAACTTAGAGAAATAGAATGCACAAAACCAGTGTATTTGAAGATGCCTATAAACACTTTATGGAAACAATTCTCAGAGCTTTTGGATATTGCAGATAAAAATAAAATTCAAGGTGTGATTATAGGGAACTTAAATAAGAATTATTCAGACCTTGATTATCCTGAAGATGCGCCAAAAGAATACCGTGGTGGACTTTCTGGTTCGCCAACATTTAAGCTTTCAAATGAACTGATTAAAAAAACACGTGAGCATTACGGAAACAGGTTTACCATTATAGGGACAGGTGGCATTATATCTCCAGAACATGCAATGGCAAAATTTGAAGCTGGCGCAGACCTTGTTCAACTTATTTCAGGTATGATATTTGAAGGTCCTGGACTTATAAAAAATATTTGCACAGAGTATGCAAAGTCGCAAGTCAAATAATAAACTTTAAATTACTAAATAGAATTCATTACAAGAATTTTTAGAACTTTTCTGAATTTTTCACTTTCATTTTAAAAAAGTCTTTATATTGTTTTGAGATATACCGCAAAATTTTCTCTTCATCTCGGCTGAAATTATGAAAAATAAAGAAGTCTAGTTTTTTAGATATGGTATTAAATAAAATTAAAAGACAAAAAATTCTTGTAATGAATTCTATTTTGTAATTTAAGGTAAAGAAAAGTATTTTAGAGGAAGGAGTGTGTTTCAAAACAAAAAATAAAAAAAGATTAAAATTTAAACCCGCAAATCTTTAAGCTTTAATCTATTTTTTGTTTTTTAAATTTAAACAAAAGAAATTAACTTTGTGATTCAAAATGTTTGGTTTTTAAATAGAGATAGATATTTTCAAGAGCTTTTATAGCATCACCAGTGGCTATATTATTTTGGTGATATAAACCGTCGGTGCAATCTCCTGCTGCCCAAACACCTTCGGTGGAAGTTTCTTGAGTTTTGGGATTAACAATAATTGACCTGTTGTCATTTAACTTTACTAAATCAGCCACAAAACCAGTTGTTGGCTCTGCCCCAATTTCAATAAAAATTCCGTCAGTTTTTATTTCGTGTTCTTCACCAGTTTCAACATCTATATATTTTAATCCCGTTACGAATTTATCACCCAAAATTTCTTTTGTGTCAGCATTTGAAATTAGTTTAAAATTTGGGTGAGCTGAAACTTTTTTAACAATTATTTCATCTGCTCTAAATTTGCCGTTTTTATGTATTAAAGTAACACTTTTTGCATAAGCCAATAATTGAGATGCTGTTTCAAATCCTGAATTTCCTCCGCCTATCACAACGACATCTTTTCCTCCGTATAAAGGTCCATCGCAGGTGGCACAATAAGTTATTCCGCGGTGTTCTAAAACATCAGCATTTTTTGCTTGAAGTTTTCTTCTATGACTTCCTGTTGTTACTAAAACCGTTTTTGCTTGATAAGTATTTTTGTTTGTTTTTATTTCAAAACCCGTTTTTTTATCTCCTGAAATCAATTCTACTTTTTCTCCTTCTTTTATATTTACAATTCCTTCAGAGTATTCTTTGAGGTGAGTTTCTAAGTTTTTTGCCAGTTCTTGCCCAGAAATAGAAGCAGTCCCAATCCAATTTTGGATATTAGGGGAAACAACACTTTGACCACCAAAAGTGTCGGCGATTAAAATAGTTTTTAATTTTTTTCTGGCAGCATAAATTCCGGCACTGACTCCTGCTGGTCCTCCACCAATTATTGCTAGGTCGTAAATTTGCATAATGTTAAAATTGAATTTTAATGAAGAATGTAGATAAAGTTTTTATTTATTTCGACGGAGGAAAGAGGGAATAGCGTCCCAAGTATCTCCATCATCTTCTCCTTCTGTAGAATTGTTAGTTGCTTGATTTTTTAATTCGCTTTCTTTTTTGGGGGCGATGGTATTATATATTTTTCTTTTTTTGGTATCGGTAGAAGTAATTTCTCCGATTGGAGATAGGCTAAAACCCGTTGCTATGACGGTAATTTTTATTTCATTTTTCTTTAATTTATTGTCCTTAGTCGTCCCAAACTTGACTTTAGCTTCTGGGTCAATTGATTCCGTAATAATATTGGCTGCAGTCTGGATTTCATCCATTCTTAAATCATCACCACCGGCAATTGTAAACAAAACTCCTTTGGCTCCGTTGATTGATACATCTAATAAGGGAGAGTTAATTGCTTTTCTAGCAGCTTCTTCCGCCCTCTTTTCTCCAGTTGCTTTTCCAATTCCCATAAGAGCCGAACCAGAATTTTCCATTACAGCAATAATATCCGCAAGATCTACATTTATTTTTCCTGGAGAAGTGATTAAATCTGAAATACCTTCAACCGCTTCTCTAAGGACTTCATCACTCATTGAAAAAGCATTGTCCACTGTCATTTCTTTGGGAGCAATACTTAAAATTTTATCATTTGGAATAATAATTACAGCATCAACGGCTTGTTGGAGTATTAATAAACCACTTTCTGCTAAATTCATCCTTTGATTACCTTCAAATGAAAAAGGTTTTGTTACAATTGCAACTGTTAGTATCCCAAGTTCTTTGGCTATTTTTGTAATGACAGGAATAGCTCCGGTTCCAGTTCCGCCTCCAAGACCTCCAGTAACAAAAACCATATCTGACCCTTTTAGCACTTCTTGAATTTCTTCTCGAGTTTCTTCAGCAGCTCTTTTTCCTAAATCAGCATTCATTCCCGTTCCTAACCCGCGAGTTAAACTTTTTCCGATGTGGATTTTTTTGCTTGCTAAAGATTGGTGTAAGTCTTGAGCATCAGTATTCATTACAATAAATTCAACTCTGTCAACTTTAGATTTAATCATAAAATTTACTGCATTTTTTCCAGCACCTCCAGCACCGATTACTTTAATTCTGGCGAATGCTTCAACTTCGGGGTTTATTTTTGGCATATTTAAAAAATTAAATTATTTTAGTAAATCAAAGTATATAATAGCAAAAAATTACGAAAAATAAAGGTAATTTCTTAACAAGCTGTTTGATGTATTAAAAAACTCGCTTCGCCATCACTTCTTTGGAGCAAATTTCAAGATGTTAATTTGTATTTATTAAATTGAAAAATGTTTTAACCAACCAAATAAAACATTTTTTATTTTTTTGATAATTTTGATAACTCTGTCTTCTTCATTTGATGTCAAACCAAAAACACATAAACCATAAGCCACCGACCATGTAGAATCTTTTATTTTGCTGTTGGTATTACTTATAAAATTTATCGTGGCGACTTTAGACGGAAGTTTGAGTGATGCTCTAGCAAGGTCTTCAATAGTTGTAATACCAGAACCACCGCCAGTTAAAATTATTCCAGCTGGTAATAATCCATTTCTTCCAATTTTAGTTAAGTGGGCATCAATTAAATCAAAAATATCTGCTAGTCGTGCCAATATAATCTCATCTAATTTTTTCTTTGGGTAGGAAGTGTTGCTTACAATTCCTGTTTTAATTTTTTCAGCTTCTTCTAGTGATATTTTAAGACCAAGGGCAATATCGTTAGTTATATTCGTTGAACCGACAGGAAAAATTTCCAAAGAAATCGGGATATTATTTTCATAGACAATAATGGAAACTGTTTCTGATCCAAGATTTGCCAATACACAGCCAGCGATTTTTTGGGATTTTGAAAGGGTAACGATACTCGCAGCAATAGGTGCAGCGACTATATCTTCTACCTCTATGCCAGCTTCTTCAACGGCACGAATTAAATCTTCCAAATGTTGTTTGAGATAAGTTATAAATAAAGTTTTAACTTCCAGTTTTTTGCCTTTAATTCCGATAGGTTGACCAAGCACTTTTTGTCCATCAATTTTGAATTGAATGGGAATAGTGTGAATTACCTTTTTATTCATTAGTTGAATATTATTTTCACTTGAACTTAATGCTTTTTTAACATCTAAATCTGTTATTTCAGAATCTCCTTTGGTTGCAATTGTAGATCCTTCTGAAATTATTCCTTCCAAAGAAGCTCCACTTATAGAAAGATATGCTTTTTTAATTTTTATTCCAGACGACCTTTCTGCTTGCCTGATTGCTTTTTCAAGACTTCTGGTAACATCTGGTTGATTGACAATATATCCATGTCGTAGTCCTTTGGATTCGGAAAGTCCTCTACCAATAACACGAGGAATACTTTTATATTTTTCTTTTAACAATTCAGCAACAACAACTTTAATTTGTTGTGTTCCGATATCTATTCCTACTGCTATTTTTTTATGCATCGTATTATTTGTAATTTCAGTGTATTTTAATAATTTTTTTTGAGTATTTATCCTTAATTATGAAACTTTCTTCATAACGAGAATTTAGACAAGTTTTTCGTATTTATTTTAAAAAATTGAAGCATTAGCTTAACTAACTTTAAATTATTTTTTAAAGCAAAGATGGAAAACCTCGGGAAATTTGTAGTAGAAGTTAGTTTTGTAATTCAGGATATTTAAAATTTAATCCTTATAGTGTGAGTTTAACACAATTTTAATTAAAAATAGTGGTTTTTAAGAAATAAACTCTGGATAACCTCAAATTGCAAAATTAACTTCCATTGCAAATTTTTTAAGATTTTTCGTCTTTATTTTAAAAAACTTTACACATAGGCTTTTCTGGGGAGTATTCCTTAGTGTATATGAACCTTGAATTACAAAATAGAATTCTACTACGAATTTCTCGGTATTTTACATTTTCACTCCAAAAAAGTTTTATACTGTTTTAAATTATTAAAAATAATTTAAAGTTAGTTCAACTAGTGTTTCATTTTTTTCAACGAAAAACATTCCAACATTCCTAGGAATGTTGGAATGTTTTTAAAACAACAAAGGTGGAAAACTTGTTTAATAATTTAGAATACATAAATTTAAAGATTAAACTTTTTTCTAAATTTTGCTTCTTGTTCTTCCATTTTACTACCATGTTCAAAACCTTTCAAATGAATAAGTCCGTGTATAAATAAAAAACCGATAAAATCAGAAAATTTTCTTTCATATTTTTCCGCTTCTTTTTTGGCTTGTCTATAATTGATAAAAATTTCTCCAGAAGTTTTTGACAGTGGGAAACTTAATATGTTTGTCGGTTTATTTTTTCTTCTGGATTGATAATTTAGTTTTTGGGATAGTTTATCGCCGATAAAAACCAAACTCAATTCATATTTTTTGCCGAGTGCCTCGTTTTTTATATTTTCAAAAGGCAAGCGTGGAAGCTTGCCTTTTGTGTTATTTTTTATATCAAAATTATTTTCGGACATAATTTATCTTCTGAAACTTTTTCTTTCAGGCATTTTACCCAATTTAATCATTTCGTCTATTTCCGCCTTTCTTTTTATTGTTTTTAGAGCTTTTTTCTTTCTCGTAAATTTTGATTCCGCTCTTTGTCTGTATCTGATTGAACGAACTTTTTTTATAATTCCAGAACTTTTTACCTTTTTACTGAACCTCCGAATAAGTCCTAAATTATTTTCATTATTATTTTTAGTTAATTCTATATTTATCATAGCCATTAGAATAACATATTTTATTTTTCAATGCAAAAGAAAAATGCCCTTGCCAAGTGTTAGTTGGTAAGGGCAATAATATCGCTTAAGAGAAATTCTCTGGGGAGGGAAACAGAAAAAATCTATAATCCGATATTTGTTATATTATATTTAATTTTTTAACATTGTCAAGCGTTTTTATCTACTTTATTATTTTAATTTTATTACACTGAATTCTTTGAATTATAAAACATAATTCAAAAAGATATAAAACCTACAGTAGCAAGGCTACTGTAGGTTTTTAGCTTTGTTTTACAACGGCTTTTCTTTTTACTTTTAGTACTGTATTACGTAATATAGTACTAAAAATATTTAGTTGAAGTTTTTTGAAAAAGTTTAACGGCTTAATTTAAAAATAATACTATCTTCAAAAAATTTCGATAAACACTTTTTTCAAAATTTAGGACGATATAAAAAAAAGAAAAAAGAAAAAAGAAAAAAGAAAAAAGAAAAATTGTGGGATGTCGGATGTCCTACAATTTTTATTACTGAAATAAATAGCGACCGATATTTATTTCAGTAATAAAAAATAATATTAAAATTATTTTTTTATTATTATTTAGAGCAAGATAAAACAAAAAAATTAAAAATATCTAGATATTTTGGAGTTTTTTTATAAAGTTGCAGTCTAAATTATGCTAGGTTTTTGGAAAATGGGGTTAGGTGCTGTTAAATTTTTCAAAAAACTTTGCTGTTTTGAATAAAATTGCTTATTATAAAAAAGATGTTTATAAAATTTAAAATAGAAAAAAAGTTGAAAGGAAAACTAGGTCGTGTTGGAATTTTAGAAACTCCTCACGGAATTATTGAAACACCTGCTTTTGTTACTGTTGGAACAAAAGCAACAGTGAAAGCGTTAACCCCCGAACAGGTAAAAGAATTGGGTGCTCAAGTTGTTTTAGCTAATACTTATCATCTATATCTTCAACCAGGGGATGAAATTTTGAAAAAAGCGGGAGGCTTGCATAAATTTATGAATTGGAGTGGACCGACAATGACTGACTCCGGTGGTTTCCAAGCTTTTTCTCTGGGTGTGGCTTTTGGAAGTGGAGTAAGTAAAATTGCTTCTGCTGATAAAAAGGAAGTAACACGGTGTGGGGAAATGGGAGAGGGAATTGGTTGCTCTTTAGCTAAAATAGATGAAAATGGTGTAACTTTTCGTTCTCATATAGATGGAAGTGAGCATAAATTTACTCCTGAAAAATCAATTCAAATTCAACACAATATTGGAGCGGATATGATTTTTGCATTTGATGAATGCACTTCTCCAAAGGCTGATTATGATTATCAGAAAGAGGCAATGAATAGAACTCATCGTTGGGCGAAAAGAAGTTTGAGTGAACATAAAAAGTTAAATGAACAAAAAAGTGCCCCACTAAATAAAATTGCTTTGTTTGGGATTGTCCAAGGTGGGCGGTTTGAAGATTTAAGAAAGGAAAGTGCTGAATTTATTTCAAAGATGGATTTTGATGGTTTTGGAATTGGTGGTTCGTTTAACAAAGAAGATATGAATACTGCCGTCGGTTGGGTGAACAAAATTTTGCCAGAAAATAAACCGAGACATTTATTGGGAATAGGCGAGCCCGAAGATTTGTTTGGTGGTATAGAAAACGGAGTTGATTTGTTTGATTGTGTTGCTCCGACAAGAATAGCGAGAAACGGAGGACTTTATACAAAAGATGGAAAAATAAATATCTCCAATGCAAAATTTAAAGATGATTTTAGTCCGATTGATGAAGAATGTGAATGTTATGTTTGCAAAAATTATTCGCGAGCTTATTTAGCTCATTTGTTTAGAGCAAAAGAAATGTTGGGAGGAACACTAGCCTCAATTCATAATCTTTATTTTATAAATAAACTTGTCGCCGATATCCGCCAATCAATTTTAGATGATAATTTCGAAGAATTTAAGCAGGAGTTTTTAGGGAGGTATTATGGGAAATATACTAGATTGCTTAAATAATTTCGAAATATATTTTCTAAAATTTTGAGCGAAAAATGAGCTGGAATGCGAAACATATCTAGATATGTTGAGCGTGAAGCGAGATTTTGTAGCCAAAATTTGAGAAAATATTCGAAATTATTTAAGCAACCTAGTATAATATGGATATTTTGTATAACATCAGGTATATACTAAGTTTTTTTTGTAATAAAATGAAGGAAAAATTTGGGTGAATATTTGGTGTTAAACTAAGTATGAACCGCACACCTTTGGTTATAGGAGGTATTTTTTAAGTGTTAATTTGCTGGCAATTAAATCAGTAAAAACAAATATTTTTAAAAAGTGGGAAGACAGAATTTGCTGCCTTCCCATATTGAAGTGAAAGTTATTTTTCTTTATCTTGTGGTTTTGATATGGAGAACAACTTTGGTTTTATAAATATTACTCCGCAACCTTTACAGAAGTAGTATAATGCTCGTGAGTGTCCACCTGGTCCATAAATTCCATTGCTTTGCCTTATTTCGTCATACTCAGTATGTGTGCATACCCGACATCGGAAATTATCTTTTTGATTTTCCATAATCAAACCTCTGTTAGTTTTTTTTAACTTTTAAACTTCCTAGGAACAAATATTTTTTCTCTAATATCATTCCAACTTTCAAATGGCCATGGTATGCATATCATCCCTGTTATAACAATCAAGATGAACAAAAAGAACAAAATGAGAGATACCAGTATATATAACATATTTTTCCTCCTTACTTTCACATAGTTAAAATTAATATTATAAAAACTTCCTAAAAAATATTTGTTTTTGAAGAACAATATTTCCGATAATACTCCTGTATGTCTAAATTTTTTTCTGTAACTATCTTAACATAAAATCTGCGGAAAAAGAAAAATTTGGGTGAAGGATTTCTTTATTTTTTATCATAATTTCACTGATAAACATTTTATTTCATTGTATAGTAATAATTTTATATATTTGATTTATTGTGAATTAACATCTTGAATTGTTTGAAGCAGAAAGTTATTGTGATGAGTAAATAGATACACAAAATTTGAATTAAATTATTCTTCGTCAGCTCACTGCAGGGTATATGTGGAAACCGTAGGTTTCTAAATAATTCAGAATGGAGTTCATAAATACTCCGCCGATATGGAGTGGAACGAAGTGAGGAAACAGCTTGCCGTAGAGTAATTTATTTTTTTAATTATGATTTAGAGTATAATAAGTTTATGAAAATAAAAAATTCTTGGCTTGAACAATCAAGTGGGTTACAAGCTACTGCTGAATATGAAGATATAGATGATTTCTCCAGCCTCCCTTACGATAAATGTAAACAGGTGTTTTGTTTTGCATTTTTTGAAAATAAACTTTTACTTGTTTATGATTGGAAGAAAAAAGTTGGGGTCCAGCTGGTGGAGGAATAGAAAAAAATGAAACTTTTGAAGAGTGTGCTAGAAGAGAGTTGGTAGAAGAGGCAAATGTTGAAATGTTAAGTTTCAAACCAATCGGTTATCAAAAAGCATCTTTACCAAATGGACCAGTAGAATATCAATTGAGAGTTTTTTGTGAAGTTAAACCTCTAGGGGATTTTAAAGAAGATCCAGATGGTGATATTACTAAAATTAGATATATCAATCCAAAAAATTATAAAAAATATTTTGACTGGGGTGAGATAGGAGATAGAATAATAGAAAGAATTTTCCAGCATCTCAAGAAGATAAAAGATTAATTTTGTTATATTTTATTTTTTTAAAAAAGCTCTTACTACTTTTTGTTTGTTTAATGTAATGAATAAAAAAAATGATAATTTAATATTAATAGATAAACCGATAGGAATAACATCTTTTGATGTTATTCGGAGATTAAGAAAAAAGTCGGGCGTTAAAAAAATGGGGCATTCTGGAACTTTGGATCCACGGGCAAGTGGACTTATGTTGATTGGTGTTGGTGATGGCACGAAACAATTAAAAGATTTGGTTGGCTTGCCGAAAGTTTA